>Ga0070713_100000849_pt1 | contig 19595 bp, 16 predicted proteins | sample LARL82metaG_FD_65465 | JGI IMG/M metagenome (GOLD analysis project Ga0070713, IMG submission 65465) | Corn, switchgrass and miscanthus rhizosphere microbial communities from Kellogg Biological Station, Michigan, USA - LAR L8-2 metaG | ecosystem: Host-associated > Plants > Roots > Rhizosphere ...
CAACACCGAGGACAACGAGAAGAGTTTTGCATAAGTTGGTGGTACTTCTTAAGGGCGATCAACTCCCACTTCGGCTCACTTACGGCAACCGGACAAGGTTTCCGTCCTCAGCGTCGCCGTGCTCGCCAAGCGCGATGTCCCCTTAATGCCAGTCTTGGATCGATCCGCCCGTCAGGTCACTCTCGAGGAATAAGTTGGTTCAAGCCGCGAGCGAAGGAATTCAGCGCCGGTGATCGGGGCGTATTTTGCTGGCCGGTCGGGACTTATGCAGGTCGGCAAACACGCAACGATGGCGTCCGGATTCGGATCGAGGAAGAACGCAACCGAATAGCGATCCCTGCCTGGCGGACTGACCACTTTGTGCGGCGTCGAAACATAGACATCGTTCGACCATCGCATCAAACAATCCCCGATGTTGCAGACGAAGGCGTTGGGTACGACCGGCGCGTCGAGCCAGCGTCCCGAGCGTTCCCGCACCATCAAGCCGCCGACGGCATCCGTCGCCAGCAAGGTGACATTGCCGTAGTCAGTATGCACTCCCGCACCCATTTGTCCGTCGGGAAGGGGCGCCGTGACCGGAGGATAATGGAGTAGGCGCAGCGTTGCGATTGGCTTGTCGAGCTTGGTCTCGAAGAAATCGGGTTCAAGTCCGAGGTCCAGCGCAAATCCACGATGCAGATCTCGTCCGAGTCTCCAGACCCGGTCGAAATAATCGAGCATGGTGTCGCGAAACCCCGGCATATCCGGCCACAAATTGGCGGCCCGAAAGGGAGCACGCGCGAGCAGTTCCGGATCATCGGGCGCAAGCTCTAGGCCGATATTAAAGGCCTCCTTGACGTCAGCCGGTTTGCCCGGATCGAGAGCCTCGCCTCCGAGCCGTATGTAACCGCGGTTACCGCCGGGGCCGGTGAAAGTAGCAGCGTCTCGGATCGCTGCCGGTCCAGTAAAGAAAGCGGCGGAGCTGTCAAAAACGCGAGCCATCAGCGCTGATGGAACCTCATGCCCGGTAATGTAGAAGAAACCGACCTCCCGGCATGCACGGCCCAACTCCCTTGCAACAGCCTGCGCCTGCTCCGGCAAGCCATGCACCAGAGGGGCTATGTCGATCACGGGAATGGCGCTCACGTATTTCTCCTCAGGCAGTCATTAAACCAAAAGCAATATTTGTGCCCCAATCTTTCCAAAACTTAAGGCCAGTGGGCCAATTCAGAGGCTTCTTTCGTGCGCCGGACGATCGAGCATTTCTTTGAACTGGTGGAAGCCAACATCGGCGCTGCTGTTGTCGCGATGGTGGCTTCGCTCGCCGTGACGGGCTGCCTGCATTTCTTTTGAAGAAGCACCCCGCGACGGAACTGCTCTCTACGTTTCCAAGATGTCCGCGCCAGAAAACAATTCCTCGGGTGAAAATGCGTTCGTGATCAGGCCATCCTCGACCATGTAGCGAATGATGATCTCTAGCATCACTCGATTCTTCGCAAATCCGACCGGCCAGTAATCCCTGCCAAGCCGCTGCTCTGTAAACATCAGGCTTTCGAGCTGCCACGGCAACATCGTGCACAACGCGGCCGAATCGAACAGCCTTTCCCTAGCAATTTTCTGGGCCTGTGCGAAAGCATCGAAGATAGCCATCATCAAGCCGGGTTTGGATTGCGCAAGCTTCCGCTTGACCGCAATGACATGCATCGGGGGAAAGATTCCGGTCTTCGAAAAGTAATCGAGCTCGGCCTGCGTCGGGTCCTCGAATAAACGGCTCACCGAAGCCGATGGCCAGGTGCTGGGTGCTCGCGCGGTATACAACGCGTCGATTTCACCTTCGGCCAGCAGGACGGCCAGGCTCTTGTCGTTTCTCTGTTCGTGCCTGAACCGGTCGGGATAAAATTGCGGATGCTCGTCGCCGCTGCGCGCAGCCTCCAATCCTCCGGCGACATAAATCGGCGAGGTGCGTGATAGTCCAAAATGATCTTGAAAGATGCCGCGAAGCCAAACCGCAGCGGCCATGTCGAACACGGGAACTCCGATGCGTTTGCCGGCAAGGTCGGCCGGCTTGCCTATTCCCTTTGCGGCGTTGACGAAAACGCTCGAGAACCGGAAGTGCCGCGAAGGAAATACCGGCACTGCCACGTATGGTCTCTCCGGATGTTCCAGCGATCGCAGATAGGATGCGAGCGGAAATTCGCAGCAATCAAAAGTGTGCTCGGTCAGTTGCTGGTTGAACAGCGCCTGGACACCCATCAGCGTCACCTCGGTGGCGACCCCGGCGATCGGAACCTCTCCACTCGCTATCGGCCTGGTCCGATCGGAGTCGCTAACGCCTATTTTCAGTGACAACGCTGCCATGACTTCTGTTTCCTTCGCCGAGGTTGTTGTGGGCCAGCCGCCTGACCAGAACATCCAGAAGCTCCGGCAGAGCGAGCGGGGTCGCGTTGACACCTCCTCGCGCGTAGATCGCCGTTGCACGGGGAAGGTCGATCTTGAGGCGGCGCGACAGACGCGCGATTGCGTTCTTGCAGTCGTCGGGGAGCGGAACGCAGGCGATCCGCTGTTCTGCGGGGAGATGATCGTTGGCGCCGACCAGCTCGATGCGTTTGGCCCCCACCTTCCGCGACGTAAGGACATTGTGCAAGGAGCGTTCGCCCCGTGCCAGCACAAAGCTTCGGTGGGTGAGCCCCGGGGCAACCCAGGAAATCACGTCGGTATAGTTTCGCCCGATCCGCGAGACGACGTTAGCCAATATTCGCGCCAGCTCATTATGCATCGCGACATACTGCCGACGCTCTTCATCGCCCCATTTCCAGCGGGTTGGCGACATGCGCACCGCGGTCGAGTCCGGTCGCCAGGGTGAGACGGCATTGCCCCTGTTCTCGAAAAGTCCGGGATCGTCATAGGCGACCGCCGGAGAAGGCTTGCCGCGAAATTCGGCGATATGCTCATAGGGAACGACGGCCATGGGCTCCGAAATGACCATGCGGTGCAGGACTGTCCCGTTGTTGTCGACGAGCGGCGATAGGTTCAGGACCTCCGGCGAAAATGGCGGTTCAAGCCGCGCCAGGAGTTCTTGAGGGAGATAGTCCCGGCGGGACGGCCGGTATCCCTCATCCAACAGCCGCTGATTGATCGCCATATGCTCGGAGGAAAAAGGATAGGGCTTGGTCTTGGTGCAAGGCATGAACAGCAGTACGCGACGTTCCGCGCTAGGAAGTTCAGGTTCGTATTCGCTCTCGATGAAGTCCAGCCACTCGGCGATGCGCGGATGCCTGAGGGCGTCGACATTGTCTTGCGGACAATAAAGGCACAGGGTCTCGTCGAGCTGAAACGGGCTCTCTATCTTGAGCGCGGATTCGAGCAGTCGCTTGGATCGATCTTCAACGCTCACCATGTCCGGTCATTTCCCAAAAATTTCTGTGGCTCATCACCGGCGGTGACGTCCAGCTCCTGCTCGTCATAGTCGCGAAGCGATTGAAGATGGGCGTCGGCGTCCTCGACGAACAGTCCGCGACTGATTCCGGTGGCGATCCGGTCTAGTCCGAATTTGAGCGCGGAGATGCCTGCAGAGCAGGCGAGGCTCGGCATCGCCGCAAATGTGTAGCTGAAAATATTCGCCAGAAAGGGCGCTGCTCCCTTACTCTTTTCGGTGAATTGAAAATTGGGAGAGAGATAAGGGTAGGCGCCAAGCAGCGGGTGCTCCTCGCCGTCGGGCGGATGATAGCGATCGGACCAACAGGCGATCTTGTCATGGAATCGCGCCAATTCGGGTCGCGCAGCTAGATCGACGGTGAACCCGGTGCCCGCTATCAAGAAATCAAAGGCCTTTGTCCCGTGCGAAGTGGTGAGCCAAATCTCTTTATCCTCGAAACGAACGCGCTTGAGCGGGGAGCCGAGACTTATAGAGAAGTTCTTGTAGCGAGCGCACCGGTCAAAGGTCTCTTGCGGGGGAGGCTGGTTCATGTCGAAAATGAGTTTCATGAAGCGCCATTTTCGCCCGTCATCCAGATCGCCGAAATGGCGAAGAAATCCCGCAAATTCCATCCACCGGTTCGGATTGACGGTTGGAAGCTGTTTCCTGCGGACAAATAGCTCGACCGACGCCGCGCCGCTCTCGAGTGCCATCGCGGCATTGTCGAACGCGGAAGCTCCGGCGCCTACCACTGCGATCGTCTTTCCTGCAAGGGAAGCAAAGTCGATCTGATCCGAAGTATGGGCATAGCGGTCTCGGGGCAACGCCCCGGCGATCCCTGCAGGCACCACCCAGCGCCCGGACCCTTCGATTCCCGTCGCAAGCACGACTTTGCGGGCAAGAAGTTTTTGCACTTCGCCGCCGCTTCTCGCGTGGACGGCGAGCAAGTCGTCCAGCGGCTCGATGTCGGTGACCTCAGTCCCGTTGCTGACATCAATGCCGATGGTCTTGCGGACCCACAACAGATAGGCTTGCCACAACCCCCGCGGGATCTTGTCCAATCCTTCCCAGGATTGTTCACCGAACTGCGCTTGCCACCAGGCGCGAGGCGAGAGGCTAGAAATGCCGAGATCGGGTCCTGTTACGATCTTCGGCGTCCGCAGCTGACGCATGCGGGCGAATGTCAGCCAAGGTCCCTCAAAGCCTTCCGGATTCCGGTCGAGCACGCGCAGGTTGGTTATTCGTTCGCGCAACAGCCGGAAGGCAATCGATATTCCGCTTTGGCCGCCACCGACGATTACGACGTCATGCACGGGCATGCCGTTTCGGCGACGAGGAACCGTCCATTGCCGGGTCGGGTATCCGAGACAGTCCAGTTCAAAACCAACGCGCCGCTCCAGCTCGGCGAGATCGGAATTTGTTTCTTTCGTCGCAACCATGAGGTCACCTCGGCTCCGGTCTGATTCGCCGTTCGAACGGAAGCGGCTCCCGCGACATTGATTGGGCAAAGGCAACGACATGCGGTTCAAGTCGACCGGCCAGGGCTCGCGCTTGGCTCCCGGTCGCCGTAAGCCGCGCAACGCAATCATGGATGCGGCCACGCAGACCGGTCGTGTCAACTGAAACGACTTTCCGATTGAGAACCTTGAACGCGCCGCCAACCATCACGTCGGTGACCGATGCCGAATCGGCGCAGGTCACGAGCTGATTGATGGGATCGGTGTTGGGAACGAAATCGACATGGCCAAGATCGAACAGCGCCAGGTCGGCGCAAGCGCCTTGCTCGATCCGGCCGCATGACTTGAGCCCCAGAAGATTTGCGCCGCCCTGCGTCGCGAGCCTGACGACTTCTTGCGCATGTAACCAACTTTCGCGCGAGCTCGAAAAAATCCGGGCGCCAAAGGAAGCGAGCCGCATCGCCTGCAACATGCTGAGCGAATCCGAGGAGTTGGCGCCGTCCGTTGCCAAACCCACGTTGATGCCTCGCTCGAGCATCGGTCTGACATACGCAGCGCCGGATCCAAGCCTGAAATTGCTGGCGGGTATGTGGGCGATGGAGCAGCCATATTCCGCAAGCAGATCGAGATCGTCCTCGTCGACCCACACACAATGTGCTGCGGTGAAGCCCGGCCGGAGCATTCCAAGGTCGGCTAGATAGCGGACTGCGGAACGGTCGTAGATCTTTCGAGCGACGACAGCCTGCAGCCGGGACTCCGCGATATGCATGTGGATCGGAAGTTCATGACGGTCCGCGATATCCAAGCAGTCCCGCAGGAAACGTTCGGAGCAGTGATGAGGGATCGTGGGTGCGATGGCGATAGTTACCGAATCCGGCATCTCCCTGCGCGCGGCCACGATCGATTCGACGGCCGCAATGGTCCGCTCTCCGCTTGCCAAGTCGAACTTGCCAACGGAGTCGCGCAAATCCTGCGGTAGTGCGTCGGCCAATCCGGGAATCGACCGAAAGAGACTTTGATCGGCGACCATCGGCGCAAGCACCGCGCGCATGCCGGCATCGGCATAAGCTTTCGCCGCCGCTGCGAAGCCTTCCCTGGTCGGCCGCGGAAATTCGTAGACGAGGTCGAAGCAGGCGGTGCAACCCTTCGACAGCATGTCAATGGCGCCGAGCAGGGTGGACAGGTAAATCGTTTCCGGATCTCTGGTCCCGGCGAGCCATGGTCCATTTGTCAGGGAGGCCTCGAGCGTCCACGCTTCGGCAACGCCCTTCATGAGGTTGGCATGGCCGTGGGTGTGGGCATTCACGAGGCCGGGAATGATCAGGCGATCATGGGCGTCGTGCTGCGTGGTAGCTGTGGCCGCCAAGGTGCCGGGCGCGGCGATATGGGCGATCTTGCCGGCTTCGATCAGCAGATCCTTGCGATCGGCTGTTCCTGATTTGGGATCCAGGACAAGCCCACCGCCAAGGAGGAGGCTTTCATTGGCCTTCATCAAGACCGCTCCGCAGGGTGGATATCAATCCAATGACGGGCAATGTCCGAGCGGCTGGCGAACCAGATTCCTTGGTGCTTCGCCGCGAAATCTAGAAACATCGCGACGGCCTCGAACCGGGCTGGCTGGCCCGAAATTCTGCTGTGAAGGCTGACCGTCATCATCCGCGGCTGACTTGTGCCTTCCGCATAGAGCACACGTAGCGCCGCACAAAGCTGATCATAGAAATCGTTCGCCGTGCCGAGTTTGGCGGTGGCGAGTCGATTGTCGTTGTTCGTAAAACTGTGGGGAATGATGAGATGAGGCCGCTCGCCGACTTTGACCCAATAGGGCCAGTCATCGGCATAGCTATCCGAATCGTAGAGGAAGCCACCATGCTCGACGAGAAGTGCGCGGGTGTGTCGGCTGGGAGAGTAGCGGCTTTGCCAGCCGAGCGGACTTCGTCCGATCGCCCGTTCGAGGCCGGCAACGGAGCGGGCGATGACGGCTCGTTCCTGTTCTTCGGTCAGCAAAAAATGCCGGACGAAACGGTCACCATGGCAACAAAGGTCGAAGCCAAATTCCTTGATCGCCTCCGCCATCTGAGGATTGCGCGAAAGCGCCTGGGCGCACGCATTGATCGTGACCGGTATGCCGCGTTCCCTCATCGAGTTGACGATCCGCCAAAAACCTACTCGCGAGCCATATTCGAAAAGCGATTCGGCGACGAAATCGCGGGTGCCCGGAGGCACTTCCTCTCGAATGGCGTCGGTCAGCGCGGTTTCCGTGGCATCGTCACCGTCGGGGATCGACGGTTCTGCACCTTCTTCGACATTTAGAACAACCACGAGCGCCAGCCGCGCGCCGTTCGGCCAGCGCGGATCAGGCGGCCTGCTGCCGTAACCGATGAAATCTCGCTCGTTATTTGCCCTCATTTTAGAGCGAAGCCGCAGGCAAGGCATTCCCGATCTTTTCCGCGAGGTCCAGCAGAAGTTGGTCTCCGCGCGGTCCGGCGATGAAGGATAGACCGACGGGGCAACCATCGACGATAACGGCCGGGATATTGACTTGCGGTAACCTGCACAGGCTCGCAACACAGGTGAGGGCGAGTGTCTTTTCGCGGAATTCGATCTGCGCCGACACCGGCGCGTCGCGAAACGGCGGAAGCTCGTGCGCCGTTGGCAGGATCAGTACGCCGTCGTTGCCGAGTAGCGTCACCAGCCGATCGGTGAGGGATTCACGCCTCACGACGGCGGCCGCGAACTTGGCTTGATCGACGCATGACGACAGATCGATGCGTTCCGCCACGGCCGGACTGAGGGTCCGCCCGGGCTTCTTGCCCCAGGCGCCGAGCGTCGACCAGAGATCATAAAGCTGCAGGGGCCTAAAGGTCTCCAACCAGTATTCGACGCCTTCCGCAAACAGCGTCACCTCGGTCATGTCGCCGAGCGATTTCGCCGCCGGCAGCAGGATCTCTCCGATCCTGGGTGCGGGGATATCGAACGCGTCACGCGCGAGCAACAGCCGCGCGGGCTTAAAAGTTTCGATCGGACCAAAGTAGATTTCGCCGACGCGCTTCAGCGTAGCCGCGTCGCGCGCGAGCCAGCCGACGGTGTCGAAACTAGGCGCCATTGCCATGATTCCGGCCGCCGACAAGCGGCCGAACGTCGTGCGCAGGCCAAAGAGGCCGCAAAAACTTGCGGGGACGCGGATCGATCCGCCGGTATCGGTCCCGAGCGCAAAGTCGCAAAGCTTTGCGCCCACGGCGGAGGCAGATCCGCTTGAGGATCCGCCGGGAACGCGCGTTGGAGCCTTTGGATTGATTGGCGTGCCGAAATGCGGATTCATTCCGAACATTCCGCAAGCGACCTCGTCAGTCTGGGTCTTTCCGACGAGATGTGCTCCCGCCATCAGCGGCACTAGCGCGGCGGGCGCGGTGGCTGTGGCCGGATCGGCGTCGCGTAATCGATCCGGGTTGCCCCAGGCCGACTTGTACCCGGCAATATCGATCAGGTCTTTCGCCGCAAATGACAAATCAGCGAGTGGTCCATCCTTCACCAGCCTCAACGGCCGCCGACCGTGCTCGACGAATGCGAGTCGCCTGATTTCATCCGTACTGTACATGATTGCAATCACTCGGCGGCATCGGGAAGCTTCAACTTCGTTTCAGGCAAACCGTAGGAGTTCATGAATCGGTCGACCGCGCCCTTGGCCCCATCCCAATCAAAAAATCGAAAGGAATTTCCGCGCGTCACGAAGGGGGCGCCTGAATAAAACATTTCATATTGCAGATGACGCGAGCCGAACTCGGAGCCAACGGCGTCCCACGCGAGCTTCATCAGCTTGACGCGCTCTTCTGAAGTCGCAATCGCCGACATTTGCGTCTTATGAATGATGGCGTTGGTTTCCGCCGTTGCGAAATCGGCGTGGGATGAGGGAACCATGATCATGCCGCCGCCGGAAAGCGAGCGAATAGCCTCCGCGATCTCTGGATAGGCCGTCTGCGCGATGACCTGGGCAGCACAAAGCATCGCCCGGTCCGGAACGTAGAATTCCTGGAAGGTCTCGCCTTTGAGCTCCATCGCGATCACAAGCGCTTCGATGTTGCTGACTTTCGCGGCCATCAATCCCAAGGTCTCACGCACCTGAGGATAGTTGATGATGTTGTTGGTTTCGGCGATCTTGCGCGCCAGTCCGAGCAAGAACCTCAGCTTCACCATCAGGCGCACGATGCACTGATAGTTCTGCAAAACGTGAGCTCTGGTATCGTGCCACTGGGCTTGAGCCATCTTCAGGTCCTTGAAGACGAAGACGCGATCCCACTGTATCTTGACGTCGTCGAAATGGACGACGGCGTCGTTCTCGTCGAACCTGGACGAAAGCGGATAATCGAACGCGGATGTCGCGCTTTGTTCGTAGCTGCGGCGCGACATAAGGGTCAGGCCCTTGGCGCCGAGCGGGACCACGGCGGTGAAAGCGTAGGCTTCGTCACCGGCCTGCAATGCCTGGAAGCCGGAGACCAGCAATTCGTTCGCCATGACGCCGCTGGTGGCCAGCATTTTCGCACCGCGAATGGTGATACCCTCGCTGTCCTCGTCGACGACGGAAGCGACAAGATGCGGATCGGGTTGGCCGCCTGCCGATCTGGCCTTGTCCGCTTGCGGGTTGATGATGACGTAGGACAGGAAAAGGTCGTTGTCTCGGGCGTATTGAAAATAGGATTCCAGGGCGGCCGCGCGCGCCGGGTCGTAGTCGCGAAAGGCCGCGAGCCCCATCCGGAAACCTGCCAGCGTCGACGCAACGTGATCCGGTGACCTGCCGATCATGCCGCACGAAAGCATCGACCATCTTTCGATGGCCTGACGGCGCCTGACGAGGTCGCCGTAGGTCTTTGGAAGCAGCCACGCCAGATTGACTCGATCGCCGCTTGTGGGCGACCGGAATGTCATTTGTTCGAGATTTTCCGGCGCGGCCTGAAAATCATACAGACCGGCGGCCGTTGCGACTACGCCTCGAAAGCAACTGTCCGTCGTGACATCAGTGACTTTGCGTCCGTCGATGTAGATCGAACGGTTGTCGCGCAGACTCGAAAGATAGGCATTTCCGTCTCTGGCCATGGAGGACTCCGCAAAGCGTGCTGGAATCCGACGCCAGGCACTTACCCATTGCAGCCGGAATTTATGCTCAAGAGTAGAGTTGGCGAAGATTAGCGGTCAAGCCGATCGATTGAGCAGCATGGCCACCAGTCAAATGGGGTTCTAGGCCCTGAATCCGACCGCGTGATCAACGATTGAGCAAAGCAACCCGAAAATTGTGCAGTTGCATACCGGTGGCGGTGTATGCGCGAACATATCGCGGCTGGTCTTAAGCGCTCGCCACGAACGCTGCCGCCGCCCGGCCGTGTTCGTGCCGCAGCCGCGCCAGGTCCATCCCGACCGGCACGCCTTCCGTCACTCGCCATTCGCCTGCGATCATCACCCGGTCGGCCCGATGCGCACCGCACAGCACGAGGGCGGCAATCGGATCGCCGGCTCCGGAAAACCGCAATTCGTCCAAGGTGAAGCACGCGAGGTCTGCCTGGCGTCCGATTTCGATCGCGCCGATATCCTTGCGTCCGAGACATCTGGCGGATCCTTCGGTCGCCCAATGGAAAGCGTCCAAATGGGTGATCGAGGAAGCGTCGTAGGCCAGCCGCCCGAGCAGGAACGCGTGCCGGACCGACTCCATCAAGTTGGAGCTATCGTTTGAGGCGGAGCCGTCGACGCCCAGGCCGACCGCCACGCCGGCGGCCTCCAGCTCCTTGGTTCGGCAGATGCCCGAGGAAAGGATCATGTTCGATGTCGGGCAATGGCAAATTCCAATTCCATGCTTGCCCAGGCGCGCGATCTCCGCATCGTTGAAGTGGATGCCGTGCGCCAACCAGACGCGTTCGTTCAGCCAGCCTACCTCTTCCAAATAGTCGAGCGGTCGACAGCCATAGTGATGAAGACAGTAAGCGTCCTCATCGCGGGTTTCTCCCAAGTGGGTGTGAAGGAGGCAATTGTGTTTCTCGGCGAGATCAGCCGTATCCACCATCAGCCGCTTGGTGACGTTGAAAGGGGCGCATGGTGCAAGCGCTACGCGCAGGAAAGAGCCGTCGTTCGGATCGTGATATTTCGCAAGCACCCGTTCGCAGTCCAGGATAATCGCGTCGTAGTTCTGCATCAATCGTTCGTCGGCGAGACCGCCATCCGCAAAACCGAGATTGATGGCACCGCGTGTCAGTGTCATGCGCATTCCCAATTTCGCAGCTTCTTCCGCCTCAATATCGACTGCGTCGGCCATATCGTCCGCAAAGACAAACAGATGATCCGATGCGGTGGTGCAGCCCGAGATCAAGAGTTCGGTCAGCGCGACGCGCACGGCAAGACGGAAGCAATCGCGATCAAGATGCGCGCCCCAGATCGGATAAAGCTGCTTCAGCCACGGAAACAGGTTCTTGTTGATGGCTTGCGGATGCGCGCGCGTCAGCGTCTGGAAGAAATGGTGATGAGCGTTGACCAGCCCCGGGATTACCACGTGCCGCCGGGCATCGAAGACCTCGTCGCAAGGCGTCGCCGGCCCTTGCCGGCCGACGAGTTCGATGATCCTGCCCCTTTCAACCACAAGCCCACGCGGGCCTCCATCGGCCAGCATTGCGATTGGATCGCGAATCCAGGTTTTCATCGATCCCGCTCCGCTAGGTCGCCTTCTTGTGTGCGAGCCAGCGGCCTGACTCCGCTGCGAAGAGCAATTCCGCCAGCGCCGGCAAACTCGTGAACGAAAATGACGGTGCTTCCAGTCCCGACCACTTCATAATAAAGCTGGGTGCGGTCAGGCGCTTGGACAAAGGGCATTCTGCATCCGTAAGCCCGGAAGAATTTCTTGGACGTGACAGGATGCTAGTTGGCATCCCTTGCCTCTGCAACTAATTGCAGCCTGGCGCTATCCACGCGGCGAGCGCAACTGTTTTTCGAAATCGGGTGTGCATCTGTCGGCGGCGCTGCGAAGACATCGGGCCGGCCGCGTAACGGTAGAAGCCGCCGCCTCTCTTTCGATTTCAAGTTGTGCCGCCGATCGATGGCTGCACACCGATTGACCGTTGGCCGGCGGAGATCGCACGATGCCGGAAGGTCCTCGCCGCGGACGTCAAGCCCGCCCGCGCGTCATCCGGCATGGCCGCCGAGACGCTGTAAAATCGAACAAAAATGCGCGGATTTGCTCCTCCGAAGGCGGACTTGGCCGACTTGGCGCGCAGATTGCTTGTGGTTTGAAGGATGTCGCCGCCTTTGCGAGACTGATCGAAACGATGGACCATTCGGGAATTGAACATCAAAAGCCGCGGTTGGTGCTTACCGGCATTACGAAGCGTTATCCGAGCGTCGTGGCCAATGACGGCGTCTCCTTGAGCGTTCGCCCGGGCGAGATTCATGCTGTGCTGGGTGAGAATGGCGCCGGTAAAAGCACCCTGATGAAGGTTATCTACGGCGTCACGAAACCGGATGCCGGCACGATCCTGTGGAACGATCAGTACGAAACCATTGTCGCCCCGGCCCAAGCGCGGCGCATGGGCATTGGCATGGTGTTCCAGCATTTTTCGTTGTTCGAGACCCTGACCGTCTGGGAAAATATCGCGTTGGCGCTGGATGAGCACGTCCCGACGGCGCAACTGGCGGCCCAAATTACCGAGGTGTCGGAGAAATACGGGCTTCCCATCGACCCGTACCGTCTCGTTCACAGCATGTCGGTAGGCGAGAGGCAGCGCGTCGAGATTGTGCGTTGTTTGCTTCAGGAGCCCAAGCTTCTGATCATGGACGAGCCTACTTCGGTGCTGACGCCGCAAGCCGTCTTGATATTGTTCAAGACCCTTCGACGCCTGGCGTCTGAAGGGTGCAGTATCCTGTATATCAGCCACAAGCTCGACGAAATCCGCGCGCTCTGCGATACGGCGACGGTGCTGCGCGGCGGGCGCGTCAGCGGCACTGCAATTCCCCGGAATGAAACTAATGAGAGCCTGGCTCGCATGATGATTGGCGGCGAGCTAGCGGAATGCCACCTGACCCCACGCGAGCCCAAAGAAGTGCGGCTCGAGGTCGAGCACCTTTCGCTTGCCTCGCCGGATCCGTTCGGCACCTCGCTCAAGGATATCAGCCTGACGGTCCGCAGTGGCGAGATTCTGGGAATCGCAGGCGTTTCCGGAAATGGCCAGAAGGAGCTGATGACAGCGCTCTCGGGCGAGCGCTTGAGCACCCGGGGTTCGATGATCAAGCTGCTAGGGCAACCGGCTGGCGATCTCAATCCGGCGAAGCGCCGTGCGCTCGGGCTGACCTTCGTTCCGGAAGAGCGGCTGGGGCGAGGGGCGGTGCCGCCGATGAGCCTGGCTTTTAATGCCCTGCTAACCGGCGCGCGAAAGGGCATGGTGCTGAAGGGCTTGATCCATCCTGCCGTGATGCGGACCTTCTCCAAGACCGTCATCGACCGCTTCAAGGTCAAATGCGGCGACGAGCAATCTATCGCCTCGAGCCTGTCAGGCGGCAATCTGCAGAAGTACATCGTTGGACGAGAGACCATGCTGCAGCCCAAAATGATGATCGTGGCCCAGCCGACCTGGGGTGTGGATGTCGGCGCGGCGCAGCTTATCCGGCAAGCCTTGATCGATCTGCGCGACCAGGGCGTGGCGCTATTGGTGATATCCGAAGAACTCGACGAGCTTTTCAGTATCAGCGATCGAATTGCGGTGCTGGCCCAGGGGCGGCTTTCGCCTTCGGTTCGACCCGCCGAGACGTCGATCGAGCAAATCGGGACATGGATGAGCGGCAAATTCGGCGACCAAGCAAGCGACAGCTCTGCATCCGCACGTTCGCAGCTGGAGGCGGCTTATGCTCAGGCTTGAGCGGCGCGCCACGCCTTCTTCCACGATGCGCATCGCCTCGCCGGTGCTGGCGGCGCTGGGCATGCTTGTGACCGGATTTTTGCTGTTCAGCGCGTTGGGCAAAGATCCGGTCGAAGCGTTCTATCTGTTCTTTGTCAAACCGCTGTCGAACAGCTATGGCATCGGCGAATTGCTGCTCAAGACGACGCCGTTGCTGCTCTGCGGACTAGGCCTTGCCCTGGGTTTTCGCGCCAATGTCTGGAATATCGGCGCCGAAGGGCAGCTGACGGTGGGCGCGATTGCAGGCGGCGGCGTTGCGCTCTGGTTCGGCGACAGCGATTCCAGTTGGGCGATGCCGCTGATGCTACTCGCCGGTGTACTCGGCGGCATGGCCTGGGCCGCCATCCCGGCCTTCCTGCGAACCCGATTCAACACCAACGAAATTCTGGTGACGCTGATGCTGGTGTATATATCCCAGCTGGTTTTGTCCTGGCTGGTGCACGGCCCCTGGCGCGATCCGCAAGGACAAAACTACCCGCAATCTCAAGGTTTCGGTGATGCCGAAACCATGTCGGTTCTGATCGACGGAACGCGCGTGACCTGGGGCATCGTCTACGCCGTGGGGCTGGCGCTGGTCGCCTGGATATTCTCGCAGAAAACCTTCGCTGGCTTCCGGATGCAGGTGGCGGGGCTCGCGCCCGCCGCCGCCGCCTATGCGGGCTTTTCGGAAAAGCGAAATATCTGGATTGCACTGATGCTGTGCGGAGCTACCGCCGGCCTTGCCGGGATTTGCGAAGTCGCCGGTCCGATCGGCCGCCTGCAGCAGCAAATTTCGCCGGGCTATGGTTTTGCTGCGATCATCGTCGCCTGGATCGGGCGACTGCATCCGATCGGAGTCGTGTTCGGTGCGCTGTTGATGTCGCTGCTTTATCTCGGTGGCGAGGCGGCGCAGATGGGGATGGGTTTGCCGTCCGCGATCACCGGATTGTTCCAGGGGCTGTTGCTGTTCTACCTGTTGGCCGCGGATCTGTTCATCACGTTCCGACTGAAGCGAGCGGGCGTTCCCGAGCGCCCCGCGCCGAAGGCGGCGACTACGTTGGAGAACGCCGTATGAGTTCGCTTGTTCCGATGGTTGCCTCTACCGTGGTAGCAGCCACGCCGTTGATTTACGCCGCGCTTGGCGAAACCGTCGTCGAGAGATCCGGCGTCCTCAATCTCGGTGTTGAAGGCATGATGCTGATCGGTGCGGTGTCCGGTTTTGCCGCTACGCTTGCAACCGGAAGCGACGCCGTCGGCTTCATAGCGGCGGCTTTCGCCGGCGTCGCGCTGTCGTTGGTCTTTGGCTTTCTCACGCTCAACCTGCAAACCAATCAGGTGGCGACCGGTCTCGCGCTGACGTTGTTCGGGATCGGTCTGTCGGCCTTCGTCGGTTATAATCTGGCCGGCTTGCCGGTTAACCGGCTGCCGCCGATCACAATTCCTGGGCTGACCGCCATTCCCGTTCTGGGCGATCTTTTGTTTCACTACGACATCATGGTCTATCTTTCGGTCGCGCTGTTCATCGGCGTGCAGTGGTTCCTGACCAAGTCCCGTGCGGGCTTGACGCTGCGAGCGATCGGGGAATCGCCGGGCGTCGCTCACGCCATCGGAAAACCGGTATTGACCACGCGGTACCTGGCCGTGTTGTTTGGCGGCGCGACCGCCGGTATCGCCGGAGCCTATCTGTCGCTGGCGCAGACGCCGATGTGGGTCGAAGGCATGTCAGCCGGCAAGGGCTGGATTGCGCTCGCGCTTGTCGTGTTCGGTACGTGGAAGCCGACCCGCGTTGTCGTCGGCGCATATCTGTTCGGCGGCGTTACGCAGTTCCAGCTTTTCGCGCAAGGGTTCGGTCTGCCGATCCCGACCGAGTTCTTGTCGATGTTGCCTTACGCGGCGACGATCGTCGTTCTGGTCGTCATCTGTCGCGATCCCAAAACGATTTTGCTGAACCAACCGGCCTCTCTCGGCCATAGCTTCCATTCGGCCGCGTGAGGGCTTCGCGGTCCAGTCGCCTCACAAGCAGCTCCAGCCCTAACCAAAAGGTAAGCATCATGCAGCTAAGCAAAACTTTGAAATCTTTACCTCTATGCATTGCAACGGGTCTGATGCTGGCGGCGGTGCCAGCCTTCGCCGCAGAGCCTCTTAAGGTCGCCTTCGTCTATTTCGGACCGCGCGGCGACGGCGGCTGGACGCAACAGCACGATGTGGCCCGACAGAAGTTGGAAGAGGCGCTCGGCTCCGCGATCAAGACCACGTTCGTGGAAAATGTGCCCGAAACCGCCGATTCCGAACGCGTCTTCCGCCAGCTCGCCGCCGATGGCAATAAGCTGATCTTCGCAACCTCGTTCGGCTACATGGAGCCGCTGCAGAAAGTTTCGAAGTTGTTCCCGGACGTCAAATTCGAGCACGTGAACGGCTTCAAGACCGCGGCAAACATTTCGGTCTATGAGCCGCGCTTCGAGGAAGGCTTCTATTTGATCGGCGTTATCGCCGGTCAGATGACGAAGACAAACACGCTTGGCTTTATCGGGTCGTTTCCGATTCCCACCGTCCTTCGCAACATCGACGCCATGACATTAGGCGCGCAGTCGGTAAATCCAAAAATCAAGACGAAGGCGATCTGGGTCAACACCTGGTACGATCCGGGCAAGGAACGCCAGGCGGCAGATACCCTCATCGCGCAGGGTGCCGACGCCGTGGCTCAAAACACCGATTCGCCGGCGTCGATTCAGGCGGCGCAGGAAAAGGGCACCTACGCCTTCAGTATCGATGCCGACATGTCCAGCTTCGGCAAGAAGGCCCAGCTCACTGGCTCAACCGAAGACTGGAGCGGCTATTACATCGCCGAAACCAAGAAGGTGCTGGACGGTAGCTGGACCGGCAACCGGCGCACGCGCTGGGGCATCAAGGAGGGACTCGTGGTCATGGCGCCGCTCAATCCCGATATCCCGCCGGCCGCCGTCAAGGTCTTTGAAGAGAAGAAAGCCAAGATCGTCTCCGGAGAGCTGAAACCCTTCGGTGGACCGATCAAGGACAATACCGGGAAAGAAATGGTCGCCGCCGGCGCAACGATGGCGGATGCCACCGCAAGCTCGCTCAATTGGTTCGTCGAGGGCATCGAGGGCAACATTCCCAAATGAGCCACATCTGAGTTCGGCGCTTGAACTGTGATTTCTGTGTCGGCGTTCTCGAGGACGAGACGCCGGCACATCATGCGATACGTCTGCCCTCGACATAAGAAAAACATACCTACCGTGGGAGGCCGCCATGGCATCCACACTTGAAGCCATCCATGTCTTGAATTCCGCGCTGCCGATCCTTGATATCGGCGGCCTTTCATCCAGTTCACTGACCGAGCGGAAAGCCGTCGCCGAACGCCTTCGGGCGGCCTGCCTCGATAATGGGTTCTTCTACATCGTGAACCACGGCGTGCCCGAGCAGATAATCACGTCTCTCTTTGATGAGACGAGGCGCTTCTTCGATAGCCCTGCTGCGGTGAAAAGCACTGTCGATAAGAGCCTCTCCTTCTGTCAGCGCGGCTTTGAGCCGATGCGGGCGCAGACCTTGGAGGCAGGCTCGCCTCCCGATCTCAAGGAGAGCTTTTATATTGGGCCCGAACTGCCGCTCGATGATCCCCGGGTGGTGGCGCGGTGTTTCAATCACGGCCCCAACCTTTGGCCGGTGGGCATGGGAAGCTTCCGGCCAGTGACCGAGGCCTACTTCAGCACCATGCTCGATCTGAGCCGGACGCTGATGAGGGGATTGGCGTTGGCTCTCCACCTCGACGAAGAATATTTCGCGGCCTATTGCACCAACCCGCATGCCACGCTGCGACTCCTGCATTATCCCCCACAGCCGGCAAATGCGGCTCCCGGCGAAAAGGGTGCCGGCGCGCACAGCGATTTCGGGGGCATTACGCTGCTCTTGCAGGATGAGGTCGGCGGTCTCCAGGTTCAAGGAAAGACCAAAAGCGAGTGGATTCATGCAACCCCAATCGCAGGCGCCTTCGTCGTTAACCTCGGCGACTTGATCGCGCGCTGGACAAATGATCGCTTCCGTTCGACCGTGCACCGGGTCGTCAATGCTTCCGGCCGCGAGCGCTATTCCGTACCTTTTTTCTTTTCGGGCAATCCCGACCAGGTGGTGGAATGCCTGCCTTCTTGCCTGGAGAGCGGCGAAGCGCCGAAATATCCGCGCACGACGGTCGAGGGCCATCTAAGGGAGATGTACCGGCGGACCTACAAGTAAGACTTCAACGCTTCTCTGCTTTGCCGGTGTACATGTCTGACTTCGATCCCGTCATTCTAATCCATGGTGCCTGGCAGGGGTCGTGGGCTTGGACGCGCTTCACGCCCTATCTCCAAGCGGCGGGCTTGGCAGCCAACGCCGTCGATCTTCCCGGTAACGGTGTCGATGGTTCGGATCCTGCCGATGTTACATTCGAGGCTTGCCTGCAGCATGTTTATGGCGTTGTCCGGGTCCTCGACCGGCCGGTCAGTCTGGTCGGTCATTCCGGCGGCGGGCTCTTGGTAACGGCTTTCGCCGCACGTTGGCCTGACCACGTATCGCGACTGGTGTATGTCGCTGGCATGATGCTGCCGGGCGGGGGCAGCTTTGCGGACCTCGTCAAATCAATCAGCAAGCAGCATCCCGAAGCCTCCGGCATCTCGCCACACCTTGTATGGTCGGCGGATCGTCGGGTATCGAGCGTGCCGGCCAAAGCGGCCATCGCATTTTTCCTGCAAGATTGCGCGGAGAGCGATGCTGCGGTTGCCGCCGCACAATTAACACCGCAGGGCGAAGGCGGGCGCGCGGTGACAACGCCCGCTACCACCGAGCGTTACGGCCGAATCCCGCGCCTCTACGTCGAAACCTTGGATGACCGTTCCGTGATTCTGCCTGTGCAGCGCGCCATGCAAGCCCTCGCGCCCGGCGCGTCGGTCGTCTCCTTGCCGACCGGCCACGCTCCGCAGTTTTCCGCTCCCGCGCGTCTCGCGGAAGCGATCATTCCTTTTCTGACCCTCAAACCATAAGCGAAGGCTGATCCGGTCTTTCTCCGCGCGCCCCGCCCGCGATTTCGATCACGGGCGCTCGGGGATTCGCGCTTATCCTTGGCGCCTGCAAGCGCTGGACTAGGAAGCGGCCTCCCGCATCATCTCCTTTAGCATTTCGGCGAGCACGCTCGCGATTGAGCTGCTGCCCCGCTCGTGACCGATCAGCATTAGCGCCTGAGTATCATGAGATAGCTCGCGGACGGGGACATAGACAAGGCGCCCGGCACGCCGCTCGAATTCAATGTCGAACGGCGTGAGAAAGGTAATCCCGTTTTCCAGGATCGCAGCGTGTCGCATGATTTCAATGGCGTTGGTTTCTATAATCGGCTGGAGATCAAGCATAACGCGCGTGAATGCAGCGTCCAAATAGGGCCTGATCGCAGTGCTGCTATCGGCCACGACAAGCGGGTAATCCATGCAGTCGCTGAGGCGAATGCCGGCACGCTTCGCAAGCGGATGGTTCGGCGCCATTACCGCACCTAGCTTGCCGACGGCGCGGGCAAGCACCTTCAGATTGCTATCCTTTGTGAAGTCGAACCCGATCCCGAGGTCCGCCTCGCCGCTCGCCACCGCGGACTGAATTTCCGCGCCGGTCGTGAAAAGGGTCAGGATCAGCTTTACCCGCGGATTGGTGAGGCGGAATTCCTTTGCGGTTCCCGGAACCAGGTTTGATGCCAGTCCGCTCATCATGGCTACCGCAATCTCGCCGCGCCGCAGGCCCTTGAGCTCCTCGATCTTGGCCTGTGCGCGTGTCAATTCCTTCAAGGTCTGGCGGACATGCCCAATGAGG
>Ga0070713_100000850_pt1 | contig 19589 bp, 21 predicted proteins | sample LARL82metaG_FD_65465 | JGI IMG/M metagenome (GOLD analysis project Ga0070713, IMG submission 65465) | Corn, switchgrass and miscanthus rhizosphere microbial communities from Kellogg Biological Station, Michigan, USA - LAR L8-2 metaG | ecosystem: Host-associated > Plants > Roots > Rhizosphere ...
AATGCGCGGGCTGTCGCATCGCGCTGGAGCGCGAGAGATCATTGTTCAAGTCACTGGACGCAGCCGAATTGGCGCCCAGCCGCGAACTGCTTGAGAATTGCCGCGCGGAGCTGCGCAGCCGGCTGGCCCATGTTGAGCCCGAGAGAGGCGCCTTCTGGGACAAACTTCGGCAGGGCTTCTCGATTCATTTCCACTTCGCGCCAGGCTGGACCCAGGCGGCCGGCTTGCTGGCGATGCTGATACTCGGATTTTTGGCGGCGCGTATGACGCCCGGATCTTTCCCAACGCCTTGGCGTTCGGCCAGTGTACTTGCCGAACCGGTCTCCTCGCGCGTGCGTTATGTCGAACCGACCGCTGCAGGCAAAGTGCAGATCGTAATCGATGAAACCAGGCAGCGCGTCCTCTCCGGCAATCTGGAGGATCAATCGATTCAGCGGCTCCTGCTGACGGCCGCAAAGGATCCTTCCGACGCCGGGTTACGCGTGGAATCGGTAGATTTATTGAAGAGCCGGCCCCAATCGGCCGAGGTTCGGAGCGCGCTGCTGTATGCGGTGCAGCACGATGTCAACGCGGGTGTGCGGCTGAAGGCGCTGGACGGCCTGAAGGATTTTGCTGACGATCCGGAAACGCGCAAGACGTTGACGCAGGTGTTGTTGAAAGATGATAACCCGGGAGTGCGAACCCAGGTGATCGACCTGTTGATCCAGCACCACAACAGTGCCATGGTGGGCGTTCTGCAGGAGTTGATGATGAAGGAAGACAACGGATATATTCGGATGCGTTGCCAGAAGGCGTTGCACGAAATGAACGCATCGGTGGAGACCTACTAGAAAGCAATGAAGCAGTTTGTTTCAATTTCTTTCGTACTCGGTCTGGGCGTGATGCCGTTCGCGGCGGGCCAAAGCGAATCGCCGATCACCAGGGAAGGCCGCTACTGGGTTCGGACCTTCACTGGATCGATCTCCGCCCGAGGAATCGAGCGCTTTCGGCTGGACACTGTCGGGCCGGTTGTGTTGCGAGGTGACACTCAAGACCGCGCGGTGTACAAGTTGAAGGCCCGCGTCAGAGCGGGAAACGCAAGCGAGGCAGAAGCGCTCCTCCGCCAGTTTGACGTAAGGACCAGATCCCGCGGCCCATGGGCTTACCTGACGGTGTCACCCTCCCGCCGGATTTCGGAAGCCCCGGAGCTGTCGCTGAGCGTGCCTCGCGGTTTGCGGCAGATATTAGTGGAGACGCGCGGTGGTGACGTGCAGGCTTCAAATCTGGACGGCGAACTTGAAGCGCGATCCGCCGGCGGACAGATCAACGTGGACGACGTCAAAGGCCGATGCGAACTGAGAACGGGCGGCGGTGACATTCAGGTGGGCGCCGTCGGCGGATCCGTACGGTGTTATTCCGGCGGCGGTATTATTCGCGTTCAGAGTGCGGGTGGTGAGTCGTGGTTTGAGACCGCCGGCGGAGAGATCTTCGTCCATCAGGCTGCGGGGCCGGTGCATGCGGCCACTGCTGGCGGCAACATTCGGATCGACCGCGCGCTAAGCACTGTCTTCGCGCGGACTGCGGCAGGGTTAATCCAGGTTCAGCAGGCCGATGGCGCGGTGACCGCGGAAAGTTACGGCGGCGCGATTCAGGTGAACGCTGCCAACGGAGTGCGATGCGATTCGGCGGGAGGTCCGATCCGACTGCGAAATGTTGGTGGTCCGCTGCGAGCCTCTACTGCGGCCGGCAGCATTCTAGCGGAGCTGCTTTCTGGAAATCGGATCGAGGATTCCACCCTGAGCACGAATGCCGGTGACATAACTGTATTCATCGCGTCCAATCTTCCGTTGACGGTAGCGGCTCGAAACGAATCGACCGGTGCTCTGGGCCGCATCATTTCCGATTTTCCGGAGATTCACGTGAAGGTGCTCACTCAGCCGGGAGCGAATCCGGTGGTGGCGGAGGGCGCTTTGAACGGCGGCGGACCGCTTTTGCGCCTGAACGTGGTGGGCGGCACAATTTATTTACGACGGCAGAAGTAGTTGAGGTGGTTTCTATGAAACGACTCTTTTTGTACACGGTATTGTTCGCAGCCGGGCTCAACGCGCAATCACCGGATTTTTTTCAGGCGCCTGTTGGGCCGGGCGGTACGTCGGTGTATGAGTTGCACGTGGGCGGTAGCTACCTGGGAGTGAACCTGGCGGAGGTCGATAGCAACCGGGCTAGGGAATTGAAGCTGCGAGAGACCACTGGCGTCGAGATCACGCGCGTCGAAGAAGGCAGTCCTGCGGAGAAGGCGGGGCTCAAGCCCAACGACGTCGTATTGGAATACAACGGCCAGCACGTGGAAGGCATGGAGCAGTTCGGTCGGCTGGTGCGGGAGACGCCGGGTGGACGCGAGGTAAAGCTGGTGATCAGCCGTAACGGCGACACGCAGACTGTGGTGGCTACGGTCGCGGCCCGCAAGGTGCGGGCGTTTGGAGGAAACATCAAGGAGTTGCTACCGGAGATGCCTGAGATCCGCATGCCGGATATGCCGCAAATGTTCAGCGTTTGGCGGAGTCCTGTGCTGGGCGTTGAGGCGGAGGCGCTCGGATCGCAGCTGGCGGTCTTTTTTGGTGTGAAAGAAGGCGTTTTGGTGCGCTCGGTCTTGAAGGACAGCGCTGCGGAGAAAGCCGGGATCAAGGCTGGTGACGTAATCACCAAAGTGGATGGCGCGGCAGTTACGACCCCGAACGAGCTATCCAGCGCGGTGCATTCGGCCAGTTCGAGAAAGACATTCGCAGTGGAACTGATGCGGGATCACAGAGCCGTAAGCGTCAATGTTGCTGTGGACGACGGCCGCAGTGAGAGAATTATTCCGCGCACCCATGTGGTAAAAAACAATTTCAATTAGCTGTCCCGTTCGCCGAAGATTTTTCACCAGAGCCATTGAGAACCAGCCGGTGGATCTTTAACAACAACTCCACTTCCCTGCGCGGCAAGCTTAGGGAGGCTGCGATGTTTTCAACGCGCTCTCCACGCCGGGACATGCGTAGAACCTGAGTACGCTTGTTGAGATTCAGGCTGGCTTTTGGAGACGGGGGCGCGAACGGAATGCCGGCACGCTCCTCGGCATCACGCATGCGCTCGTTCAATTGCTGGAGCTGGATCTTGAGGTCGTGAGTCGAGGTGTTATCCCCTGCTTGCCGGCGCGCCAGCCGCGATTTCAAGCGGTGAACTTCTTTCTCGAATGACAGCAGGAAAAACAGGCCAAAAATGCAGCCGGCTGCAAGGAGCGCGTAGGGGGCCAGCGGTATGAAGTATCGTTCCAACATAGTCGGAATTAAATCAGTGTCCTGAGCCGCTCCTGCCGACTGATTACCTGCCGGATCCTGACTCCGAAATTCCCTTCCACCACCACCACCTCGCCACGAGCGATGACACAGTTGTTGACGATCACTTCCACTGGTTCGGACACTGATCGGTTTAACTCAATAATAGAGCCGGTCGTGAGCTTGATAACGTCCTTTAGAGCCAGTTGAGCCCGCCCGAAGGAGACGCTAACGGGGAGTTCGACGTCCAGCAGCAGGTCAATGGGATGGGCTTTCTGGTCTGCCTCTCCGGAAGGCTTAGAGGCTGGCGGCAAAGCTGCTTTCGGCTGGCTCGTCTCGACCGCTGTTTCCGGAAGGTCCTCGACCGACTTGCTGAACACCGAAAGTACCGGGAATGCCAGCTCTCCGAGAATGATTTCGAAAGAGTAGCCTTTCAGATCAATTGAGGAAGGCGGAACTGCGCGGCCCTCCAGACATGACGTCTCCCGGCGAGCGCGCTTGGATAAGGCACCAGCTACACCGGAGAGCGCCTGATTGACAATTTCGAGGTAGGTACTGCGTATCGTTTCTTGATCACCGTCGTCCACTCCGGCGCTTTTCAATACGCGGTTCCCGATTTCCTCCCAGCTCTTGGTTGAGGCCCCGATCCAGGCAATCGCCTCGGGCCCGCTACTGAAGCGCTGCTCCCACCAGATCAGTTCATTCTGGTTAGGGTCGATCTCAGCGGCGGACAACTCATGTGGAGCGTAGGTTACCGAAGGCGCTTCACCCGTCATGGATTCCATGACGTGGGTCAATTGCGCTGCCCATTCGTCGGCCAGCCAGGATCGCGCTGCGGGCGGATCATGCTCCGGCATGGTTAGGCGCGTCTCTCCATCGGCCAGCGTTTTTCCACATAGGAGCGGAGCCGAAGGATAGCTTGGGATTTTAGTTGTGAGACCCGAGATTCGTGCAGGTTCACTACTTTGGAAATTTCGCGCAAGGTCAGTTCTTCGTGGTAGTAGAGAGTGATGACGGTGCGCTCGGTGCGCGGCATCTTATCGATGGCATCGGTGAGTAAGCGCTGCAGCTCCGATCTTTCGAGCAGGCGCGAGGGCCAATTCTCTTCGTCATCGGAGATATATTTCAGCAGGCTGCGGTTTTCATCGTCGGGTGCGGAGACCTCTAGGCTCCCGAGATTGACGCCACGGATGTCCACCAGCCATTCATGGTATTCCTCCAGCGTCAAGTGCAGCTGCGTGGCGATCTCGTCTTCGGAGGGTGCTCGATGTAGCCGCTGCTCAGCTACCGAGATCGCGGCCTCGATCATTTTGGAGCGCTTGCGTTGTTGGCGGGGCGCCCAATCGAGTCCACGCAGACTGTCCAGGATTGCACCGCGGATTTTGTATTCGGCATAGGTCTTCAGCTTGACGTTATGACGAGGGTCGAAGCGGTCAATCGCGGCGATCAATCCCAGCGTGCCGGTCGAAATCAGGTCGTCCAGGTTGACGCTTTCTGGAAGTCGTTCATGAATGCGTCGGGCAATCAGACGCACTTGCGGGAGGTGTTCGAGAATCAAGCGCTCACGCTCTTCGGCGGCGTGGTCCCGGGTCTGATATTTCTTCAGACGACCGACTGGTTGTTTTACTGTGACTTGAGCTTTCATGCTGCCACCGTTCCGAATCTTGTCTGCCCCACCAGGTGCCGCTTCAACACCAGATCCAGAATCAGTTCTTCGCTGGCTGGCTCCAAGTCCTCCGGGATTCGCTGGCCGCTGGAGAGGAACGAGACTGGCTTGCCCATGCGGATGCTCTGGTTGATGATAGGGCCGAACGTTTCAGTCTCATCCAGGCGTGTGAATAGCAGCTTGGTTGGTTGAAGGACGGCATATTGTTCGGCAGCCCGTTTCAAATCACTGGTGCGCATGGAGGCTGGCAGAACGAGATGCACATCGACTCCGGCGGAACCGGAAAGAAACCGCGCCAGGTCGCTGAACGCGTCCATCTCACCGCGGGCCAGCCCGGGAGTGTCAATCAGGATCAGATCTTTCTGGCGATGCTCCTCCAGGGCCTGCGCCAACGCTCCCGCCGTCTCGAGAACCTCGAAGCCGATTCCCAGAATGGAAGCGTACGAGCGCAACTCTTCAGCGGCGCCAATCCGGTAGGTGTCCAGACTCAGAATCTGAACGGGTCTGCGCGAACTGATGCCGTACCTGGCCGCGAGCTTCACCAGCGTCGTAGTTTTGCCCGAGCCGGGAGGGCCGATGAGCGCTACTGTTCGCGGGGACGACCCAGGACAGCCGAGTTCGCGATCGGTGTGGATCAGCCGTCCGAGGACCGTTCTCAAGGCGTCGTTCGTTACAGGAGCGCCAATCTGCGCGACCAACTCGTAGGCCAGGTCGGCGTCCAACTCGGCCTCGTTGAGTGTGGCGAAAATCTTCGAGAGCTCCGGGTCGGCCGCGATGGCCGCCATGCCAGGGCCCGAACGCGACAAAGCCAGGGCTAAACGCTCCATCTGCTGCTTTAGTTCCGAGACTTCCTGCGATAATTTGTCCGCGGGCGGCGCCGCCGATGACTGGTCAGCACCGAAAGAAGTAAACTTTTCTTGCGAACTAGACTCCTTATCGATAGCACAAACCACTTCATATGTCCCCAAATGTCTGGATTCAGATGCGGTGGTCTTGGAATTGACTAACATCGCTTCCGGGCCCATTTCGCGATGCGCCCGCTGGATGGCGTCCTCGATTGTGTCGGCGAAGAATGACTTCAGTCTCATTTAAGTCACCGCTCCGAGCGACACGACCCTAGCCTCAGGAGGTATTTCATTATGGGATAGCACCGTCAGATTTGGCGCTACGCTTTCGGTGATTTGACGCACAAAGAACCTCGATCCGGAACTCGTCAGCAGGACCACGGACGCCTCGGGGGCGCCACAACATTGCTGAACTCGTTCCTGGATGTGTCGTATTTGCTGCGGAGCAAGATTCAAATGGCTGGAATTTTCAGTGTGTTCGACCGCCGATTCTATAGCCTGTTCGATGCCGGTATCCAGAAAATAAGCGGACAACTCACCCGTCTGATCGAGCGACGGCTTGGCGACCTGCCGCCGAATAGCCTGACGGACGTATTCTGTCAGGAGTACGGTGTTCTTCGTGATTGGGGCCGCTTCGCCGAGGGCCTCGAAAATGCTTGCCGCGTCCCGAATCGAGACTCGCTCACGCAACAGGTTCTGAAGAACTTTCTGCACCACTGCCAGCGAGAGCACTTTTGGAACCAAATCTTCGATTACTTTCGGATTATCTTCGGCAACGCGATCCAGCACCTTTTTGGCGTCCTGGCGCGAGAACAATTCGTGGGCGTGGCGACGTACCAGTTCACCCAGGTGTGTTCCTAAAACGCTGATTGTGTCGACGATGGTATAGCCTGCCTGGCGGGCCTTGTCGGTGTTTTGGGGAGCGATCCACACCGCCGGAATTCCAAAGGCTGGTTCGCGCGTTTCCAGGCCCTCGATTTTTCCGGCCTTGTCGTCGGCGTGGATAGCCAGTTCGCAACCGTGCGCCAGTTCATAGCGCGCCAGCTCCACACCTTTCATCGAGATCACATATTCACGCGCCTTCAGCGTGAGGTTATCGGTTACCCGGACAGGTGGCACGATATAGCCGAGTTCGGTAGCCAACTGCCGCCGGATGCTGGCGATGCGCCGCAGCAACGGAGAATTTTGACCCCCTTCCACAAGTTGCACCAGACCGAGCCCCACTTCGACGGACAGAGGTTCGACCCGCAACAGCGTTTCCAGATTCTCGCGCGCCGGCGCGGCGGTGGGTGACTGAGTCCTTTCTGCCGCGGCAGTTTTTTGGCGCAAGCGCCACGCTACAACTCCAATACCAGTGCCCAAAACCAGGAAGGGTATTTTTGGCAACCCGGGGAAGGCCGCCATGGCAATCAACACGCCCGACGCGAGCAGCAACGGCTGCGAATTGCTGAAGATTTGCTTTTGGAAATCCAGGCCCAATTTGGTATCCGAACTGGCACGGGTAATAATCAAACCGCCCGAAATGGAAATCATCAAAGCAGGAATCACAGTGACCAGGCCGTCGCCGATGGTGAGCACCGTGTAAGTTTCGAGCGCCCGCTTGAGATCCAAACCGTGTTGCAAAACGCCAATCAAAAAGCCAGCGATGATGTTGATGGCGGTGATAATAATGGCAGCCACCGCATCTCGCTGGGTGAAGCGCGAAGCACCATCCATGGCGCCATAGAATTCGGCCTCCCGGGACAGCATTTTACGCCGCGCACGGGCTTCATTCTCGTCGATCAGACCAGCGTTCAGGTCGGAATCGACTGACATTTGCTTGCCCGGCATGGCATCCAAGGTGAACCGCGCCGTAACTTCTGAAATTCGCACCGCGCCATGATTGATAACTACGTACTGAATGGCGATCAACACCAGGAAGATCACCACGCCGATGATGTAGTTGCCACCCACCACGAACGCACCGAAGGCTTGAATTACCTCGCCGGCCGCCGACGTTCCAGTGTTGCCGTACAGCAGGATGAGGCGGGCCGAGGAGATATTCAAAGCCAGGCGGAATAGTGTCATCAGCAACAGAGTGGTGGGGAAGACGCTGAAATCCACTGGCTTGGTGATGTAGAGAGATACCAATAAGACGATCACCGACATCGTGATGTTGGCGCTGATCAGTACGTCCAACAGGAATGGGGGCAGGGGCGCAATCATCGCCAGTACGATGCCTAGTACTGCGATCGGTACACCGAACTCCATCCAGTTTGCAGCCAGGGCGGAAGGAATCGAGAGTGCGGAGCCGGTGCTGCCCTTTGTGCCGGCGCCGACAACGTTCTTTACGCTATCCGAAGCCGGCGGACGTTCGGGCTGTGTAGGCAGCCGAACCGGGCTGGCCATTTATTTCCTCCTTGGGTGCATGAGCTTGAAGATGTACGCCAACACTTCCGCTACGGCGCGGTACAAATGAGGCGGGATCTCCTGGCCGACCTCGGCCGATTTGTACAACGCCTGCGCCAGAGGCTGGTTTTCAATGATCGGGATTTCATGCTGAAGCGCCAGCTCGCGAATACGGCGCGCCAGATAGTTCTTCCCCTTCGCCAGTACACGGGGCGCCGCCATGCTTTCCATTTCGTAACGAATAGCCACTGAGTAGTGCGTGGGATTGACGATGACGGCTGTGGCCTTGGAGACTTCCTTCATCATGTTGCGGCGCGCCAGGTCGCGTTGAATGCGCCGAATGCGGCTTTTGATTTGCTGATTGCCTTCGGTTTCTTTGAATTCGTCCCGAACCTCCTGCTTGGTCATACGCAGCGATTTATTGTGCCGCCGGTTGACTCGCAACAAATCCAGGCAACCAATGGCCAGAAAGAGATAAGCCGCCTTCCACAACAAATCTTTGAGCGAGCCGCTGATCACCGTAAGAGCGGGCCAAACGCCTACCCTGGCCAACCCTGCATAGGACGTCAGGTTTGCCCGAGCGATCGTGTAAACGGCCAAGGCCATTAGCGGGAGAAATAAGAGAGCTTGAAAGAAAGAAGCTGTGTTTTGCTGCGGGACGTTGCGTATCTTCTCCAGCGGGTTCAACCGCTTCGGATCCGGCGCCAGTTTTTGCATGGAAACTCCCAAGCGCGTGCTCCCTAATTGAGCCGCCAGAGCCACGCCGATCAAACAAGCTCCCAACCACATCAGCGGCTGGAAGACTTGGCCCACCGACTGGACATACAGACCCGCGATGCTATGAGCAGTGAGCTGCAGATGAAAGGCCGCCTTCAGAAAGTAGTGCGCCATTTCGCGCGCGCGGTTGAGGAAGCTCCCGGCACTGGTGCCTACCAATACTACAAACGTCAAAAACTGCAGCGCAGCCAGAAACTCACGGCTGGATGGAAATTGGCCTTCGCGTCTGGCTTTGTCTAGCTTTCGTTTACTGGGCTTTTCGGTTTTTTGTCCCTGGTCGGCCATTAGTGAGTCAGCAAGCGCAGGAGTGTGCGAAAAGTAACGGCGCCCGTCTTCGCGAAAACTCCTGGAAAGAATGAGAGTATGCCCGCGAGAAATGCCAGCCCGACCAACATTTTGATCGAGAACGAAAGGGAAAGAAGTTGTAGTTGCTGCTGCAGCCGGCCGAGCACCGCGAATGTAATATCCAACAAGAGTAGTAAAGCCAAAACCGGAGCGGCCAACTGGAGCCCGGTTATGAAGATTGCCGATCCCAGGTGCGTAATGGCATCCACGATCGAGAGATCCAGAGCGTAGGTTCCACCCGGAATCGATACGAAGCTTTTGGCGAGAATGCGAATGATCTGCCGATCGAATCCGAAGGCGAAGAAGAGCGAACCGGCCAGCAGCTGGGCCAGAATCTGTAGCGAAGTGGTGTCGGCCTGCGTGGACGGATCGACCGTCGAGGCGAAGGAGTAGCCGGCCTGCAGGCCAATCATTTGCGCTGCCATCTGTACGCCTTCGAGGAGAAAAGCAATCGCCACCCCAATGGTCAAGCCGAATGCAGCCTCGGCGGCCATCCATCCCAACAACTTTCCGAACACCGGGCCCGTCACCACGGGGGCAGGCCAGACTGGAAACAACGCAATGGTGAGTGCCAAGGCCAGTACGATACGGCTGGCCTCCGGGCCGGCAGAAACGCCCGGGATCGGGACAAAGGCGATTACGCCTGAGACGCGGGCTAGCACTAGAAGGAACCCATACAGCAGAGAAAAATTCAGGGTGAGATCAACGTGCATAGCGGCCGAAATCGCCGAACAAAATGGTGGTGTAGGAAACCAACTTGGCCGTCATCCACGGCAGCAATAGCAGCAACCCGAACAGAAATGCGGCCAACCGGGGAACGGCTCCAAAACTGGTGTCTTGAATGGAGGTCAGAACCTGCACCAGGCTGATCCCGATTCCAACCACAAATCCAATGGCGAGAATCGGAACACTCAACCAGAATGTCTCCATGAGTGTCTGGCGAAAGATCTCCACCGCCATTTCAGGGGTCATGTTTGATAGAAACTCCTCACTAGCGATCCGACCACCAGATTCCAGCCATCCACCAAGACGAACAACAGGATCTTGAAAGGCGCCGACAACATGACGGGTGGCAGTTGGACCATCCCGATCGACAGTGTGACCGAAGCTACGACCAGGTCGATCACCAGAAAGGGGAGAAACAGCACAGCGCCGATTTGAAAGCCCGTTTTAAGTTCAGAGAGCACATAGGCCGGCACTAAAACGGTGAGCGAGAGATCGGCGGGCCGCTGGGGCGCCGGAGTATGCGAGAGGTCCAAAAACAGACGCACGTCCTTTTCCCGGACATAGCGAATCAGAAAGGCCTGCAGCGGTTTCGAGCCGTCATCGAAAGCCTGTTGCCAGGTGACCTGACCTTCTTCCAAAGGCTCCCAGCCTTTGTGATACATTTCTGAGACCACGGGCTGCATAATGAGCAGCGTCAGAAATAGCGCTAACCCAATCAGCACCTGATTGGAAGGCGTTCCTTGAGTGCCTAGCGCTTGCCGTAGAAAGTGGAGCACTATTGTAATCCGTAAAAAGGGGCTCACGGTCATGATGACCGCCGGTAGAACCGTGAGCAGAGTGAGCAGGACGACGATCTGCATCGGTACGCCCAGGCTCGCGGACCCTTTGGACTGACTTAGAGATACACCCAGCAGAGAGCTTGGGCTTTGGCCCTGGGCCCACGATGCGTCGGAGGCGACCAGCAACAGCGTGAGGACGTGGCGTGAATTCGTCATAGCTCGCTCACCGACCCAACGTGAGAGGCTGAAGAACCCGGTAAATCGCACAACAGCGTGATGCCCGAGGGATACACTGCTAGAACCAAGTCGCGGTCTGCGATCCGAACCACGTGAACGGTGTGCTGCGCGCTCAGAGCAAGCTTGCCGCGGGTCTCCAGGAGTCCTTTGTTGGTTCGGCCCGGGGTAAACAAACTTCCGCGCTTCTTTCGGAGAAACCACAAGGCCGCCCAAAGTAACAGAAATACGAATGTAATGGCCAACGATTGTCGAATGACGTCCATGTCTTGTATTCGAGTTCATTCCTCCAGAGTGAAGTCCGTAATCCGGACACCTACGGCATCTTAGATAATCACGATCTCCCCGTAGCCGATGAGGGTCCCACCCACCAAAATGTCGATGTTGTCGCCGGCCGACCGCCCCATCCGGATCACGCTGTCCTGTCCGAGTTGTAGAATCTGCGCAATGGTCATGATTCTTCGGCCAAGTTCGACTTCTACGTCGACGGTCACGTCGGTCAGATCGGCGATCTCTTGAAAAGGAGTCACGGCCGGCTAAACTCGATCAATGGATCAGGTTTATGGTGGTCTGGCTGAGGCTGTCCACAGCATTAATGATTTTTGAGTTCGCCTCGTATCCGCGCTGATAGACGATCAGGTTGGTGAATTCTTTGGCTATGTCTACCGTGGAGGCCTCCACGGCACCCCCCTTGATCGATCCACGCCCGCCGGTACCCGGTAGCCCTACGGCCGGAAGCGCGGAGCGGGCGCTGAGTTGATAGTTATTATTCCCGACCGCGATTAACGATTCGGGATTTCGAATTGTAGCCATAGCGAGTTGACCGACCACCAACTGCTGTCCATTGGAAAATTGGGCCAGGATCTGTCCGGCATCAGCCACCGCTACTCTGACTAGCTGGGCGGCTGGTGACCCATCCTGCGCAACCGCTGAGATGGACGATGGCTGCGCATACTGACTCAACCGTGGAGACGTGCCGTTAAACAAGTCCCAGCTGATCGTCATGTCCGAGGCGCCATCTTTGAGACCCGTGATTTGCAGTTGCGGCGGAGGATCCGTCGAAGCCGGCGTAGCCAATTTACCGTTCGAATCGAAGGTGACGCTGCCAGTTAAAGGCGTGAACGGAGGAGTCTGTAGATCCGTGTCCGGGACGACGGCCGAATAATTCCATTGGCCTGCTGTGGTTGCATCTTTGGTAAAGGTGGCTGTTACAATATGCGAATTGCCCAGCGAGTCGTAAATGGTGACCGAGGTTGCAAAGGTCGCATCCGAGGTTCCCGGCGCCGCCGCGGCGTTGAGATTCATGTCGAAAGAGATATTCTTACTCGTAACCGGGGCTTGTACCGTGCCGACCGGTATGGTGATGTTGCCAGGAGGTGCGTTGGTATTCAGGACCCCGTTGCTCTCGGTCCAACCTTGCACCGCTTCGCCGGTCGCGGTGGTCAGGTTGCCATCCTTATCTACTTGAAGGTTGCCGCCGCGAGTATATTCGATGGACTGGTTCGGTCCTTGAATAACGAGGAAGCCGTCTCCCTGGATCGCGGCATCCAGGGTTCCTCCGGTGGTCTGAATTGCGCCTTGGGAGAATTGTCGCAGGGTGATGGGTGTGCCCACGCCAAACCCAACTTGGGTATCACCGAGGCCGGCGCCCAAGGACTGGGTCACCAGATCGTGGAAAGAAACCACGCTGCTCTTGAATCCCGGTGTATTGAGATTCGCGAGGTTGTTTCCGACTACGTCAATGGCGGTCGATTGCGCCGCGAGAGCCGAAAGTGCTGTGGAAAATGATGTAAACATGAAGCCCCCTTATTGTTGTCGTGCCGCCTGTGTGCCGCCGGTCTGACTATTGACCACGGGCTTGCTCATAGCGTCCAGATCCTGCCGCATTGCGATCTGTTGCTCGAGCGAACTGAACTGAGCCAATTGCGTTACGAACTGAGTTCCGTCTTGCGGCTGCGTCGGATCCTGGTTTTGCATCTGAGCAACCAGCAGTTTCAAAAAAGTCTGCTCGTTTGCAAGGGCATCCGTGCCGGAATTAGCTGCCAGTGAATTGGTTTGCGTGGACGTCGAGGTTGGGGGCGCGTTGGTCGCTCCATTAACCAAGCTGGTTATCATTAACTTTCACTCCTAGTTTTTTCATCTGCTGACAATGTCTCCTCAATCTGTGCCTTCCAGCGCGCTTGCTGCCGCTGGTTCGATCCATTTTGCTGATGGCGCTGCTGGTCGCCGCCCTGACCCGCACCGGAATGCTGAGGCTGGCCAAAGCCGTTGTTCGAGTCGGTGGACTGCGACGGGGCGGCAGCCTGGTGGATTGTGGCTGGTATCCAGCTTTCGGTCTTGAATCCTTTGCCTTCCAACCTTCCTATCAGATCACCCAGATCCGTTTGTAGAGATTTCGCGAGTTCGTGGTCGGGTGTGCGAACCGTGATTTGAACCTTGCCCGCTTTTTCTATCAAATCGAGATTCAGTCGAGTGGAGTCGTCAGTTGTTAGCTTCAGCGAGATCTGTCGAAAGGGTGGTGGCGCAATGTCCACTTTTGTTTCAGGTTCCGAAGCGACTTTCAAGGCCGAGGGTTCGGTGGCGGAAGAGCGGTCCACGCGCGTGATTGGTGCGCCGAGCGTATCCGGCGGACGAGATGGAGCTTCCGCACCTGTAGCGTTGGCCCCAGCCTGCCCGCTGTTCAGCGAAGAGGACTGAATCTCTCGTTTGGCCGCGGGCTCCACCTTGGACACTTTCGGCTCGGGTTGGGATACGCCAGACTCTCCCGGCGCAATAGGCCGGGGCGATGTACGGGCCATAACTGGCAACGTGCCATTCGCCGTCGCTGCCAAATCGGGTTGGCGCGTGACACCCTCCGTAGAACCGGGTGCCGCAGCCGTGCTTGGCTCTGATTTGAGCTGTTGATCGGGCCGCCCGTGAGACTCTGGTGGCGCCGCCGCGTTACTCTCCGCGCTCTGCTTCGGCCACGACGGCCAAGACCATGTGGCTGCCTGCTGCGAATTCTGTGGGACTGCAGCGGGGCTGGGAACAGGCAAAGGACCCGGTGTGGGCTCAGCCTGCCTATCGAGTCCAGGACGGACTGCTGTAGAAATGCTGGTGATATGTTCGTCACTCTGAAGTGGCTTGGCATCCGGACTCGCTCGGAACGGAACGAGATTGGAAAACGAATCCTTAAGTGTTGTGAGCGTGGTGCCGGACACTTCGTTCGTGATTGCGGAGCTCTGATTCAAATTAAGTTGGACTGGTTCCGGAGTCGGGATCGAAGTGAACTTGACAACCACTGATTGCGCGGATGACATATCAGCTTGAGAAGAGTCCTTGGCTGCCGGAACGACCGGTGTCAAACGGAGAGCGAAGGCGACGTCCACCCCAAGCGTAGTCACAGGCAGACTTGCCGAGGCCAAAGGCACACGTTCAGCATCGGAGGAGTGCGTCGCGCCGCTATCGCCTTTGTTTCCACTCGATGTGACCTGTTCACTCTCTACTCTCGACTGCGGCCCACGACTTGGGACTTCGTAAACATTTGTCGGACTCGCAATCAAGACGGCCGGTCCCTGAGGTAGGGCGACCGGCGGTGGAAGAACAACCGAATCTGCCTGCTCGTTCTTCTTGTCTTTGTTTAATAAGCTGCTTGATTTGCCCAAGGCGCTTAAGTCTTTTAAGTCACGAGTTGAATTGCTTCCTTTATCTTTGCTTGGGGCGCCTTTGCCATCAGAGTTGGACGGGAAGGCAGGAGCGACATCCATCTGGCTCGGAGCGGTGACGGGAATCTTCTCTGCAAGACCAGTCACTAAGGATAGAAACGCGCCCAACTCGCTGCCAGGAAGCCGTAGGCCTGGGATACTTCCAACGAGAGTTCGGCTCGGTTTGCTCAGCGGCGTAGGAGCGAGTTCGATGCCGGTCACATTCACGGCTTGCTAGAAAGCATGTGGCGGGCCACCTCCGCTTCCCGAAAACTCATGGGGTTAACGGAAGTATTAGCGATACAGAAATGGCACCAATCCCGTTCTGACACTTTTTTGGCGCCGTCATTCCGTCCATAACGCCCTCATCGCCCGATTTCGCATGAATAGGAGAGGAATCGCTCGCGGCCCATCAATTGCTCTCACAGCCCCGGACGACCGGTTCGCTATGGATCCTCTTACTAGCGCGGCAGCCAGTGGAATTCGAGCCAGGCTCGAAAGCCTAGATATGCTCGCCAACAACATCGCCAACGCTTCCGCCCCGGGTTTCAAAGCGGATCGTGAGTTTTATGGTTTGTATCTGACAGCTGAGGCAGCCGATTCTCCCTTCGGCACTAGTCCTACGGCTCTTCCAGTGATAGAGCGCCAATGGACCGACTTCACCCAAGGCTCGCTGACGCCCACCGGTAACCCGCTCGATCTTGCACTCAATGGCCAGGGCTTTTTTGCTGCCCAATCTCCCAACGGCCCCGTGTTCACGCGGGATGGAAGTTTCCGGCTCTCGCTAAAGGGAGAAATCGAGACGCAAGACGGCCACAAAATCCAAGGCCAGGACGGGAAGCCGGTTCTCGTCGACAACACCCGGCCCGTGGAAATCGGTTCGGACGGCACGGTCCGGCAGGACGGTCAGGACGTGGCTCAGATCGCCGTAGTGAACTTTCCCGATCCTGCTGCACTCTCCAAGCGTGGCAATAATTATTTCCGGACGGACATTTCCACGATGCCACCAATTTCAGGCCCGCAGGCCGAAATCCACCAGGGCAAGCTCGAAGCGGCCAATTCCCAGCCCGCCGAGTCGGCCGTTCGGCTGGTGAATATCTTGCGGCAGTTCGAAACACTGCAGAAAGCCCTCGCGATTGGCGCTGATATGAACCGGCGCGCGGTGGAAGAGGTCGCGCGGGTGGCCCAGTAATGTGCAGAAACAATTTGAGCATGGCACCAAGACTGAACTCTGAGGTTAAACAATGATTCGAGCACTCTATAGCGCAGCCAGCGGCATGGCGGCCCAGCAAATGAGCGTTGACAATATCGCCAACAATCTCGCCAACGCAAACACCAATGGTTTCAAGATGAGGCGCACGCAGTTCCAGGATTTGCTTTACCAGAGCTACGTGCAGCCGGGTGCCGCGGCTGGCTCACAAACTATCGTACCCAGCGGCCTGCAGCTGGGGCTCGGCACACGCCCGGCCTCCAACGAAATCATTCTTACCCAGGGAAACTTTCAGCAGACGGGTAACCCCCTGGACCTGGTTATTCAAGGAAAAGGCTTCTTCCAGATCCGGCGGCCGACCGGCGAAGTCGCGTATACGCGCGATGGAGGATTCCAGCTTGATCGCGATGGCAATGTCGTGACCGCGAATGGCGACCCGCTCGAGCCCCAGATCACAATCCCGGCACAGTCTCAAAGCATTACCATCGCTCCCGATGGCACCGTCAGTTACACGCAGCCCGGCCAAACCGCCGCACAGGTGGCGGGACAGATTCAGCTGTCGAATTTTGCGAATCCCGCGGGCCTCAACAGCATCGGGAACAACCTCTTCTTGCAAACCGACGCCTCCGGTGACCCGACCATCGGCAATCCGGGAGGTCAGGAGGGTTTGGGCTCCTTGATGCAGGGCTATGTCGAAGGGTCGAATGTCAGTGTGGTGGAAGAGTTCATCAACATGATCGTCAGCCAGCGCGCCTATGAGGCCAACTCCAAAGTGGTAAAGGCCGCCGACCAGATGTATCAGCAGGTCAACAACGTCACGGCATGAAGACCATCTTGATCTCGGTCCTATTAGAGGCACTCGCTCGAGCCGGCTGCTTGGCGGTCTCCTCCGGCCAGATCACGGTCCGCGACCTGCGTGATGCTGTTCCGTTTCTTCAGGAACTGGATCCCGACACACCGCTTGGCTTTTCCCCGCTGCCGGGAACACAGCGGATTCTTTCGGCCCGGGAACTCACCCTCCTCGCACAGCGGCATGGTTTAACTCTGGTCCTCGGCGGCCCGATGCCCGGCGTATGCGTCGAACGTTTGGTCCGACCTATTTCCCGTGAAGACATGCAGGCAGCTTTGGTCGCTGCACTAAACACTGCCAACGCGGAGTTGGAACTCATCGAATTTAGCGAACAGCCAGCGCCCCTGGGAAGGTTGGAATTCCGGCGCGCCGGGTTAAACAAACCAACTCTCGAGGCCCCGAATAGCCCTGTGGTTTGGAGGGGCCGCCTCGTTTACGATGGCCAGCGCAGCGTGATGGTTTGGGCCAAGGTCAAGCTCTCAGTGGACCGAGTCGTGGTGGTTGCGGCCCAGGATATCGCTCTGGGAGCGGTAATTGGTGCTGAGCAGATCAAAGAAGTGCATGAGCGGCAGTTTCCGTTTGTTGAACCATCTCGGGCTTCTCGCGAAAGCATCATCGGTAAGATCGCGCGGCGAACTATTTCAGCTGGCCAGGGATTTGCTCCCAACGCGCTCGACGAACCGCGGGATATCTACAAAGGTGACAAAGTGCAGGTAAGTGTGATCGACGGCTCGGCGACGTTATCGCTGGATACGATCGCCCAATCGTCCGGGAAAAAGGGTGAGAGCATCCTGGTCCATAGCCCTTCTACCGGCAAGAACTTTCGCGCCGTTGTCGAGGAAAAAGGCAAAGCCATAATGCGCTCAACGCCCGGAGCTTAACATGACGAAATATTGCTTTGTTGCACTCTGCATCGTTGCGTTTGTGGCGCCGGCTGCCGCGAAGAAGAAGCCGACGGCGCAAGAAAAACCCTCGCTGGAGCAGTATGCCCAGGATGTCAACCGGCGCTCGCACCAAGCTTCCAACGCGTCGCCAGGTTCGCTGTATACTGCCGGCGGGCGCTTAGCGGATGGCTTTCGCGACGTACGAGCCAGCCAGACTTTCGATCTGGTCACGATCATTGTCTCTGACACTTCTTCGGCTGTTTCTACTGGTGGGACAAACACTTCCCGAAAATCGAACGTCAAAGCGTCAGTCGCTTCCTTGTTCGGGCCGAAGAGCGTCGCCGGCGCGCTGTCGAATCTTGCAAGTGCCACCAACAATCAACAACTGCAAGGCCAGGGAACGACTTCACGTAACAGTACGCTCACCACCACCGTGACAGCCGAGGTGACCGATGTCCTGCCGAACGGCAACTTGGTGGTCCAGGGCCAGAAGGAAATCGCCATCAATTCCGAGAAGCAGGTGATCACGGTGCGGGGCATCATCCGGCCGGATGACCTAAGCCCGGTAAACTCGATTCCCTCCGATCGCGTGGCCCGCATGGAGATCCTAGTAAATGGCCGGGGCGTGGTGAACGATGCCGTTAAGCGACCTTTCTTCTTATACCGAATCTTGCTGGGGCTGCTTCCCTTCTGACCTATGACCTTCCGATCCTCACTCGGTTTGCTCGCGCTAGTTTCGCTCCGGGCGGAGCCCGTTGGAACGCGCCTCAAGGATCTGGTGTCCATTGAAGGAGTGCGCGACAACCAGTTAGTTGGCTACGGCCTGGTCGTGGGCTTGAACGGCACTGGTGACAAAAGACAAACCGTTTTCTCGTCACAGAGCCTTACAAACCTCCTGGCGCGTATGGGCATCCAGGTATCTCCGACCGCAATTCTGGTGAGAAATACGGCGGCCGTTTTAGTAACCGCCGATTTGCCACCCTTCGGTCAACCGGGAACACGCCTCGATATTTCCGTGGCTGCGATCGGTGACTCCACAAACCTCCAAGGTGGCGTCCTGGTGCTAACGCCCATGAAGGGTCCGGATGGCCAGGTATACGCGGCAGGACAAGGCTCGGTGATCACGGGCGGCTTTGTGGCGGGCCGCGGCGGCGGCGGCACCCGAACAGTGAACCATCCCACTGCGGGCCGCATCCCCAACGGGGCCATCATCGAGAGACTAGCACCCTCGGTCACGCCCGCGCGGCACATAAAGCTTCAACTGCGGCAGGCCGATTTCACAACGGCAGCCAGGATCTCAGACGTTATCAACAAGAAGTTCGGAAACGACGGCGCGGAACCGGCGCGCGCCGAGAATTCGGCGTTAGTCTCGGTGGATACGCCACCAGTTTACAAATCAAACGTCGTGGGGTTTCTGGGAGAGATCGAGAACCTCACTGTCGAAACAGACCGCCCGGCCCGGATCGTAATTAACGAGCGCACCGGCACAATCGTAATGGGAAAGGACCTTCGAATCGCTCCCGTGGCCATCTTGCATGGCACGCTGACGGTGGAAATCCAGACCAATTTCATCACCTCGCAGCCAGCAGCGCTGTCCCCCGGTCAGACTACTGTTACGCCGCAAACCACCGTTACAGCCAAGGAAGAACAGGCCCGCAATGTTGTGCTGAAGCAAGGTTCGAGCGTCGAAGAACTCGTAAGGGCGCTCACCGCCATCGGATCGACGCCGCGCGATATCATCGCGATCCTGCAGAATCTCAAGGCCGCCGGAGCGCTCGACGCCGAACTGGAGGTTATCTAAACTCATGTCGATTGAGCCCCTGCTTTCTTATTCCATAACCCAGCCCTCCTTGTCGACCAGTTCGGCGAAAAAGGACAGCCCCGCAAAAATCCGGCAAGCGGCAACGGA
>Ga0070713_100000853_pt1 | contig 19545 bp, 24 predicted proteins | sample LARL82metaG_FD_65465 | JGI IMG/M metagenome (GOLD analysis project Ga0070713, IMG submission 65465) | Corn, switchgrass and miscanthus rhizosphere microbial communities from Kellogg Biological Station, Michigan, USA - LAR L8-2 metaG | ecosystem: Host-associated > Plants > Roots > Rhizosphere ...
TTGCCAACGTGGGTGAACAGCTCTACCACTTCGTTCCTGGCATACTTGACGCGCCGGAATTCGAGCGATGCTCTCCAGAGTGCCTCTTTCCGGGTTTGATCGCGAAGGGTGATCGGGCCGGGGTTTCCGTCACCGGGCGTGACCTACGCGCGGAGACTGTTCGGGCTGGAACGAGATCGAATGCCGATGAGCAACAAAAGCTGAAGAACATGGGACGTGACTGACGAAGGGGGGCAGTCCGGTGCGACAAGAGAAAGGGCAAAAACGCGTCGGCATGTGGATTCGGGTCTCCACCGAGGACCAGGTGCGCGGGGAGAGTCCGGAGACGCACGAGCGGAGAGCACGCCTCTATGCCGAGGCGAAGGGCTGGAACGTCGTCGAGATGTACCGGCTCGACGCCGTCTCGGGCAAGACCGTCAAGGATCATCCAGAGGCCAAGCGGATGCTCGGCGACATCCGCGACGGCCATATCTCCGGGATCATCTTCTCGAAACTTGCTCGGCTGGCACGGAACACCAAAGAGCTGCTGGAGTTTGCCGAAACCTTCCGCGAACATGATGCCGACCTGATCTCGCTCGCCGAGTCGATCGACACCTCCAGCCCGGCCGGCCGCCTCTTCTACACGATGATCGCCGCCATGGCGCAGTGGGAACGGGAAGAGATCGCGGAGCGCGTCGCGGCGTCAGTTCCCGTCCGCGCCAGGCTCGGGAAAACCTTGGGTGGTGCTGCACCCTTCGGCTATCGCTGGCAGGGCCATCAGCTCGTTCCTGACGCAGCCGAAGCCCCTGTTCGGAAGCTCATGTACGAGCTCTACAAGGAGAACCCGCGCAAGAAGGCGGTCGCCCGCATGCTGAATGAGCGAGGGTACCGGACGCGTAACGGATCGCCCTTCTCTGACACCACCGTTGATCGCCTCTTGCGCGATCCCACGGCCAAAGGTATCCGCCGAGCCAACTACACCAGCACTACGGATAGCAAGAAGGCTTGGAAGCTCAAGCCGGAGAGTGAGTGGATACTTCACCAAGTCGAGCCAGTAGTCGCTGAGGATCTCTGGGCCGAGTGCAACGCAATCCTCGAAGCACAAAGGGCCAAGGGAAAGCGGCAGACCAAGCGGGTCGTTCACCTCTTTGCCGGTCTGACGTTCTGCTCATGCGGACAGAAGATGTACGTCCCGTCCAATACGCCGAAGTACGTCTGCCAAAAGTGCCGCAGCAAGATCCCCACCATCGACCTCGAAGGAGTCTTCCACGAGCAGCTCAAGAACTTCTTCTTCTCGCACGAGGAGATCGCCCACCACCTTGAACAAGCGGACGCGGTACTCCGGGAGAAAGCCGAACTCTTGACCGTCCTAGAACGGGAGCAGAAGAAACTCGCGGGCGAGGTCGATAAGCTCTACGACCTGTATCAGTCGGGCGGGATCGACAAGCACGGATTTGGGGCGAAGTACCACCCCCCTAGCCGAGCGGCAGCGGCAGCTCGATGACGAGCTACCTCAGCTCCAGGCGGAACTCGATGTCCTTAAGATCGCGCACCTCTCCCAGGAGGAGGTCATCACCGAAGCTCGCGACCTCTACACCCGCTGGCCGCAGCTGCCCGCTGAAGAGAAGCGGCAGATCGTCGAAACCATTACCGAACGGATTGTGATCGGCAACGGCGACGTTGAGATTCACATACTACGCGCCGCCGGTCGCTAGCCCGGCCACAAGCACGTCCGGAGGAACACCACCCGCTTCCGCTCTAAATGGTGGTGGAATGGCAACGAAACCTCACCGATTCATCTGCGGGATGAGTTGAAAAAACTTTACTGGAAGGCCGACAAGCCAGCCTTCGGCGCGATGGCGTTTTGGGATGACACCATGCGCTACCTTTACCTGCCGCGATTGAAAAGCCGGAGTGTGTTGGAACAAGCCATCCTCAAAGGCGCAGGCAGTCGGGATTTCTTCGGAACGGCCTACGGGCATCGCGAGGAGAAGTTTGACGGATTCAAATTTGGCGATGCAAACGTGCAACTGGACGACACATTGCTACTGATGGAGCCCGAAGCGGCCAAGGCATATGAGGCCGCGCATCCCCCGGTCATTCCACCTGGACCAACGCCGCCCGGGCCGACTCCTCCCGGCCCGAGGCCGGCGGGACCTGTCCCGCCAGGGCCAATGCCGCCAGGGTCGACTTCGAAGCCTCGCACCTTCCACGGCAACGTCGCCATCAATGTTTCGACTGCCAAGATGCGCGTGGTCGAGGTGGCGGAGGAAATTATCAACGTGCTCGCGGCGAACCCGAATGCGGAGGTCAAGGTGGCCGTGGAAATCCAAGTTAGCTTCCCATCCGGTGCTTCCGATCAGACCAAGCGCGCTGTCACTGAGAACGCGCGGACCCTCAACTTCAAGAACGCAGATTTGGAATAAGACAGGCAAGCCGGTCGTAAGAACCCCAGAAATCGCATTGGGGGAAGGACGCGGTCCAATTCGTCGTCAGGAAAGTAGAGCTCGTCGGCGTTCTAAACCACGTCCCAGGCATAAGCTATTTGGATTGCCAAATGGCATACAACCGAGCGTAAACTTTGGCGGGGGCGAAGAGCCGCCTGATGCGATTGCCAGACCGCAGCGTCATCAACGTCCGCACCCAGCTCGCGTCCGAGGATGCTGCTCCATCAGCTCGTTCATTCGCGCATCGGTACGTCGCGCGCGAATGAACAATACCGTTTGCACGTAGAGCATAACCAGAATAGCTAATTCAGGAAGACCATCCTGGCCCCACAGCATCGCTGTGGCAGTGGCAAGTAACGTAACGGCGACCAGGTCAACCCGTCGAAATGCTCCGATCACGTCGGTTCGCAAGTAGTTCACGCGTTTTCGCGTGGTCCAATTGATGAGACCGAGCACCTCCCCCGTATCGATGAATAGCGTCACGTGATGCCCCGTCCGTGCCGGGAAAAGCTTGCTCCGGATTGTGATCTGCGCTTCGGCCCCGTTGTCCTGCCGTACCCAAACCTCGTAGCGTTCCTTGGTCCAGACGCTGAGACGGCTGCGGGTGCCGCCACCGTGGACGCTGGCATAGCGTCGCACGCTAACCAACCTTCCCGACAGGATTGTCAACGCGTCGCTCATTTTAGGCATGCGGGCCTCCATCAGGGAGCGATGCCGGGAGGATCGAATTCAAGAGCCGCTCGAAGGCAGCGCCGTCCTGCCGTGTGAGGTTCGGTCTGAATCGGGAGTACACGCGGAAGAGCATCTCCGTCGTGGTATGGCCCAGTTGCCGGGCAATCCATTCGGGACTCTCGCCGCTTGACAGCCACAGGGTGGCGGCGGTGTGACGCGTCTGGTAGGGCCGGCGTGGGCGCAGATTGAGATGCCGGAGCAGCGGGTACCAGACGCGGGTGGTGAAGTTGTTGTGATCGAGAGGTTTTCCGTCCCGATTGCAAAATACGTACTCGGAGACATGCCCAGTTGCGGCGAGTTGCGCCGCGAGGGCATCACAGACGGCTTGGGACACCTCGATGTCGCGCGCCGAGTCGTAGGTCTTGGTCGTGTCGGGCTCGCCATTGACCACGGTTTCCCGAACCAGGATCAGGCGACGCTCGAAGTCGATGTAGCGCCATTTGAGGCCGTCGATTTCCCCGGAGCGCATGCCGGTGGAGAAGCGAACCAGAAGATAGGTGTGGAAGTCCTTGCGCACCGTCTGCAGGATCTGCTGCACCTCTGCCAGGGTGAATGGCTCGACGTCGCTCTTGGCGAGCTTGAGCGGCTTGATCCGCTGGTACGGACTGGTGAAGTGAAACCTGTCGGCCGCATCGTCGAGCACCCTGCGTAGCACTCCCATCACATGGTTGATGCGCTGGGCCGAGAGACCGTTCTTGTTCTTCCGTCCCGGTAGTTTCCCCAAAGCGGACCTGAAGTTCAGGATCCCCTCTTTGGTGATGCGGCCGATATCGATCTCGCCGAAGCGTGGGATCAAATGCTGGTCGAGAGCGCCCTGAACGGTTTTCCGGTAGGAGCGCTTCCACTCGATCTCGTGCTGGCGATACCACTCTTTCGCGAACGCGTGGAAAGGGGGCGTCTCCATCGACGCAGGTACCATGCCGACCACTCTCGCAAATGGCACACCCACCGCCGCGGCGTGAGGGTTGGAAGAGAAATGCGCAGCGTTCCGGCTGTTCGGGAAGTAGCATGCGTAATCAAAAGTACCGGCCCTTATCTCCTTCGTTAATCGATCCAAGACGGCCTGCAGCCGTCGTCTGTTCCCGGTGCTATCGACGAGAGAGGTCTGTTCCCGGCAGCGCTTGCCTTGGAAGAAGAAATCAAGGTACAGCGTGTCCGTTTCCGGGCGAGTTCTGACTTTAGCCATTGAGAACTCCGCCGTTGGCCATGGGGATGGCGAAGCTCGCCATGGAGGTGAGCTTCATGTCGCGCTCGATCACCTCCCACACATACAAGATCTTCCTGCCTCCGAAGGGTCGGATGTAATGCACCCCTTCCAGCAGGACGCTGTCCTTCATATGTTCCCGGATCGTTCGCGAGTCGTATTTGATCCTCGCGGACAATTCCGCGGTGGTTAGGTAGGTTTGGCTCATCACGGTCTCCTTGCTGTAAGTGATTGACAGATGATGCGTATACGCTTCATCTAAAGCCCAATAATAGACAGCAAACGATCATTGTCAACGTCGTGTGATTAGAACGATAATCACGCGACGTTAGGAGTTAGGCGATGCTACGGTTTCGACTCAAGGAGTTGCTGGCGGAGCGCGAATTCAACGAGGGGCGAGTAATCACGCTAACAGAAGTCGCCGCAACGACGGGCGTGCATCGCATGACGCTTTCGAAGATCGCAAATCACCGCGGATACAACCCCACGGCGGACGTGCTCGACAAGCTATGCGACTACTTTAGCTGTCGGATTGAGCAGCTGGTCGAACACATTCCGGCGCGCCAGTTGACATCTGTGACAACCCGCAGAAAAAAGAACGCAAGCCAACGGTCAAAATAGACGTTTAACTTGATCGCCGGTTGCGCTCCACTGGCACAGAACTGTCACAGAACATGTCACAGTGACAGTTTTTTGGAGCGTGGCTTGTTACGCGATTGCGTAACACGATGATTTGATGGCGCGCCCGACAGGAGTCGAACCTGTGACCTTTGGCTTCGGAAACCAACACTCTATCCAACTGAGCTACGGGCGCACGCGAGCGCATTCTACGCGGCGCCCCAAGGAGCGTCCACCGCATGGCCGCGTCTCGCGGCGAGCGCGCCTGCACGCTATAATGCGACGCTTTGCGCGCAGCTTTCACCGCGCGCAGTTCACCCCCGCCGGGAAGCGACGATGAGCGAAGAGCATTCCTCCTTTATCAAGACGCCGAAGCAGCTCGCCATCGTGATGGTGCTCGCGTTTGCCGTCCCGATCGCACTCATCGGGCTGGTCACGCAGCTGGTCACAGGCTTGATGCCCGCGGGCCACACTGACGCCGAGGACCAGGTGCTTTCGCGGATTCAGCCGGTCGGAACGCTCGCATTCGCCGACGCCACGGTGTCTGGCAACAAGACCGGTGAACAAGTGTTCCAGTCGGTGTGCAAGACCTGCCACGAAACCGGCGTGGCCGGCGCGCCGAAGTTTGGAGACAAGGCCGCCTGGGCTGCGCCGATCAAGAGCGGCTTTCCGACGCTGGTCCAGCATGCGATCAACGGCCTCCAGCAAAATGGCAAGGTGATGCCTCCCAAGGGTGGCAATCCCGATCTCACCGATACCGAGGTTGCGCGCGCGGTCGTCTACATGGCCAACGCCGCCGGCGCGACATTCAAGGAACCGGCGGCGGCCCCTGCTCAGCCTACGGCGGCCTCGGAGAGCGCCGCTACGGCTCCGGCCGCGCCCATCGCTGCGGCTGCCGCGGCGCCGGTCACCCCTGCGGCCTCGTCTGCAGCTCCACCCGCCGCTCCCGCCGGCGCGCCAGTGGCACTGAATGCGCAAAGCGGTCAGGCGATGATGCAAAAGGATGGTTGCGCAGCGTGCCACGCCATCGACAAGAAAATCGTCGGGCCGGCCTATCAGGAAGTCGCCGCCAAATACAGCGGAGACAACAGTGCGGCAGCAAAGCTCGAGCAAAAAGTGAAGAACGGCGGATCGGGTGTCTGGGGGTCGGTGCCCATGCCGCCGAATGCGCAGGTTCCCGACGCCGACATCAAGGCGCTCGTTACCTGGATCCTGACGCAAAAGAAATAGGCGACACGCAAGTGATTCGCGAGCGCCGGTGAGCCACTACGTCATCGGCGACATCCAGGGCTGCCTGGAAGAGTTCGAGCAGCTGCTGCGCTTGATCGCATTCGAGCCGCCGCGCGATCGACTCTGGTTGGTCGGCGACCTCGTCAACCGCGGCCCGGATTCGCTAGGCGTGCTGCGCAAGGTCATGGCGCTGGGCGATGCTGCAGTGACGGTGCTCGGCAACCACGACCTGCATCTTCTGACCGTTGCTGCCGGTCACCGCAAGCCGCATCGACGCGACACGCTGCGGCCAATCCTCGATGCGAGCGATCGTGACGCGCTGCTCGACTGGTTGCGCGCGCGTCCTCTCGTGGTTCGCGAAGGCGAGCTGCTGCTGGTGCACGCCGGGCTGCTGCCGTCGTGGACTCCGGCGACCGCGCTCATGCTCTCGCGCGAGGTCGAAGCCGCGCTGGCCTCGCCGGGGCACGACGAATTCCTGCGCAACCTCTACGGCGACGCGCCGGCAAGATGGGAGGATTCGCTGACCGACTTCGACCGCCTGCGCGTGATCGTGAACGCATGCACCCGGCTTCGCTATTGCACCGGCGACGACACGATGGACTTCGCCGAAAAGCGCGGTCCGGCGCATACGCCGCCGGGATTCGCGCCCTGGTTCGCGCATCCCGAGCGCAAGTCGGCGCAAGCTTACGTGCTTTGCGGGCACTGGTCGACGCTGGAGCTCATGCTCGCGCCGCGCGTGGCCATGCTCGATTCGGGCTGCCTTTGGGGCGGATCATTGAGTGCGCTGCGCCTCGACGACGACGCGCTGTTCCAGATCCCTAGCCTTCAGCCGGCAAGTCCAGCGCCCCGCGAATAGCGCGTTCCGCCTCGCGCGAGAGTTCCCGCCGATGCCGCCCCGCGGCGGGAAGCGCGGGCGGCAGCGTGATCTCCACCACCAAGCGCCGCTCGCCAAGCACGCGCCAGAACGACGCCATGAAGCTTGTATCGCCGACATAGGCCGGCGTGTCACTGAACGACCCGTCGACCGTGCAGTAGCGTATCGCGATGGGCTGCACGTGGCCCGCTGCATCGACGACCGGCTGCAGAAGCGAGCTGTGGAACGGCAGTAGCGTCGATCCATCGGTGGTGGTCCCTTCGGGAAAGATCGCGATCGTGTCGCCTGCAGCAAGCGCGTGCCGTGCCTGCTCGTTGATGCGCCGCGCGTCGCGGCGCGTGCTGCGGTCGAGAAAAAGCGTCCCGCAACCGGCGATGAGGTGACCTACCAGCGGCCACGCCTTCAGCTCCGACTTTGCGATGAAACGGGCTGGCTCGATCGTGTTAAGGACGAATATGTCCAGCCACGACACGTGATTGGCGACAATCAGGACGTTGCCGATGTCGCACCCGCCGCCCGCCTCGCGAGTGCGCGACTCGATATTCATCATCGCGAGCAGCCGTGCGCTCCAGCGCTGGATGAGCGTCCGCCGTCGGGGCAATGCGACCATCGGAAAGACGAACGCAGTGGTGGCGACGCCCTGGAACACGTGCAGGCTCACGCGAAGATAGCGAACGAGGCGCAGGGGCAGCGGCGTGCGCGCAAGCGCCGCGCCGCGCCGATTCGCTCGTGCGGAGGTCACCGGGCGCGCGAGCGCGTCGTGTCGTGCAGCGCTACCAAGGTGAGGCGCCGAACTCTTCGGCGTAGCGGGCCGCGATGGTCTCTTGATCGATGACGTGGTTCTGTCCGCCGCGGGAGGCGATCTTGAGCGACCCGAGCAGCGACGCGAGGCGGCCAGTCTGCTGCCAGTCCCAGCCGTGGGCGATGCCGTAGAGTAGGCCCGCGCGATAGGCGTCGCCGCAGCCGGTAGGATCGACCAGCGCGGCCGGCTTGACGCTCGGGATATCCAGCACGGATCCATCGGCATAGATGCGCGAGCCTTCACTGCCGAGCGTGACGACCAGCGCATCCACGCGCCGCGCGATGTCGGCCTGCGACAATCCGGTTCGCTCGCTCAACAGGCGCGCCTCGTAATCGTTGACCGCGAGATAGCGCGCGCTGTCGATCATCGACACCAGCTCGTCCCCCGAGAACAGCGGCAATCCCTGCCCAGGATCGAATATGAACGGGATGCGTGCCGCGGCGAAATCGCGCACGTGTTCGAGCATTCCCTGGCGGCCGTCGGGCGCAACGATGCCCAGCGCGATGTCGTCGACGTCGGCGATCCGGTTTTCGTGCGCGTGATTCATCGCGCCGGGATGGAACGCCGTGATCTGGTTGTCGTCGAGGTCGGTGATGATGAACGCCTGCGCGGTGTACGTTCCCGAGACCGCGCGCACGCCGTCGATGCCGACACCGAGCGCGGCCAGCCGCTGCGGATACTCCTTGTCTTCGCCGCCGATGGTCGCCATGACCACCGGCTCGCCGCCGAGCGCCTTGAGGTTGTACGCGATGTTGCCGGCGCATCCCCCCCACTCGCGGCGCATGTCGCCAACCAGGAAGGACACCGAGAGCACATGCGTCTGGTCGGGAAGGATGTGGCGCGAGAAGCGATCCTTGAACACCATGATCGTGTCCTGCGCGAGCGAGCCGCAGATGAGGGTGCGCGGTGCCACGCTCAGCGTCCGCGATCTGCGCGGGCGCGCGCCGAAAGCCTTCGACTACGCCACGGCATCGCGGCCGATCTCGCGGACGATGTACTGTTGTCGCCGCGAAACCGGTAATGCTTCGGTGACGCCGCGCAGCAGCACTTCCCAGTGCGCATCGCCGTCGGAGGTCACCCGGCGCTCGAAGCCTCGGATCGCCTCGCGCGCGACCAGGCAGTTGCGGTGAACGCGCACGAACCGCGTGCGGAACTCATCCTCCAGCCGGGTCAGCGATTCCTCGAGCAAGTACTCGCGGTCCGCCGTCCGGATGGTGATGTATTTGAGCTCGGCCTTGAGATAGACGATCTCCTCGATCGGCACCAGCACCACGCGCGAGCGCTCGGTCACCGAAAGGAAGCGCCGTGCGGCAGAAGGCAGCCGGTCGAGCTTGACGTCGGTAAGCGGACGCTGTTTGGGAAGCTTGTCGAGCGCGGAAAGCAGGCGCTGCACACGTACCGGCTTGACGAGGTAATCGATGGCGTGCACCTCGAACGCCGCGATCGCGTGCTCGTGGTAGGCGGTCGTAAAGATGAGCAGGGGAGGCGAAGCCAGCTTCAGCAAATGACGCGCGAGCTCGATGCCGTCCATGTCCGGCATGTGAATATCGGTAAGCACGAGGTCCGCCGGCGTGCTGCCCAGCAGGTTCAACGCCTCGCGCCCGCTCGCTGCCTCGCCGATCACGCGCAGCGGCACGGCGCCGGTGCAATCGTCGAGAAGCTCGCGCAGCCGGCGGCGCGCCGGCGCTTCGTCGTCGACGATGAGCACCTTGAGCAACGCGTCAGGCATGCGCGCCTTTTTGCAGAACGGTACGGTACGGCATCCGGATATGCACTTCGTAGCTCTCCCTGTTCACCTTGCTCTCGAGGCCGGCCTCGGCATCGAAGTGCAAGGCAAGGCGTTCGCGGATGTTGGCGAGCGCCATCCTGTTTCCACTCTTGTGGCGACTTCCCGCCTGGTAAGGGTTGCGCAGGATCGCATGAACCTCGCCACGACGCAGGAAGATATTAATCGCGATGACCCCCGGTGCGCTAGACGGCTCGATCCCGTGATATACGGCGTTCTCGAGCAGAGGCTGCAGCACGAGCGGCGGCACCAGCGCGTCCTCCGGCATCTTGTCGATGTGCCATTCGATGCACAATCGCTCGCCGAGGCGCAGCTTCTCGAGGCCGAGATACTGCTTGCACAGCGTCACTTCGTCGAGCAGCGGCGCAAGCTGCCGGTTGTCGCGCATGAGCACCCGAAACAGCTCGGCCAGGTCCTCGAGCGCCTCCTCGGCCTGCTTCGGCTCGCGGCGGATGAGCGAGAGCACCGCGTTGATGCTGTTGAACAGGAAATGAGGGCGGATCCGCGCCTGCAGGGCCTGCAGCCGCGCCTCGGAGATCGCGGGTGAAAGCGCCTTGGTCCGCAGCGCGAAGTAATAGAGCAGCGCCGCCGTGATGACCAGCGCAAACAGCAGCCGCCGCAACAGCGTTGTCGTGGTGACGTCGCCGAAGGTCGCCACCAGAATCGTATTGAATCCGAGCACGACAGTGACGCTGAGTGCCAGCACCGACGCCGCGCCTTGCGCGTACGGCATTGCGAGCAGGCGAGGCGACAGCGCGTAAAGCGCCAGCAGAACTACCAGCAGCGGCGGCTCGACGGTCGCCGACATCTGCACCCATGCGTCGGATATCGCGCTCCACTGCGTGTCTCCGGCCACCGCGGCGACGAAGACCATCGCATTGACCGCGAGAAGAATACGCAGGATCGTGCCAAGGTTGCGCAGATCCGGTAGGTCGAGCGGGTCCCTGTTTTGATTTATAATCGTGCGCATCGTTTGCCGCCTTGCACCGCGAAAATCGCTGCGAAACACGCCTCGATACAAAGCGCAGGCCAGCGCGGCAACGCATCGTACGGCACTCCACGATCGATGCCGCCCGGCTATTGTGGGGAAGAGCACCGGGTGAGGCAAGCCATGAGTACACGCGATTCCGATCGTTCGCCCTCGCATGGCTGGTCCGGCCGTTTCAATGAGCCGGTTGCTGAGATGGTCAAGTTGTACACCGCATCCGTCGACTTCGACCGCAAGCTCGCCGACGCCGACATCGCCGCCTCGCTGGCGCACGCGAGGATGCTCGGCGCCGCGGGCATTCTGGCCGTCACCGATGTCGCTGACATTGAACGCGGGATGGCACTCATCCGCGGCGAGATAGAGCGCGGCGAGTTCGCATGGTCGCGCGATCTCGAGGACGTCCATTTCAACATCGAGAAGCGGCTGACCGTGTTGATCGGCGACGCCGGCAAGCGTCTGCATACCGGTCGCTCGCGCAACGACCAAGTCGCCACCGACCTGCGACTCTACGTGCGCACCGCGATCGACGTGCTGAGCGAAGGCGTGGTGGCGCTGCGTCGTGCGCTGCTCGATCAGGCTGAACTGCATGCGTCGACCATCATGCCGGGATTCACGCACCTGCAGGTCGCGCAGCCGGTGACGTTCGGTCATCATCTGATGGCATACGACGCGATGCTCGCCCGCGACGCCGAGCGCATGCGCGATTGCCGCCATCGGACCAACCGCCTTCCGCTAGGCAGCGCCGCGCTTGCGGGCACGGGGTTTCCGATCGACCGCGAGCGCGTCGCCAAGGAATTGGGATTCGAGGCGCTGTGCCCCAATTCGCTCGATGCCGTTTCGGATCGCGATTTCGCCATCGAGTTCGCCGCCACCTGCGCGCTTGTGATGATGCATCTTTCGCGCTTCGCCGAGGAGCTCGTACTCTGGTCCAACCCACGCTTCGGCTTCGTTCAGCTCGCCGACCGCTTTTGCACGGGCAGCTCGATCATGCCGCAGAAAAAAAACCCCGACGTTCCCGAGCTCGTTCGCGGCAAGACCGGACGCATCTACGGCCATCTCATGGCGCTGCTTACGATCATGAAGGCGCAGCCGCTCGCCTACAACAAAGACAACCAGGAGGACAAGGAGCCGGTCTTCGACATCGTCGACACGCTCCAGCCAACGCTGGCGATCATGACCGACCTGATCGCCAGTGGCATGCATATCGATGCGAAGCGCATGCGCGACGCCGCGAGCGAAGGCTTCGCAACCGCGACCGACTTGGCCGACTATCTGGTGCGCAAGGGGCTCGCCTTCCGCGACGCGCACGAGGTGGTGGCCCGCGCGGTGCGCCATGCCGAGGCGGAGCGCTGCGATCTGGCCACGCTTTCGCTTGCGACGCTGCATGGTTTCTCACCGCTGATCGGCGAAGACGTGTACGCGGTGCTCGCGCTCGACGGATCCGTCGCGAGCCGCAATCATCCTGGAGGTACCGCGCCCGAACAGGTACGCGCTGCGGTGCACGCGGCGCGCGCCGCGCTCGACTCGCGCTGAGCGCGTATTGATCAACAGGGAGTTCGAATTCCAAGGGATACGATGGAAAAGCGAAGGCTGGCATTTCTCGGTCTGGGCGTCATGGGCTTTCCGATGGCAGGGCATCTGGCGCGGGCCGGGCACACGCTCACTGTCTATAACCGCAATCCGGCGAAGGCGGCGCTCTGGGTCGAGAAATTCGGCGGACGTTCGCAACCTTCGCCCGCTGCGGCCGCGGGCGGCGCCGAGGTCGTGCTGATGTGCGTGGGCAACGACGACGACGTGCGCGCCGTCACTCTCGGCGCGAACGGTGCGCTGGGCGCGATGGAGCGCGGTTCGACGCTGGTCGATCACACGACGGCGTCGGCCGGCGTCGCCCGCGAGGTGCACGCCGCCGCCCAGGCGCGCGGCGTCGAGTTTCTCGACGCGCCCGTGTCGGGTGGGCAGGCAGGCGCAGAAAATGGAAAGCTGACAATCATGGTCGGCGGTGAAGAAAGCTCGTTTGCGCGCACCGAACCCGTGCTCGCGACCTATGCGCGCGCAGTCACGCTCATGGGCGGACCGGGCTCGGGACAGCTCACGAAGATGGTCAACCAGATCTGCATCGCAGGCCTTGTGCAGGCATTGTCGGAAGGACTCGATTTCGCACGCCGCGCGGGTCTTGATGTCGAGCAAGTCATCGACGTGATCGGCAAAGGCGCTGCGCAGTCATGGCAGATGGACAATCGCGGCAAGACGATGACGGCGGACAAGTTCGACTTCGGTTTCGCGGTTGACTGGATGCGCAAGGACCTGGCCATCTGCCTTGCGGAAGCGCGTCGCAATGGCGGTGCATTGCCGGTTACCGCGGTGATCGACCAGTTCTACGCGCGCATACAGGCCAAGGGTGGCGGTCGCTGGGATACCTCCAGCCTGATCCGGCTGCTGCGCGATCCCGCCTGATCGGCGCGACATGCCCGAGCGCTGAATCCGCTAGGCGACTTCCTCCAGAGCGACTTCATAGCTGATCTGCGCAGTCTTAGCCAGCATGATGGTCGCGGAGCAGTACTTGTCCTTCGACAGCTTCACGGCCCGCTCAACCTGCGCCAGATTGAGACCTTTGCCGCTCACCCGGTACTTGAAATGAATCCGGGTGAACACCTTGGGATCGTCCTCGGCGCGCTCGGCTTCCGCATCGACGACGCAGCCGCTCACGGAGGCCCGCGCCTTCCTGAGGATCCATACGACGTCGAAAGCGCTGCACGCCGCCGTGCCGGCAAGCACGACTTCCATTGGCCGCGCCCCTAAGTTGCGACCGCCGGCATCAGGCGCCCCGTCCATGACAATGGTGTGCCCACTGCCGGTTTCAGCGGTGAAACTCACCCCATCCACCCATTCGATCGATGCTCTCAATGCTGGCTCCATTAGACGGCGCCGTCGCGACGGCTGGGTTGATTCATGGATCCGTATGTCATGGACAAATTATCATATTGCGCCGCAAAAAGATGTTGCGTTGTGCACCGCACTATGCAAGAATTTACTCGTTCGCGGCCCGGGATCCTCCTCCTTTCCCACTGCGAACACATTCCTCCATTCTCCTCCTATGGCAGGAATCCTCGCGCGGCCCCCGGGCCGCGCTTTTTTTTGCTCGAACGGCGGCGCGATCCGTGTGATCAATTGACAGCTGCAACAGCGCATATTATTATCCAAGACTTTGCTAAATTTTAAGCGCCCGGCTATTTGTCCATGAAAACCTACTCCGCCAAGCCCAGCGATTTCACCCGGGATTGGTACGTCGTCGACGCCAGCGACAAGGTGCTCGGCAGACTCGCCAGCCAGATTGCGCACCGCCTGCGCGGCAAGCACAAGGCCATATTCACCCCGCACATCGACACTGGCGATTTCATCGTCGTCACCAATGTCGAAAAGATCCGGGTGACCGGGAACAAGACCGACGACAAGCTCTACCACCGGCACAGTGGCTATCCAGGTGGGGTGCGCACCATCAGTTTCGGCCAGATGCAGCAGCGCTTTCCCGGACGCGCGCTTGAAAAGGCGGTAAAGGGCATGCTGCCCAAGGGGCCGCTGGGCTACGCGATGATCAAGAAGCTCAAGTGCTATTCCGGCTCGGTGCATCCGCACTCGGCGCAGCAGCCCAAGCCGCTGGACATCTAAGCCAGCCAATTCCGCTTTCGCCAAAACGTAACCCAGGGCTCGCCCATGATCGGCACTTACTATTACGGCACCGGCCGGCGCAAAAGCGCCGTCGCCCGGGTATTCATCAAGCAAGGCTCAGGCCGCTTCACGGTCAACGAGAAGCACGTCGACGAGTTCTTCACGCGGGAAACCGGCCGCATGGTGGTGCGCCAGCCTTTGAAGCTCACCAATCACGAGGCCACCTTCGACATCATGGTCAACGTGAATGGCGGCGGCGAATCCGGCCAGGCCGGCGCGGTCCGCCACGGTATTACCCGCGCATTGATCGATTACGACAGTCAGCTCAAGCCCACCCTGTCCAAGGCAGGGCTGGTCACACGCGACGCGCGCGAAGTCGAGCGCAAGAAGGTCGGCCTGCACAAGGCTCGACGTCGCAAGCAATTCTCGAAGCGCTGATCGGATAATCCTGTGGTACGCAAAGGCCGCCGCAGGGCGGCCTTTGTATTAATGCATTACTGAAGCGGTTTTACTGTCGGGCCGGCACTTCTATGTCGTTGTCATAGTCGTGCCGGTGCTAGAATGACGTCACCGCGTCCGGGGAAAGCGATGATCAAGATAGGCATTGTCGGAGGCACGGGCTACACCGGTGTCGAGCTGCTTCGGCTGCTCGCCGTCCATCCGCAGGCGTCGGTCCGCGTCATCACGTCGCGCAAGGAAGCGGGCATGCCGGTGAGCGAGATGTTCCCCAGCCTGCGCCGCATGGGCGAGTTCAGCGAATTGCGTTTCAGCGACCCCGCGCAGGTCGACCTAAAGGGCTGCGACGTCGTCTTTTTTGCGACGCCGCACGGCGTGGCAATGAGCCAGGCCCGCGAGCTGGTTGCTGCTGGAGTGAAAATCATCGACCTCGCGGCCGACTTCCGGCTAAAGGATGTCGGCGAATTCGAACGCTGGTACAAGATGCCGCACAGCTGTCCCGAACTTTTGGCCGGGTCGGTCTACGGGTTGCCGGAAATGCATCGCGCCGCCATCGCCAAGGCGCGCGTGGTCGGCAATCCAGGGTGCTATCCGACCGCCATTCAGCTCGGATTCCTTCCGCTGGTGGAGTCGGGGTTGGTTGATGCCGCGCACCTGATCGCCGATGCCAAGTCGGGCGTTTCGGGCGCGGGACGCAAGAGCGAGCTGGGTTTGATGTTCAGCGAGGCGTCCGACAACTTCAGGGCCTATAACGTCGGTGGCCACCGGCACCATCCCGAGATCGTGCAGGGGCTCAACGGCTTCTCGAAGTCGCCGGTGACGCTGATCTTCACACCGCACCTGACGCCGATGATCCGCGGGATCCACGCGACGCTGTACGCGCGGCTCGGCGTCGCCAACGTCGACCTGCAGGCGCTGTTCGAGAAGCGCTACGCCGGCGAGCCCTTTGTCGACGTGATGCCCGCGGGCAGCCATCCTGAGACGCGCTCGGTGCGGGGCGCCAATGTGTGCCGGATCGCGGTGCACCGTCCACAGGGCGGCGACACGGTCGTGGTCCTCGCGATCGTCGACAACCTGGTCAAGGGGGCGGCCGGGCAGGCCATCCAGAACATGAACCTGATGTTCGGCGTGTCCGAAACCCTGGGTCTCACTGCTCCGGCACTGCTGCCTTAGAATCCATGAATATGCGCGTGTTCGGGCGCAAGCTGCGGCAGACCTTCGGCATCAGTGCCCCGCGCATGGCAGTACGCACCCACCTCTCGTGGCGCTGGCGCATCCCTGCCCTGCTCGTGCTGATCGCGCTGACCGCCGGCATGTGGTGGTGGGGCTTCGACTTCGGCCAGATCCTCGGCGGCTTCAACCGCAGCGCGGTCGCTGAGCAGCAGGAGCGAATGGAGACCGAGCTCGCGCAGATCCGCAGCGAAAACGCGCGGCTGCGGACGCGGGCGTCGGAGCTCGAAAGCGACCTCAATATCACCCGCGGCGCGCAGGCGAGCCTGTCCCGACAGGCGCTGGATCTGCAAAACGAGAACACGCAGATCAAGGAGGAGCTCGCCTTTCTGCAGACGCTGTTCCGCGATACCGGCAAGCAGGGGACAGTGTCCATTCAGAGGCTGTCGGCCGAACGGGATGGCGACGACAGCTACCATTACAGCCTGCTCGTCGTGCGCCCCGGCAACCCCGTCGAGGACTTTACAGGTCAGATTTCTTTACAGGCCGGACTGATCGCCGACGGGCACGCCTCGACACTGGCGCTGCCAGACGACCAGCCCGAAGCCGCGGCCGCGCTCAAACTCAACTTCAAGTACTATCAGCGGGTCGAGGGAACCATACGCGTGCCGCCCGGCAGCCAGTTGCGCACACTGCAGGCGCGCGTGCTCGAATCCGGCCAGCCCGGCACCAAGGCATCGCGCAGCTTGAACCTCTCGTAGGGAGACCCCATGTTCGAACGGAAGAAGCCTCATCCGCCTCAAAAGCGCCTGGACAGCCTCATCGGCGCGGGAACCATGGTAGAAGGCGATGTCGTGTTCACAGGCGGCTTGCGCATAGACGGCACCATCAATGGCAATGTCGCGACGGTGGACAACCTGGCCGGGACGCTGGTGATCAGCGAGCAGGCGCGCGTTGCGGGAGAAGTGCGCGTGTCGCACGTGGTGATCAACGGCACCGTCACCGGGCCGGTGTCAGCGAACGACTACCTGGAACTGCAGGCGAAGGCTCGTGTCCATGGAGATGTGCACTATCGCTCGCTGGAAATGCACGTGGGCGCGGTCGTCGAAGGCAAGCTCGCCCATGTCGAGCCGGAGACGGCAGCGATCGTTGAACTGAAGCGCGCCTCGGGCGGCCAATGAGGTCGCAGAGCGATGAACGATTTTTCGAACGCAGGCGCCCTGAGCATTTGACCCGCAGGCTTGGGCGGCCGATAATCAATCCAGATCCACACAGGAGCACGCAATGAATGCCATGACCGACATGCCCGCACCGCTGGTTTTCACCGACGCCGCGGCCGCGAAGGTCAAAACGTTGATCGAGGAAGAGGGCAATTCCGATCTGAAGCTGCGCGTCTTCGTCACCGGCGGCGGATGCTCTGGGTTCCAGTACGGTTTCACGTTCGACGAGGCGGTCAGCGAGGACGACACGTCGATGCAGAAGAACGGGGTTACGCTGCTGATCGACCCGATGAGCTATCAGTATCTCGTCGGCGCTGAAATCGACTACACCGAGGGGCTGGAAGGCGCGCAGTTCGTGATCAAGAATCCGAACGCGACGACTACCTGCGGCTGCGGTTCGTCGTTCTCGACCTGATTCCGACGGACATCCCCTACATCGACCGGGGCTTCGCGCCCCGGTTTTGTTTTGGCGGGCAACCTGGCTGCCGCAACCGCTTGGGCGGCATCGGGGGCGGCGGCCTGCCGCCCCCCGGGGATTAGCTCTTTAGCTTGAGCTTGACGCCCTGCGCGGCCAAGGTCATCCGCGCGCCTTTCTGAGTTCCGTGCACACGCAGCACGACACCCTTCTCGTTCTTCATGACCGTGTCGGTCGGGCCCGTTGCGAGGGCAATGCCTGCTTCACCCGCGACGTAGGTGCCATTGAAGTCGGCGATGTTTTTCAGGTTGAAGACCTCGCCGGAGGTCGAGACATCGGATACGCCCAGGTCCGCGACGCCCAACCCATCGACCGAGAAGGCGTAGTTCTTGCCGCCATAGGTCAAGGTGCCATCGCCCCATGTGACGCCGACGCCGATGGCAACCGCCTTGCTCGTCATCTTGACCGTTCCGGAGGGCGGCGGATCGGCGGCCATCGCCAGCGAGAACAGGGCAAGGCATCCCAACGCGACCAGCCAGCTTCGCGACCAATGCTTGATCATTACGTTTCTCCTGAATGTGATTTGAGCGCTCGCCGAGTAGGCCATGGCGAGCGAGCGCCTATTATAGGCGAACGCCCCGCGTGTTCTAAGCGGGATAGATCGCTCCGAGCACCCGCGTCCCGCGAGCGCCGGTCACCGCGGGCAGGTTGCCGGGACGTCGGGCAAGCGCCTCGCGCGCGAGCCACGCAAAGGCCAACGCCTCGACGTGGTCAACCGGCACGCCCAGGGTCGTCGAAAGCGGCACCGATCGCGGCGCGAGCAGCGTTTCCAGATCCTGCACCAGCATCGAGTTCAGCGCGCCGCCGCCGCACAGCACGACCTCGGTGGCCGACGTGCAGTACGCACGCAGCGCTTCGGCGATGGTGACCGCGCTCAGGCGTGCCAGCGTGCGTTGCACGTCCTCCGGCGCATAGCCGCTATGCAGATGCGGGGTCAGCCAGTCGAGGTTGAATCGGTCGCGTCCGGTGCTCTTGGGGGGAGGCAGCGCAAAATACGGGTCGGCGGCCAGCGCCGAGAGCAGCGGCTCGATCACGCTGCCGCGTCTTGCCCAGGCGCCGTGACGGTCGAATCGCTCGCCGGTGTGGCGCTCCACCCACCCATCCATCAAGGTGTTTCCCGGGCCTGTGTCGAAACCCCGCACCACGCCGCGCGGCGGAAGGTCGGTGATGTTGGCGATGCCGCCCAGATTGACGATCGCGCGATGGCGATCGTCGCGTGCGAATACCGCCGCGTGGAACGCGGGTACCAGCGGCGCTCCCTGGCCGCCGGCGGCGACGTCGCGACTGCGGAAATCGGCCACCACGGTAAGGCCGGTACGCTCCGCGAGGCGCGCCGGGTTCGCCAGTTGCAGCGTATAGCCGAGCTCGGGACGGTGGCGGATGGTCTGGCCATGGACACCGATTGCTGCGACTTCCGATGCCGATACCGTAGCCTCGCGCAGCACCGCATCGACCGCTTCCGCGCATACGTCCATCAGCGCGTTGGCGGCGAGCGCCGCGCGATGGAGCTCGTCGGCGCTCTCGCGCTGCAGCGTCGTGAGCGAGCGCCTCAGGGCAGCGTCGAAAGCAATGTGCGCGTGCGCGCGGGTGCTCAGCGGTGCCGTGTTGAAGTCGGCGAGGACCGCGTCGACACCATCGACGCTGGTGCCCGACATGAGCCCCACGTAGAGCTCGGAAGCCAAATCGAGGCTAGTCGGCGCCCGCGAGCATCACGCCACGACCCAATGAGAGCTGTGCAACGAGCGGAGCGACGCGGTCGAAGAATGCTGCACGCTCCACGGCAGCGATCGGCTGCGCGTTGGGCAGCGCGATGGTCATCGGATCGCGCTGCTCGTTGCCGACGCGAAATTCGTAGTGCAGATGGGGGCCTGTTGCCCACCCGGTTTGGCCGACGTATC
>Ga0070713_100000855_pt1 | contig 19534 bp, 13 predicted proteins | sample LARL82metaG_FD_65465 | JGI IMG/M metagenome (GOLD analysis project Ga0070713, IMG submission 65465) | Corn, switchgrass and miscanthus rhizosphere microbial communities from Kellogg Biological Station, Michigan, USA - LAR L8-2 metaG | ecosystem: Host-associated > Plants > Roots > Rhizosphere ...
AACGATACGCTCACGGTGAAGCTTTCCACGACCCCGGCACTGGCGGCGGGAATGCTGGTGCAACTCACGGGAACTTCCTCGGCTGACTATGCCGGTTGGTACACGGTCGCAACCGTTGGTTCCGGCACTTTCACCGTTACCAACTTTCCGCTCGACAGTCGCGCGTTCGGATGGACTTACAAACAAACCACCACATCAACCGGCGGGAAGGCCACTTTCTTCTACAGCAATCACGTGGTCTGCCCTTACCAGCCAGGCGTGTGGGAATACTACGTCTACGGCGGACCTGGCAATGCCACGTTCAACCTGATCGGGCAGACGCACGCGAATGGAACATTGTGGCGCGAAACATGGGTGGATGATTATGGCTCAACTTACATGGCCCACCAGCTTTTCCAGAATTACGTTCCGTTGACGGCGCCATCCATCGCCACGAATGATCCGCTGACCACGACCATCGTATCGGGTGGCGGCAGCACATCGCTCACGCTCGCGGCGAAAGCCGGCCACTCCGTTTCTGGCGCAACTGCAATCTTTGACGATGGACCCGCGCTCACCGCGGCCGGCGCAGCCGCCGCCGCGGCCGGTGGCACGATATTTATTCCCGCCAACATGGGAGGGGCTACTTACCAGATTAATTCGTTCACGCAAATTCCATCCTCCGTGAACGTCTGGCAGGTGGGCAATTTGGCCTTAACCGAGACGATTAGTTTGTATCGGGGCGGCGTCAACTGGCATGGAGATTGGGGAGCAGGCGGCGTTGTGCAATTCGCCACTGCAGGACATCCATTCATCGCCGTGAATGGCGCGAATCCTGGTATCTATGCGCTTGGGAATGGGAATAACTTCTACTCGGTCGCCTTCGGCAACTCTGCAACGAATGGCGGAAATGACCTCCTGTTTGACCTTCCCTACCAGAATGAGATGGTTGATAGCGCCGTTGTCACCGGAGGTGGAGGCAACGCAGGCGACTTCCTGAGTCAAGGGGTTGTCATTCATTCCTACAACGGTGGCGGGAACCCCATCAACTTTTTCCGGACAATCTTCTCCTCTGGCCCAACCGTCGATCAGTTGTCGTGGACCCCGCTGTTTCATATGCCCGCTAACCAGGACGGAGCGGGGAATCAGGTTGGGTCCGCTTATATCGTGCGCTGTAACGAATGCTTCTTCAATCGCCGAGGTATGGAAGAGGACCTGATGGGCGGCCAGGGCGGAAACTTTATCTTCCAGACCATCTACCGGCAGGGCGGCATCACTCCACTGCTTGCAATTTCCAATCACGCCGGGGAAGTCGCGCCGGTCATCTACCTGACCAATGTGGAGCAGGACACGGAAGCGGCGAGCACGGTTGCCGCCTGGGGCGGCACATCCCCCATTATAGACAACTCGCAACTCTTCAACAGCAGCGTTCAGTTCGGAACAGACGGTTCTCCTGGCCCTTTTACCGGCAGGCGTTCAGCTGCGACGCGAAATTTTGGCGGGTTCATGGGAAGCCTTCCCAACCGTTACGCAGAAAACTGTGGCCGTCAGGACTTCTATCGCAGCGCTCCTTACAACCAAGGCATCGGCCAGAACCCTGCGATTGAGGCGCAATGTCAGGTTTCCTACCCGACCAGTGTCCTTGGGGGGATGCCGATCTACTGGCCCCTCGCAGCCCCATCCATTTCGGCCGGCGCAGCTACCAACGGCGGTACGCTGGCCGCCAATACGACTTACTACTACATCGCAACTTCCGTTGGCTTCGATGGCGGAGAGACCACTTCCAACCAAAACCCACCCGCATCCGCGACCACTACCAACACCAACCTGACCATTCCCCTTATCATCACGGGGCTCGCGCAGGGCGCCCAGAGTTACCGCGTCTATCGCTGTACCGGGCCTGCCAAAAACTGCATCAGCGGAACGGGTGGAGGAAACTCCGCATTCAATCTCATCAACACAGTCTCGGCAACCGGCAGTCTGAAGTTTAACGATAACGGTCTGCGCGCGGGAGTGTACATGCCCAAGGCCACAGGCACAGGCTCAACCATTGCCACCGGAGTTACCTTCGTGGCGCCGGAAGTTGTGCCCACACCCACGACGGTTGCCAATCTGCCGGCCGCGGCCACGAATAGATTCAAGATTCGCACCGTGTACGATTCCACCGCCGTAACCTCGGAGGGCCAGCCGTGCGCGGGCGGCGGCACCAACGCAGCGCTGGCATTCTCCAATGGCACCGTCTGGAAGTGTTTCTGAATGAAGAATACATGTGCGACGTTTTCTTATTTCGTCGTTGGGCCTTTTTCAGTGACCTTGCAGCGGAAACGCGACCGCATCAACGGCGTTCTTGGAGCGGGCGATGGGAATCGAACCCACGTCCGAAGCTTGGGAAGCTTCTATACTGCCATTGTACGACGCCCGCTCTGGAACTTACGCTAGCAAACCTCGGTGGTTGTTGCAAGAATTCTTCCTTCGGCAATCCGTGCTAGAGTGTCGCGTTGCGGAGGACGCGTTGGCTTACAGAGATTTGCGCGAATTTATTGCCAAGCTGGAAAAAGAGGGGGAACTGCGGCGCATTGCCGCGGAAGTGGATCCGGTCTTGGAAATTACCGAGATCACCGACCGCGTGACGCGGGCCGGGGGACCGGCGCTGCTGTTTGAACGGCCCAAGGGCTCGCGCGTTCCTTTATTGATCAACATGCTCGGCAGCGAGCGGCGCATGAATCTGGCGCTGGAAGTTTCTCAGGTGGAAGAAGTGGCGGCGCGCATCCGCGGATTTCTGGACATGCAGTCGCCGCAGGGTCTGCTCGACAAAATCAAAATGCTGCCGAAACTGGCGGAGCTCGGTTCTTTCTTTCCGAAAGGCGTGAAAACCGGGCCCTGCAAGGAACTCATTCGGCGCGACAATTTTTCTCTGCTGGAGTTCCCCATTTTGCAATGCTGGCCGAAAGATGCCGGACGCTTCATCACCTGGCCTCTGGTCTTCACGCGCAATCCGGAAACAGGCAAGCGCAACGTCGGCGTTTACCGCATGCAGGTCTATGATGAACGCACCACCGGCATGCACTGGCAAACGCAAAAACACGGCGCCGAACATTTCCGGAGGGCGCGCGCGGTAAAACCCGACGGACGCATTGATGTCGCGGTGGCGATCGGGGCGGACCCGATGACTTGCTTGTCGGGCATACTGCCGATTCCGCCGGATCTCGATGAATTAATGTTCGCGGGATTTCTGCGCCGGGAGCCGGTGGAGGTCGTTCGCTGTGAAACTTGCGACCTGGAAGTTCCGGCCAATGCCGAAATTGTCCTCGAAGGCTACGTCGACCTCGCGGAAATGCGCACCGAGGGACCCTTCGGCGACCACACTGGATTTTACTCGCTCGAAGGTGAATTTCCGGTATTCCATGTCACCTGCGTTACGCAGCGCCGCGATCCTATTTATCTCACGACTATTGTGGGCCCTCCTCCGCAGGAGGATTTTTTCATGGGACACGCGGTGGAGCGCATTTTTCTTCCGGTGATGAAAATGCAGTATCCGGAAATTGTGGATGTCGCCATGCCGGCGGAAGGCGTTTTTCACAATCTGATGATTGTTTCGATTCGCAAGTCCTATCCGGGGCATGCCAGGAAAATCATGCACGCGATATGGTCTCTCGGGCAGGCCATGTTCACCAAGGTTGTCGTGGTTGTGGACCATGACGTAAACGTGCAGAATTCCCGCGAAGTGGTTTGGAAATCGCTGTGCGCCATCGACCCGCAGCGGGATGTGGAATTTGTGATGGGTCCGGCGGATACGCTGGATCACGCTTCCGCGCTTCAGGATTATGGATCTAAAATGGGGATTGACGCGACACGCAAGTGGGAAAGCGAAGGGTTCCGGCGCCCCTGGCCGGATGAAATCGTGATGGACTCGGGGATAAAATTGCGAATCGATACAATTTGGAAAAGTCTGGGGCTCGGGCGCTGAGCCAAAAAAAGCCTGCAAAAAAGTGTCACTTTTGCCTATACTAGCTATAGTAGTCCTAGTATTCATAAGACCATACCTGTAGTGGTTTCTGGCCTTTTTCTGTCCACAAGCGCAGGTGGCTAACCCGTATTCTTCAGAACAACTTGTGAATCCGTTTGCTTGACACTGCTGGCCCCTAATGCGAGATTCACATGCAGGCGGGCTTTCCTGCGCAACACTTCCGGAGCCCGCACGAAACAGGTTCGGGGCGTGATGGGTCCCGAACTGAGGAAGCCAACAGCGAATGACAAAAAAAGGCAGCACGGAGGAAGTTGTACTTTGACTGGAATGCCTCATCCAAGCGTCTGTCTGTTTGGCGATGAAATGGCGAACCCGGTCCTGACGACTTTTGATTGTGTGTCCTGGTACAGAAATGCAACAGGCTCTATGGTTTAGAGTGGCCGAATCCAGGTTTTGACAGTTTGCGGGGATTCCTAGAGGGGTCTCGATATGTTTGGCGGCGGACAAAAAAAGGCTCTGGTGGGGTTGGACATCGGCTCGAGTTCCATCAAGGCGGTAGAGCTGAAAAGCACCAAGCAGGGCTATGAACTGGTAAGTTTCGGCCTGGAAAACCTGGCTCAGGACACTGTGGTCGACGGCGCCATCATGGACGCGCCCCTGGTTGCCGGAGCCATCAGCAACATTTTCGACACGCAAAAGATCAAGACGAAAAACGTGGCCACCGCGGTTTCCGGCCACTCCGTTATCGTCAAGCGCGTGACCCTGCCGATGATGACCGAGGACGAGCTTTACGATCGCATCCAGTCGGAAGCCAGCCAGCATATTCCCTTCGACATCGCGGACGTCAATCTGGACCACCAGCTTCTGGAATCGCTCGATTCGCAGATGGATGTTCTGCTGGTGGCCGTCAAGAAAGATAAAATTCTCAATCACACGAACGTGCTGGCCCAGTCCGGAAAAAATTCCAGCGTTGTGGACATCGACGCTTTTGCCCTGCAAAACAGTTACGAACTTAATTACGACCCTGACCCGGGACAAACCGTTGCGCTGCTGAATATCGGCGCCAGCGTCATGAACATCAACATCGTGCGCGGAGGAATCCCTCTGTTTACGCGCGACGTTTCGGTGGGAGGCAATCAGTACACCGACGCCCTGCAAAAGGAGCTGGACCTCAGCTACGAAGACGCGGAGCGCCTGAAAAAGGGCGAGGACATCGCCGGCGTCGCCGAAGAGCATCGCGGAACCATTCTGCGCTCGGTGACGGATATTCTGGTTCTGGAAATCCAGAAGACCTTTGATTTCTTCCGCGCCACCGCCACGGGCGAGAGCATCCAGAAAATCGTGGTCGCCGGCGGCAGTTCGCGCGTGCCCGGTCTGATGGATGTGTTGCGGGAAGAGTTCGCAATTCCCGTCGAGGAAATGTATCCGTTTCGAAAGATCGTCATAAATCCGGCGCGGCACAACGAAGACCAGATCAGGGAACTTGCCCCGCGCCTGGCAATCGCCGTAGGTCTGGCGCTTAGGAGCTTCGACGAACCATGATCCGTATCAACCTGCTGGGGAGAGCACGACCGAAAGCGGTGCGCCAGGCGGTGCCGCTGGAAGCGACTTTGCAAGTGGTGTTTCTCCTCGCGGCCCTGGCGTTCAGCTTCGGATTGCTGGCCATCCATTATTTCCAGATGGACAAGGAAGACAAGCAGGTATTGGCGCACATTCAAAAGCAGCGAGGCGAGAAGGCTCGCCTGGAACAGCTGAAACAGCAAGTGGACAACTTTGAAAAGCAGAAGGCCGTCCTGCAGCAGAAAATCGCCGTCATCGAGGAACTGCAGCGCAATCGTATCGGAGGCCAGCAACTTCTGGACGCAATCGCCAACACCGTGGGCCGCACGGACACGGTATGGCTGACCTCGGTGGACCGCAAGGCCAACGTATTGTCCATCAACGGTTCGGCAGGTTCGATTGACGCGGTGGCCAACTACATCACGCAATTGAAGCGATCGGGATATTTTGACCAGGTGGAGATAAAAGAGTCGCACCAGGACGCGACCAACAAGGCTGTGCAGCTGTTTCTTTTCACTCTGACGGCGCAGTTCGCTCCGCCGAGCACCACCGCTGCTTCGGCTACCACAGCCACATCCACTCCCGCTCCCAACTCAGCAACTCCCGGCTCGCCTGCGGTTCCGGCGAAGCACCCGGGGGGGAATCTCTAGAGGAAATCGATGGCCATCTCCTTTCGCGAATATCCATGGTATCTCCAGGCGCTGGTTTTCTTCGCGCTGGCGCTGCTGATTATCGGGGCGGGAGAGTACGTGCCCATGTTTCCGGTGGCGGCCATGCGAAGTTCGCTGCAGCAACATCATGCGCAGGAAACCGAGTTAAACCAGCAAGTGGCCCAGCTGCAGGTGTACGAACGGCGCAACGCGGAATTCAAACTGGAAATGGCAGCGCTCGAAAAGCAGCTGGATACGTTGAAGACCATCGTCCCGGAAGAGAAGGAGTTGGACGAATTTATACGGCTCATTCAGGGCGCGGCCTCCGCCTCCGGCGTGCAGATCCGCACGCTCACCGCGCTGGCGGTTGTGCCCAGGGAATATCACTACGAGTTGCCGTTTGAAATCACAGTGGACGGGCCGTATTTCAGCATAGAGGACTTTTTCTCGCGGTTGAGCCGGCTGTCCCGGATTATCAATGTGGGCGACCTGACGTTCAGCGGATTCGCCGATGCGAAAAACGCGGCCTACCCGTTGCGTCCCGGCACCACCGTGACAGGCAAGTGCCAGGTCACCACATTTTTCAGCAAGCCGGCGGATGCCACACCAGCCCCGGCTGGAAAGAATCAGCCCGCCCGTCGTTAGGCGGAATCGAGCCGACTGACTATGCGACTCGCACTACTTTCGCGAACTCTGTTGCTGCTGGCCATGCCGGCGGTTGTGGTCACCTGCGTGGACGCGCAGGACCACCCGAACGTGCAGCCTTCGAAAATCGCCAACCAGTTGAACCAGGCTCCCGCAGCTTCGCAGCCTGCGCCCGCTCCTGCGGCAACCAACGCTCCCAAGCCCGCGCAGGGGCCCAAAGCTCCCGGAAAAGCTCCCGCGACACCGCCAGCCAAACCGAAAGCAGCGGCGAAGGCGGCTGCGGAGAAGACTCCCGCTGCGGCTGACAAAAAAACCGCCAAGCCGCCGGTGGAAAAGCCCGCGGAAGAAAAGGTTTCTTCAGCGCGGCGCGATCCCTTCGATCCCCTTTTGAACAAGCACACACAAGGCTCGGATACACCACAGAATCTGCCGCCCGGAAAAGCGGGACTCGTGGTGGGAACGCTGCGCGTCGATGGGATCGTGGGCGGCGCGCACGGAATGATTGCCATAGTTTCGAACCCGCAACAACGAGTTTATTTCCTGCGGGAAGGCGACAAGCTTTATGACGGCTCGGTGCAACACATCACCCTTGAGGCCGTCTCGTTCCAAGAAGTTGGCAAAGACGCGTTTGGCAAGCCCCTTGAACGCCAGGTGACCAAGCGACTTTATCCAAGTCCAGGAGAACAGCAATGAAGATCAAGTGGCCAGCCTTCCGGTTCGGCTGCCTGTTACTCGCGGGTGCAGTTCTGACAACATTTCCGGCGAGCGCGCAGGTTGCGCATGACGCAGCGACGAGCACGGCAGGGCCATCGTCCTCGATTTCGGGTGTTCAGGTTGCCCGCAACGGGCAGGACACCACGGTACGTATTTCCGGGACCGGAGGACTTCGCTACCAGACTTCGCGCCTGGAGAATCCACCGCGCCTGGTCCTGGATTTTGAGGATACCAGCCTGGCTGTTTCCCGATACAGGGTCAGCAGCGAATACGTTCCCGTGCGCGCAGTGCGTCTGGGACAATCGCAGCCTGGCCTTTCGCGCGTCGTCATTGACCTGGCGCAACTTGTTCCGTTCAGTGTGCGCGCAGACGAAGCGGGGCTGATGATTTCCTTCACCGCGCCTGCCGAGACTGCTGTTCCCGGGACGCTCCGGCCCGTAAAAACGTCTGTCAAACAAACTGCTTTGTCGGCCAAAGTTCCCCAGATGCCGCTCCCGGCGTGGCTGACGGGAAAAGAGTTGGCACTGGCGAGCCCCGCGGATCAACCGACCGCTCCCGAGTCGCAAAATCCGGCACCGAATGCCGCGACAGGCGGCGCTCCGGCGGGTGTTCCCCAGGTGCAAGCTAAAAAGTATACGGGCGACCCGATTTCAGTGAACCTCAAAGATGTTGATCTGCGAGACTTCTTTCGCCTGATTCACGAAATCAGCGGACTGAACGTTGTTCTGGACCCCGCCGTTAAGGGCTCGGTCACGCTGGTGCTGGATGAAGTGCCGTGGGATCAGGGCCTGGACATCGTGTTGCGCAATAACGGTCTGGCGCAGGAAATCGACGGCAACGTCCTGCGCATCGCCACCCAGGACACCTTGAAGCGCGAGGCGGACCAGCGCCGCGAACTGCTTAAAGCCCAGTCCGACGCCGTGGAAACGGTCACCACCACGCGCGTGCTGAGCTATGCCAAGGCCGATATGAATCTGGCCAACACGCTCAAGAGATTTTTGTCGCCTCGTGGTGACATCTATCCGGATTCGCGCAGCAACACGCTCATCATCAGGGATATTCCGGATTCGCTGCCCAAGATCGACAACTTGATTCGTCAACTGGATCGCAAATCGCGTCAGGTGGAGATTGACGCTCGAGTGGTCCAGGCTTCGCGCTCCTTTGCGCGGGATATCGGAACCCTCTTCGCGTTCTCCACGTCATCCGGCGGCAACGTGTTTGGCGGCAATTCGCAGGTAGGAACCAGCGCGCTTTCCCGAACCGTGACAGCGCCGTTCAGCTCGCCGGCGCTGGTCTCAGGCACGACCGTGTTTTCGCCCGGAACGCCCGCCGCCGTTCAAATGCCTCTGGTAACCAATCTGGCTGCCGCCACGGCCACGAGCGGACTGAGTTACTTGTTCACCAGTCCGAACTTCGCGCTGGACTTTCAACTGTCGGCCATGGAAAGCCGGGGCGTCGGCAAAGTGCTTTCCGAACCCCGCGGCGTCACGCAGAACAATGAAAAGCTGACCGTCAAACAAGGTCAGCAGATTCCCATTCAGACGACCGTCAACAACACAGTATCGGTGCAGATGATGGACGCTGTGTTGCGACTGGAAGTCACACCGCAGATTACGGCCGAAGGCACAGTTTTCCTGGACGTAACCGTGGAAAATACCCAGATTGATAACGGCATCGCGCGCATCAATGGGACCCCCGCTCTCGATACGCAGTCCACGCAGACCAAAGTGTTGATCAATGACGGCGGCACGGTGGTCATCGGCGGGGTGGTGATCAGCAACCAGACGACGAACGTCGATCAGGTGCCCCTGCTGGGCAGCTTGCCGCTGATCGGCAACCTGTTCAAGAGGACCTCCATTGACGTGAAATCCCAGGAATTGCTGTTCTTTGTAACGCCCAGGATTCTGCCGGGATAAAGCAAGAACGCGTATCTGTTACAGGGGAATCAGGAGGAGGCTACGGCCTCCTCCTTTCTTTATTTGGAAAGCCATTTCATGGAGAAAACAATCTTCAGCCGCTTGAAGCGCGTTCGCCAGGCCCTGGAAGCTGCAGGCGCCGACACGCTGCTCGAGACTCACCCTCCGAATATCTATTATCTTTCCGGCTTTACCGGTGACGCCGGCATTCTGCTGGTGCAGCCGGCTTCGGCTACCTTATTTACGGACGGCAGATTCACGATCCAGGCGAAACAGGAAGCTCCCGGCGTGCGCACGCAAATACACCGCGGCGGCCCGCTGGCCGGCGCCGTAGGGGCTTATCTGCGCCGGAAGAAGCGCATTCGCGTGGCCCTATCTCCCGCGCGGCTGAGCCTGGCAAATTGGACAATTTTGAAAAAGACTGCCGGGAAAAACATTCGTTGGGCGGCTTGTGACGGGATCGTGGATCGCCTGCGCGCCGTGAAGGATGACGTGGAAATTGACCGAATCCGGGACGCTGCGCGAGTTGGTTCGGAAGTGATGGAAGAGACCATACAACTGGTGCGGCCCGGTGTGACGGAACTGGACCTGGCTGCTGAGATTGGCTACAGGATGCGCCGCAAAGGCGCCTCGGCGGAATCGTTCGAAGCCATTGTGGCCGCGGGGCCTCGCTCGGCGTTGCCGCATGCGCGTCCTACAACGCGCCAAATTGGGAAAAATGAGTTGGTGGTGCTGGACCTGGGTGCTATACTGCGCCGCTATTGCAGCGACCTGACGCGTACCGTGTACGTGGGGAAGGCGCCCGGCCAGGTCCGCAGGTGGTATCAGGCTGTCCTGGAGGCGCAAAGCGCCGCCCGAGACGCTGTAAGGGCTGGTGTGGCCACCGGAGCGGTGGATGCCGCCGCGAGAAGCCTGTTGCAGCACAAGGGTCTGGGGCGCTACTTTGTCCATAGTACAGGGCACGGGATTGGCTTGGAGATCCATGAAGATCCCAGGCTGGCTCGGGGCCAAAAGGCGCTCCTGGAGCCGGGAAACGTGATTACCATCGAGCCTGGTGTGTATGTCGAGGGCGTCGGCGGCATCCGGATCGAAGACGAGATCTTAGTGACCCCTCGCGGGGCCGAAGTTTTGACCACTGCTTCCCGGAAATTCCTCGAACTCTGAACACTATGAAGGGATCAAAAAAACAAACCCAGGGCTCCGAGATATCCGTTCCGGGAATAGACCTGGGTCAACTGGAGCGCTTGCTTTCCTTCATGTCCGAACACGGGCTGGAGGAGTTCGAATATGCGCATGGCGACCTGCGCATCCGCCTGAAGAAGGCCGTAGCGGCGCCCAATTTATCCCTGGGCCGGGCGCTGCCAGCGGCTTCGGAAATGAGCGCGCCCGCAATTGCTGCGCGTGCGGAGGCTCCGCGAACCGAAGCGGCAGCTGTTGCCGCCAACTTTGCCGTCCAGCCGCCGCCGGCGGCTCCCGCGGACGATCTGCATGTCATCAAGTCGCCGATTGTGGGCACGTTCTACGCGGCGCCCAATCCGGAGTCCGCGCCCTTCGTAAAAGTTGGGGACGCGGTTCAGTCGGGCCAGACCGTATGCATTATCGAAGCCATGAAGTTGATGAATGAAATTGAAGCGGATGTCAGCGGGGAAGTGGCGCGCATCATGGTTGAAAACGGCCAGCCCGTGGAATATGGCGAACCGTTGTTCGCGCTGCGAGTCACGGGAAATAAAAAATAGCGGAAGCGCCCCCCGGGGAATCACCGGCCTCAAATGTTTCGAAAAATCCTCATCGCCAACCGTGGTGAAATCGCCTTGCGCGTGATCGACGCCTGCAAGGAGCTGGGCGTCGCCACCGTCGCCGTGTATTCGGAAGCGGACAGGAACTCGCTGCACGTGCGTTTCGCGGATGAAGCGGTGTGCATCGGCCCGCCGCGCTCGAGTGAAAGTTATCTGAACATTCCGCAGGTCATCAGCGCCGCGGAAATTACCAACGTCGACGCCATACATCCTGGCTACGGGTTTCTGTCCGAGAACGCCAACTTTGCCGAAGTGTGCGAGGCTTCGCACATTACCTTTATCGGGCCCTCCCCGGAATTGCTGCGCATGATGGGCGAGAAGGACCAGGCGCGGCGTGAAATGGCTGCGGCGGGAGTGCCGGTAGTGCCCGGCTCGGCGGGTATTGTTCCCGATGAAGCGGCTGCGCTTGCGGAGGCGGCGCGCATCAAGTATCCGGTCATTGTGAAAGCTTCCGCGGGCGGCGGTGGACGCGGAATGCGCGTAGTGCGCAGCGAGGAAGAGCTTCCCACGGCGTTTGGCACAGCGCGGAATGAGGCGCAGCAGGCTTTTGGAACTCCCGACGTATACCTTGAGAAATTCATCGAGCGGCCGCGGCATATCGAATTTCAAGTTCTGGGAGACAAGCATGGCCGGGTGATGCACCTGGGAGAGCGCGAGTGCAGCATCCAGCGCAGGCACCAGAAGCTGATCGAGGAATCTCCCTCCCCGGCGCTGGACGAGAAAAAACGCTCCGAGCTGGGGACTCGCGTGACCACGGCGCTCGAACAAATGGGTTACAGCAGCGCGGGCACCGTAGAATTCCTCATGGATGAAGATGGATCCATCTATTTCATTGAGATGAATGCGCGAATCCAGGTGGAGCACCCGGTCACGGAGATGGTCACCGGCGTGGACCTGGTGAAATCGCAGATACGCCTGGCTACCGGAGAGAAACTTGCCGACGTCGTGGGAAACCCCATTTTCCGGGGGCATGCCATCGAATGCCGCGTGAATGCCGAGGATCCGGACACGTTCACGCCGTCGCCAGGACACATTACGGTGTTTCGCGTTCCCGGGGGGCCGGGAATTCGTGTGGACACGGCCGCCTATGCCGACGCTATTATCCCGCCGTATTACGACTCGCTGATCGCAAAATTGATTGCCTTTGGCGACACGCGCGGGGAGGCGATTGCCCGCATGCGCCGAGCCCTGGAAATGTTCGTGGTGGAAGGCATCAAGACCTCCATTCCCCTGCATCGCAAAATACTGGCGGATGCGGACTTTGCCGCGGGCCGCCTCGATACGCACTTCCTTGACCGATTCGCTACAGTCCTGGCCGGATAATGCCTATCTTTCCAAGCCTGTATGCCATACTGGATTCCAGTTTGCTCGCCATGTCGGAGATGATTTTGGCCGAAATGCTGGCGGAATCCGGGGTCGAGCTGATTCAATACCGCAATAAGAAAGCTCCTTCCCGCGAGCTGTTTGAAATTTCCAAGAGGCTTTCCGCCGCATTGGCGCATCGTGGCGTGCACTTCATCGTAAACGACCGGCCGGACATCGCGCTGCTTACCGGCGCGGGCGGCGTGCATGTCGGTCAGGATGATTTGGGAGTGGAGGATGCGCGCGCCATCTGCGGAGTCGGGCGCTGGGTGGGAGTTTCGACGCATACGCTCGAGCAGGTGGCGGCCGCGGGTCGCACATCGGCCGACTACGTGGCGTTCGGGCCTATCTACGCCACTACCACGAAGCAAAATCCTGACGCGGTGGTGGGAACCGAACAGTTGCGGCAGGCTCGCAGGCTCACACAAAAGCCGCTGGTAGCGATAGGCGGAATTACCCTGGAACGCGCGGCCGAAGTTTATGGCGCGGGTGCCGACTCGCTGGCGGTCGCGCGCGATTTGATTTGCGCGGCCAATCCCGGGGAGCGCGCCCGGCAATACCTCGCGGTGGCAGCTTCCGGTCGAAGCGGGGGCCAGTAGCACAGGCTCGTCAGCCAGTGTGCTTTCGTCAGCGTTTTGTGCCCAGCACACGAATTGAAGTCTGTGCTGCGCAAATCCGCCACGGAAAGGAGCGGCGAAATGTCCCATCCGATATCCCCTGTGGTTACCGAAGAGATTCCCACAACAGAATCAACGGGATTTGTGCGCGGGCTGGGCCTGTTCGATTCGACCATGATCGTGGTCGGGTCAATGATTGGCTCGGGTATTTTCATCGTCTCCGCCGACATCGCGCGTCATACCGGCTCGACGGGAGGATTGCTCGCGGCCTGGGTGATCAGCGGAGTGCTGACGGTTGCCGCCGCGCTTTCTTATGGCGAATTGGCGGCCATGATGCCCAAGGCCGGCGGGCAATATATTTATCTGCGCGAAGCGTATTCTCCCCTCTGGGGATTTCTGTACGGCTGGACGCTGTTTCTGGTCATTCAGACGGGGACCATCGCGGCAGTCGCAGTCGGTTTTGCGCGCTATCTGGGCGTTGTGTGGCCCGCCATCTCGCCGAGCACGTGGGTGGTTGCGCCGATCAAGCTTTCCGAAAAATATGCCATCAGCCTTTCCGTGCAGCAACTCGTGGCAATTCTTCTGATTCTTTTTCTGACGCTGCTCAATACGCGCGGGTTGAAATTAGGCAAGCTCATTCAGAACGTGTTCACCTCCGCCAAAACCCTGGCGCTGGCCGCCTTGATTCTGGCGGGAGTTTTTTGGGGGCACAATGCCGCGGCCGTTCAAGCCAACTTCACGAACATCTGGGCAGTCCATGACCCGCAGGTGATCGAGCCGGGAGCGGACTGGCTGAAATCGTTGATCCCCTCCGTGACGGCGGCGGCGGGAGTGTTCGGCCTGCTGATCGCTTTCGGCGTATCGCAAGTGGGATCGCTGTTTTCCGCTGACGCCTGGAATAACATCACCTTCACCGCGGGAGAAGTAAAGAATCCGCGGCGCGATATTCCGATTTCTTTGGCAGCGGGCACCGCAATCGTTATCACGCTTTATTTTCTGGCCAACATCGCTTACCTTTCCGCGCTGCCTCTCCATCAGATTCAAAATGCACCCGACGACCGCGTCGCCACGGCCACCCTGGCGGTTATTTTTGGGCCCAGCGGAGCGACCTTGATGGCGCTGGCGATTATGGTATCCACCTTCGGTTGCGCCAACGGCCTGATTCTTGCCGGAGCGCGCGTCTATTACGCCATGGCCAAAGATGGCTTGTTTTTCCGCAGCATCGGACGCCTCAACTCGAATCACGTTCCCGCGATGGGTCTGGTGCTGCAAGGAATCTGGGCCGCATTTCTGGTTTTGCTGCGCACGCGCCTGGTGGACTCCGCCGGCGCGGTGACGTACGGAAATCTCTACGGCGTTTTGCTTGATTACGTAGTTTTTGCGGCGCTGATGTTTTATGTGTTGACGATTGGTGGCGTACTTGTTTTGCGGCGCAAGCGCCCTGACGTGGAGCGTCCTTATCGGGCGTGGGGCTATCCCGTGGTTCCCGTGCTGTACATGATTACGGCGACGCTGATTATGCTGATCCTGATTTTGTACCAGACGCAAGACACCTGGCCGGGACTTCTGCTCGTGATCCTGGGCGCGCCGGTGTATCTGTACTGGTCGCGCCGCTCGACTGCCGGCGCCTGACAGCTGGCTTGGGAAAGCGCTATCTTGGGAGGTGCTTCTAAATGGGGCGAACGTCGAGTACTCTGAACGGCTCGATAAAGGGGAGTATGGCAAACCAACTCTTTCTCACCAAGTCGCACGCCGTTTTGCTGGAAGAGCTTCGCGGCGAAAACCGGCTGCACCGCGTGCTGGGGCCAGTGCAACTCTCGGCCCTGGGAGTGGGAGCCATCATCGGCACGGGAATCTTTGTGCTGACGGGCGTTGCGGCGCACGATCGCACCGGGCCGGCGCTCATGCTCTCGTTCGTCGTGGCCGGGATCACTTGCGTGTTCGCGGCGCTGTGCTATGCGGAGTTTGCGTCCATGGTGCCGGTGGCGGGGTCGGCATATACCTATGCCTATGCCACGCTGGGCGAACTTTTTGCCTGGATCATCGGGTGGGATCTGATCCTCGAGTACGCCGTAGCCTCAGCTACCGTGGCGCACGGATGGTCGCACTACTTTCAGGACTTTCTTTCCATTTTTCACCTAGGATTGCCGAATGTTTTTACGAACGCGCCCTTCGATTATCTGCCGGCCACGGGACGGCTCACCTTAACGGGTACCTGGGTTGATTTGCCGGCCATCGTGATTGCCTTGCTGGTGACCATTGTTCTGGTAAAAGGAATCCGCGAAAGCGCCAGCCTGAACGCCGGAATCGTGATCTTAAAAATTGCCATCGTTCTTTTCGTTATCGGCGTCGGTTCGATGTATGTGAATCCGGCCAACTGGCATCCCTTTGCTCCCTTCGGATTCACGGGATTCAGTTTTTTTGGACACACCATCATGGGCCAGACGGGGAAAGGCGGTGAGCCGCTGGGCATGCTGGCGGGCGCCGCGTATGTTTTCTTCGCGTATATTGGCTTCGACTCGGTATCTACGCATGCGGAGGAAGCGCGCAATCCTTCCCGCGACGTGCCCATTGGAATTCTAACCTCGCTCGTCCTTTGCACCGTCTTGTATATCGCCGTCGCCGCGGTGCTCACGGGAATGATTCCTTACAACCAGATTAATATTGACGCTCCCGTCTCCGACGCCTTCCGGCAGGTGGGTCTTCCCTGGGCGCAGTTTTTAATATCTGTTGGCGCCATCGCCGGAATCACTTCGGTGCTGCTGGTAATGATGTTGAGCCAGCCCAGAATATTTCTGGCCATGGCGCGTGACGGCCTGCTGCCGCCCGGCTTTTTTGCCGCGGTGCACGAGCGTTTCAGGACCCCTTGGAAATCCACAATTCTGACCGGTGTTTGCGTGGCCACCATGGGCGCTTTTCTGCCTTTGCGGATTCTGGCCGAACTTGTGAACATCGGCACCCTGCTGGCGTTCGTAATCGTCTGCGCGGCCGTGCTCATCATGCGGCGGACGCATCCCGACGTGCCTCGGCCGTTTCGCGCGCCGTTTGGAATGGTTGTGCCGATCCTGGGAATCCTCTGCTGCCTGCTTCTGATGTTTTCCCTTCCGGCCGAAAACTGGCTGCGCCTCTTTGTCTGGCTGGCGATAGGCTTGATGATTTACTTTGGCTACGGCCGGCGTCACAGCCGCCTGGCGAATCACGCAACGAAACTCTAGGCTGCGTTCCCGGGAACGCCAATCTCCCGATCGGCGATTTTTAACGGAAGCCATTCAGGAAAATGGCCTTCCCGGGAATGCAGCACGCGTCTTGAAACCTTTTTCGGTCATCCCCATTCGCTGTCGCGGCTTTACTGGCGCGACTGAATAACCCCCGGACTGACGTCTGTGCTACTTCAGCAGATTGCTTCGGCGAGATGATAAGATGCGGAGGCGTTAAATCCGGGGGAAAGACCCGCGAGCAATTGTCACTCGAAGAATGGCCTCTACTTCTTCAAATCGCCTGCAATCTTTGCGGCGGCGGATGAATTCCTGGGATGCCGCCGCCCTTATCGTTCTGCTGGCCTATGGCGCGCTGTGGATATTGCGGTTATTTTTCCCGGAGAGATTGCAAAGCAGCTTCTTCGATTTCCTCGCTGTGCTAGCCGTGGGATACCTTGCGGTTCGCGGATTCCTGTGGTCGCGCGAACATCTTCTCTGGAGCCTGCGCAATCGCCTGGTCACGGCGTACATTTTCATTGCCGTTGTGCCGGTGCTCCTGCTGCTTACCATGGCGGGGCTGGGCGCCTATCTGTTGTACTGGCAACTGGGGTCTTACGTCCTGTACACCGATATGCAGGAGCGCATCGAAAGACTTGCCGAAGTCGCGGGCACCATGGCTACTGCTTATGCGTTGGAAACAGCCTCGGGACAACAGGCGGCCGCGCTGGCGTTGCCGGAAGATCAACCGACCTATCTGAAGGCGGCCATGGAGGAGTTGCCGGGACTGAAGATTGAAACCGGGCGGGGACAGAATCTTTTAAAGGGGCCTGACGGGTCAACACTGAAAAATTTCTCAGGATTGGTTTTGCGGCGCGACGTCCTCAATCTGCGCGCCGTGGTCGTGCGAGCAACTCCCTCGGGACCCTTAATGGTTTCGGCCTCCGTGCCGGTCACTTCCGAATTCATCGAAACGCTTGTGCCGGAGCTCGGCCCCATCCAGTTCGAAGTATTGCAGCCCACGAGAGAAAACTTGCCGGAAGGCCTGGTGGTCATCAACCGCCAGGGATATTCGCGCGTTCTGGAAATCGCCACGCAGAACCGGCCTATTCCGCCCGCCATCAACCCTTTCGATAAACTTATTACCGGCCTGGTGAGCTTGGAGATGCTGGATCCGGACCGGCAGTCGTCCGGCGCGGAACCCTCCCGCCTCTTCGCTTCGTTCAGCACGCGGCCATCGCTGTTGAATCGCCGGCTGTTCAGTCCGCTTGGTGAACTGGGCGGCATTGCGGCGACCGCGCTGCTCGTGGTGGGCGCGATTTTTCTGGTCATCGAGATTGCCTCGCTGGTGACCGGGATCATTTTGACGCGCACGATTACCACCGCGGTGGACGACCTTTACAGCGCCACCCAACATGCGCAGGCCGGTGATCTCTCCTTTCGCGTTCGCGTGCCGCACCGCGACCAGCTCGCCGCGCTGGGCGATTCCTTTAACTCCATGATGCAATCGGTCTCCACCCTCATCGAGGAGCAGCGCCAGCGCCAGCGCCTCGAAAATGAGCTTTCCATTGCGCACGAAGTACAGCAGCAGTTGTTCCCGCACACGTTGCCCAAGTTGCCGGGTGTCGAACTGGAGGCTGTCTGCCGTCCGGCAAGGGTAGTCAGCGGCGATTATTACGATTTCATTCGAATTTCGCCGACACACCTGGGGATTGCGCTGGCCGACATCAGTGGCAAGGGTATTTCCGCCGCGCTGCTGATGGCCAGCCTGCAGGCAGCCTTGCGCAGCGACGTGCTGCGTTACCGCGAAGGGCAGCACGGCTACCATCCCGCGGAACTCAATACCGCCGAAATTGTTTCGCATTTGAACCGCCACTTGTTTCGCAATACGTCCGACGAACGCTATGCCACGGTTTTCTTTGGCGTGTATGACACCCACACGCGGCGGCTGCACTATACAAATGCGGGACACCTTCCTCCAGCCTATATTTGCGCCGGCCGCGTGGAGCAGTTGGGAACCGGCGGCATGGTCGTGGGCCTGTTTAGCGATGTGCCCTTCGAGCAGGGCGAAATCGAAATCGAGCCTGGCGCGCTGTTGATCGCTTACAGTGACGGCTTGATTGAGCCTGAAAATGTTTATGGCGAAGAGTTTGGAACCGAACGAATGATTCAGTTGGTCAAGGAGCACCAAAACGAATCGCCGCAGGCCATCGCCGCCGCGCTGATGAGCGCCGCGGAAGAATGGTCGGGCACGCCGGAGCAGGCCGACGATATGACGGTGGTGGTGGCGCGTTTCCCGGTCGCGCAGGAGCCGGCATGAAAGTATTGACCGCGGCGCAAATGCGTGAGGCTGACCGGCTGACGATCGAGCGCTACGCTATTTCCAGCCTGCAGCTGATGGAAAATGCGGGCGCGACGATTTCGGATTTCCTGCGCGAGAAATTTCCGAACCTCGCGCAGCGCAGGATTGCCGTTTTGTGCGGTAAGGGAAATAACGGCGGCGACGGCCTGGTGGTCGCGCGCCTCCTGAAAGAATCCGGTTGCACGCCGGAGGTGGTCTTATTTGCGAATCCGGGCGCGCTGGAAGGCGATGCGGCTGCCAACCTGAAGCGGTGGCAGCAAAGCCTGGGCGAACTTCATGTGGTAACCAGCGAGCCGGAATGGGAGCCTGTTGCCACTGATCTCGGTAAAGCGGACTTGATCGTAGATGCGCTATTGGGAACAGGATTGCGCGGCCCCGTGGAGGGTCTGCTGGCCTCCGTAATTGCCGACGTGAATGCTGCGCGAATCAGGCATGGCGGCAGGACTTGCGTAGTCTCCGTGGACATGCCGTCGGGGCTCGCTTCCGATGCCGAGGATTTTGGCGGACCCGTGGTCACCGCGGATTTCACGGTGACTTTAACCGCGCCGAAACTGGGCCAGATGGTTTCGCCGCGAGCGGCCAGTTGCGGCGCGCTCGTGGTTCGCCAAATCGGGACGCCCGCGGAACTGCTGGAATCCGATTCTCACTTGAAGATGCATTGGCTGGAGCCTGGAGAATTCCGCGGATTGCCGCTGGCGCGCGATCCTGCTTCGCACAAGGGCACCTACGGGCACGCGTTGATCGTGGCCGGATCGCTAGGGAAGTCCGGGGC
>Ga0070713_100000859_pt1 | contig 19448 bp, 9 predicted proteins | sample LARL82metaG_FD_65465 | JGI IMG/M metagenome (GOLD analysis project Ga0070713, IMG submission 65465) | Corn, switchgrass and miscanthus rhizosphere microbial communities from Kellogg Biological Station, Michigan, USA - LAR L8-2 metaG | ecosystem: Host-associated > Plants > Roots > Rhizosphere ...
GGAGCGCCTGGAGCGGCTGCGGTTGCACTTCACATAACAGCACCATCGTACCGTCATGCCGACTGCGATGCACGACATCCTTGAGCGCGTGTAGTCCGGTGGCGTCGATCGCTGGCACGCGTCGCATTCGCAGAATCAGCACTTTCGGTTTTCCGGCGACCAGGGCGAGGGTATCCTTGAACGTCTCGGCCGCGCCAAAAAAGAACGGTCCATTGATCTCGTAAACGTCGACGCCACGCGGCACGGGCTGTGTCTGGAGATCATCGGTCGATTCCTCGTCGACCATCTCGGCCGGTAGCTGGCTGACGCTGGATATACTTGCCATCCGCCGCATGAAGAGGAACGCGGCGAGCACCATGCCCACTTCGATGGCAACGGTGAGGTCGACAAAGACCGTAAGCCCGAACGTCGCGAGCAGCACGACGACATCACTCCGAGGTGATGTGAGCTCGGCGCGGAAAACGCGCCACTCGCTCATCTGGTACGCCACGACGAGCAGAATTCCGGCGAGCGTCGCCATCGGAATGAGGCCGGCCCAGCGTCCGAAGAAAAGCGTAATGAGCAAGACGGTAATCGCGTGCGTGATGCCCGCGATGGGGGTGCGGCCGCCGTTCTTGATGTTGGTGGCCGTCCGCGCGATGGCGCCGGTTGCCGGAATGCCGCCAAAGAGCGGCGACGTGATATTGGCGACGCCTTGCGCGACGAGCTCCATGTTCGACCGATGCTGCCCGCCGATCATACCGTCCGAGACGACGGCCGAGAGCAGCGACTCGATGGCACCGAGCAGCGCGATCGTGAACGCCGGCCTAACGAGGAGCATCGCGTCGGAATAGGACACGTGCGGCACGACGGGATGCGGCAACTGCGCCGCGAGGGCACCAAAGCGGCTGCCGATCGTCTCGACGTTCAGATGAAGCAGCTGAGCAACAGCCGTTGTCACCAGGAGGGCGATGAACGGTCCCGGCACACGACGGCTGATCCGCGGCCACAGCATGATGATGGCGACGGAGGCGACGCACACCGCCGTCGCTGTCCAGTTGACGGTTCCGAAGTGCTCCGCGAAGGCCTGAAACCGCTCGACGAAATTGGCCGGCACCGCACCCATCCTCAGCCCGAACGCGTCCTTGAGCTCACCGGTGGCGATGATCACGGCAATGCCGGACGTGAAGCCCGTGATCAATGGATGCGGAATGAACCGAATCACTGTGCCAAGGCGTGCGAGCCCGAAGCCGATCAGCAGCACGCCCGCCATGAGTGTGGCGATCGTCAGGCCATCGATGCCGTAACGCTGCACGATACCATAGACGATCACGACGAATGCGCCCGTCGGTCCACCGATCTGGACCCGCGAGCCACCGAGTACCGAGATGACGAATCCAGCGACGATGGCGGTATAGAGGCCACGATCGGGTGTCACGCCGCTCGCGATGGCAAAGGCGATGGAAAGCGGCAGCGCGACGATGCCGACGATGACGCCGGCAATGAGATCGCGAACAAACTGTTCGCGGGAGTAGTTTTTGAGTGTTGTGGCGAGCTTGGGAACGAACGCGCGGGCGGGAGGCACCAGGGAGTCGTGGCGACTGAAGGAGGTCGAGTCAGATCGGCCCGCGGGAGAGATGCGGGATGCGGGGCCGCTGCAACTTAGGGCCGTCTCACTGCTCCCGCCGTCATCCAAGTCCCCGCGTTCTGTCGGCGAAACCCCTACCTGTGCCGCGTCCCACGCCGCTCACTTGTGCCGAAATGTGATTCGGCCGCGCGTGAGATCGTAGGGGGACACCTCTACCGTCACGTGGTCGCCGGCGAGGATACGAATCCTGAATCGCCGCATCTTCCCCGCGGTCGTTGCAAGCACCTCGTGTCCGTTCTGCAGTGCCACGCGAAACATGGCGCTGGGGAGCACGTCCGACACGACGCCCTCCAGTGATATGGTTCCTTCTTTCATTGGCGCTCAACTCCGCAAACTGACGTGTGAGAGGCAGGAAATACAAAGGGCCTGCTCGCATCGGCAGGCCCCCGAGTTGCTCGGAACTTGTCCACGCGCTCGGCGCGTGTATCGATACAGAGAATCTACCGGCCCGCGTTCCGGAAGCAATCGGCGCTCATGATCGTTTAGCAAGCTTTAACCACACGCCGACTCATGACCAGTCCGGACGGATGCATGCCCGAGCGATCACACGTCTGGCGCTCGGGATTGCCAACCGAATGCCCTGGTGCTATACTCAGGCCAGCGATACATGCGATTACGCGTGGACAAGTTCCGACCGATCAGGGGCCTGCCAAATTCGAGCAGGCCCCTTTTGTTTTTTTCGCGGACTGCCAACGGGCGGGGCTGCGATGATCGAAGGAAGTCGCGTGCAGATGTCGGTTCTCATGCCTCTGGCGCCGCCAGACACCGACCGCTGCAGACCATCCGTACAGGAGTTTAGGACATGCGAACAACGGGTACCGTGAAGTGGTTCAACGAAGCGAAGGGCTTTGGATTCATCAGCCGTGCTGATGGTCAGAAGGATTGCTTCGTGCACCACTCCGCGATCGAAGGCAGTGGCTACAAGTCTCTCAACGAAGGCGAGCGCGTGGAATTCGACGTCGTCGATGGGCAGAAGGGGCCGGCGGCCGAGAACGTAACGCGCTTGGGCTCGTAAGCGCCGGCGCGACACGGTAGTTCGACCTGTGGCTGCGAGGCTCCATGAATGAGGCACAATCCGGTCAGCCATTTCTCGGCACGCTTCGCGCGCTCAGCGTTGCGACCCGAGAGTTTGCGCGATTCGGCGATTGCCTCGCTGACGGCGTCACAATCGGGTTCGATCACCTCACCGAGCAGCAGCGCAGTGTACGACGGTCGCCCGACCGATGCATCATTCAGGTCGGGCAGGTCGCCGTGACCGTTGCGTGGATTCGCAATCGTCGCGATTCGGCCGCGGGCGAACTGCTGATCATCCTATGGCGTGGAACCGTGGCGCCCGCCATCAAGCAGCAATTCGAGCGCGCGCGCGAGCTGAGTCTCACCGCGGCACCGCTCTGGGAAAGTGTGTTTCTGCCCGAAGCCACGTGCGAGGCCGACTGGCGCTGGCATTCCCGCGACGACCCGACACAGCCGTACACCTCCTCGTCGCTGGCCGTGCTCGTCGTTGAGCGTTTGCGAATTGCCCACGAGGGGGCCGACTCTCGAGCCAGTGCCTGACGCTCGTTGCCTGATCAGTGGTGCTGCGGCAGGATGTCGGCCGTCACCCGCTCGTAATGCAGCCCCTTGATAGCGAGATTGAATGCCTTCACGAGGCACGCGCCGGGAAAGCGATGCAAGCGAGACTGCCTCACGAAGAACTCCTGCCCCGCGCGATAGACCGCGGCGAGATCATCCCGCGTTGTCTGGCCCGCATCGATCCGCGCCCGCACCGCGCCGGTCCATGAGTCGATCTCCGCGAGGGAGCGCGACGGCTGCGACCGTAAGAGCGCCTCCCGCGCGGGACCGAGGAGCGGCAGCAGCGTCATCGCCGTCGGGTTCTCTGTCGCATCGGAGTAAGAAGCCGTGATCCGTTGGAGCTCCTTGTGCAACCGCGCGATGACGTCACGGGCCGCGCGCCGGCGCCGATGGTCGCGGCGCCATGCTGTCCACAGCAGGCGCAAATAGGCACGCCGTGATGCGCCAACGACGCCCTGCAGCCAGAGGGAGCGCAACCCGGCCCAGAGATCGGCGCGCCGTGCCCCGCCGCCGTTGAAGATGTGCGGCTCGAGCCGCTCCAACAGCGCTGTTGCCCGGCGGTAGACTGCACCCGATGAAAACAGCGCCTCGAGCAGCTTGTAGTAACCGCGCTGCATTTCCGCGATGCTCATCCGCAGCGGCTGAAACTGGACCTCGTCGTCGGTGTTGTTGCCGGAGTACTCCGCTTCGCGAAGCCGGCCTTCGGCCCGGAGACGCTCCGCGAGTGGCGTGTGTGGAATTGGTGTCAACATTCCCGCCATAGCGGTAGGAATGGCGACGTCGGTCGCAAACGTAGCGATGGCGCCAGCCGTGTCGACTGTGTCCTCGTCCGAGCCGAAGATGAATCCCGCCATCACCTCGATCCCGGCTCGTTGAATCGTTCCCACCGTCGCGGCGATATCGACCTTTGTATTCTGCTTCTTGTTCATCCGGTTGAGCGCCGCGGGATCGGGGTTCTCGATGCCGAGAAAGACCTCTGAAAACCCGGCGGCCTTCATCAACGGGAGAAGGTGCGCCAACTTCGGCGACCCCAGATCCAAGCTGGCTTGCGTGTAGAACGAGAAGGGATAGTCGTGGGCGCGCTGGAACTCGATCATGACGTGCAGGATCGACTCGATCGCTTCCGGATTACCGACGAAGTTGTCGTCGACGGTGAAGACGCCTCCGCGATAGCCGAGGTTGTAGAGCGCCTCGAGCTCGCGCCCCACGGAAGCGAGTGTCTTCGGACGCGTGAACCCTCCATTGAATTGAATGATGTCGCAGAAGTCGCAGCGAAAACGGCAGCCGACCGTCGTCTGCAGCATCATTGCGCGATAGTTCCGCAAATCGATGAGGTCCCAGCGAGGCGCCGGTACATCCTCGAGCGGCTTGAAGATGGCCCGATCGTTGAGTGCCTTACGAGACCCAGGCTCCTGCGCCGCGATCGCCGCCGGAATCAACAGGTGTGGTCGCTCATCCGAGTGGCGGCGCCGCTCACCCTGAAGAATCCGATCGATCGCGTCGACCCACTGTCCTCCCTCACCCCAGACGATGACATCCAGCCCGCGACAGAGCACTTCGTCTGACGCCGTGCGTGGCGTGAGTATGTGATCACGGTAACTCGAGGGGAACGGGCCGCCGAGCACCCAGGGCGTGTCGAGGCCGCGCGCGGGGCCATCGAGGAGTGCTACCAGCGAACGCTTCTGAACGGACATGGCGCTGACGAACACCGCGTCCGCGTCGGCGATCCGCGCGCGCAGCTTCGTGTCATCGGGGCTCTCCACATTGAGGTCGAGCAGCTCGAACGACCACGACGGAGGCATCAGCGCGGCAAAGGTCAGCAGGCCGAGCGGCGGGAACGCGGCCTTGGCGCCGATCATCGGCATGATGTGCCGGTAGCTCCAGAAGGCGCTGGCGGGGAACTCGGGATAGAGCAGTAGCCCTTTCATGGCAGCTCTTGTTTAGCAATGTTTAACGCCGGCACCGCGCGCCGGCTCAGGAAGAGTGTCACAGTTCAGGCTAGTGTCAACTACCCTATAAACGAGATTGCGGATCGGCGTTGCGGGTGCTACACTCAAGTATCGATACACGCGGTAAAACGCGTGGACGAGCTCCGACCGGTCAGGGGCCTGCCAATGCGAGCAGGCCCTTTCCTTTTCCATATACGCGCGGGCGTGGAGTCACACATGAATTCGAACACGATCCTGCTCGTTCAATCGGGCAACGATTCTCTGCCCCGTCTTCGCATGCTCCTGGAGGACAAGGGGTACTCGGTCGTCCAGGCCAGCGATGCGGCAACGGCCATGGATATTGCCAATCGGTCAGATATTGCGCTCGTCGTGACAGAGCTGTACCTCCGACTCGGCACCTGCCGCTGCGTCGCGCGTGTCATCGGCAAGTCACCGGCGCTTCGGCGCACCAAGCTCCTCGCGTACACGAGGCATGGCAAGCGCGCGGATCGCGAGTGGGCACGCCGCAACGGTGCCGATGGCTACGTGATCACGCGGTCGGGTGAGGAGAGGCTTCTCTCGGTCGTCGATCACCTGATGACCGGCCAATCGATGCCGCGCCGCCATGGAGTTCGATGGCGCAGCGACAACCGTCGTCGCTCTGGCCGGTGACGCGTTAGGCGTTGAGCGTTGGGCGTTGGGCGTTGGGCGTTGGGTTATGGCGCTCGGCACACTCGGCGAATCCATTCCATCGCGCGAGCGCACCTCCGGCGCGGAAGGTGGAGTGAGCCGGAAGTGGCAGCGTTCTCGGGGCAGTACAACGACTTCGACCCGTTCGTGGCGCCCGATGGCAAGCGGCTCTACTTCAGCTCCAATCGCCCGGTTGACGCCAGCGGGCGACCGAAGAACTACTTCGACGTGTGGTTCGTGGAGCAGACACGAGCCGGGTGGGGGCCGCCTCAACATCTCGACTCGCCGGTGAATACCCCTGCTCAGGAGTTCTATCCCAGCGTCACGAACGATGGCACGCTGTACTTCAGTTCAACTCGGGCCGGTGGCGCGGGCGGAGCCGATATCTATCGCGCGCGTCTCGTCGAAGGCCGATACACCGAAGCGGAGAATCTCGGCGACTCGATCAACGCACCAACATCAGAGGGCGATCCGTACATCTCGCCTGACGAGGACTATCTGATCTTCGTGTCGTACAACCGGCAGGGCGGACATGGGGACGGTGATCTGTACATCAGCGTTCGCCGCGATGGCCACTGGACCAAGGCGGAAAACCTCGGTCCGGAGATCAACTCGACTGCGCTCGACTTCTGTCCCATCGTGTCGCCGGACGGCAAATGGCTGTACTTCACCAGTGAGCGCGGCTTTGCCGATTCTCCGCAGCCTAGACGGATGACCAGCTCGGAGCTCGCGCGCGCACTACAGGGTCCCGGGGATGGCCTTGGCGACATCTACCGTGTCGATGCGAAGACAGTCCTCTCGATGTATCTCGGCAAATGAGCGAGAGCCTGGCCAGTAACAGCCTCGGGTTCCTCGGGAAGCCGAGAGGTAAGCGGGAGCGCTGCCACGTAGGCATATTATGTCATGCGCCTCCTCTTTTGCCTAACGATAGCCGCTCTGGCCGGCATATTTTCCTCCGCGCGCGGTCAGACTCGGGCGCCTCTGTCCGCGTCCGCGGCGGCACTTCCGGATCCGCGGCCGATCCCAGGACCGGTGTACGAGATTCCCGAGTTTGCCGCCGCCGCCGCGCGGGGTACTCGTACGCGATCCGGGCGGCCGGGAGCAAGCTATTGGGTACAGCACGCGCGCTACTCGATCGACGCTCGGCTCGATCCCGCAACGAATCGCGTTACCGGCCAGGAGCAGGTCGTCTACCTCAATAACTCGCCGGACACGCTGCGCCGGCTCGCCATCCATCTCCGACAGAACGCCTTCGCCGCGGGCAATCCGCGACGTCAGAGCGCGCCGATCACCGGCGGTCTGTTGCTCCAGCGCGTCGCCGCGAATCGACGCGTCATTCGGCCGCGCTCCACGGGCACGACGGTCGTCCCCATCACCGACGTCGCAAACCAGCACCTGAGTGACGCTGGCGGATACACCGTGGACGGCACCGTCATGTGGCTGCCGCTCGCGGCACCCCTTCTGCCTCACGACAGTGTCTCTCTCGAGCTCACGTGGTCCTACGTTCCACCGCCCGCGCCAAGTGATGGACGCCAGGGTCGTGAAGGCCATCATCTGTACTTCATGGGCTACTGGTATCCGCAGGTGGCGGTCTACGATGACGTGCATGGCTGGGTCGCGGACCCATACCTGCTCGAGGCAGAGTTCTACATGGATCACGCCGATTACGACGTGCGCCTGACGGTGCCGCGCGGCTGGGTGATCGGTGCCACCGGCGCGCTCGTCAACGCTGGAGCGATTCTCTCTTCGCCAACGCGCGCGCAGCTCGCCCGGGCACGCCAAACCGGCGCCGTGGTGCACGTCGCTGAGCCCGGCGGCTCCTTCGCGTTAGGCAGCGGCCCGACCCTCACGTGGCACTTCGTCGCGTCAGGGGTACGCGACTTCGCCTGGGGCACGAGCGACCAATACGTCTGGGACGCTACCCGGGCACTGGTTCGCGACAGCGGCGAGACGGCCATCGACACAGTGGACATCTACAGCTTCTTCCGCCGTAGTGCGGCCGCGCGGGCGTGGGCCGTCGGCGGCGCGCGTTTCACGCGCGACGCGATCGAGCAGCACTCGCGGTACCTCTGGCGCTATCCGTGGCCGACGATGACGTCGATGGAGGGAGTGCTGGACAGCGGCGGCATGGAGTACCCGATGATGACGCTCATGCAGCCATGGGCGGACACGCTGTCGCTCGCGGGTGACCTCATGCACGAGACAGGGCACATGTGGTTCCCGATGCAGGTCGGCTCGAACGAGACACGTTATCCATGGATGGACGAGGGCTTCACCCAGTTCGACGTCGCCCAGGCAATGCGGCCCCTCTATGGCGAGCCGCGCAGCGGCGGCCGCCCTGGCGACTCCGAGCCCGGCCAGCGGGCGCTCTACGTCGACGCGGCGCGCGGCGGTCATGACATGAGCCTGATGTGGCCCGGCGATCTGTATCCGCAGGACTGGTACTTCATCATGTACTACGACAAGACCGCGGCGGTGCTCGCGGCGTTGCGGGGTGTGCTGGGTGAGGAGACGTTCCATCGCGCCTATCGAGAGTACGGCAAGCGATGGACCGGCAAGCATCCGTACCCTTACGATTTTTTCAACACGATCAGCGACGTTGCGGGACGCGATCTCCACTGGTTCTGGACGACGTGGTTCTACGAGCCGTGGTCGCTGGACCAGGCGATCGCCAGCGTCGAGGCGCAGGGCGACTCCGCGGCCATCACGATCGAGGATCGGGGACTTGCGCCGATGCCCGTCGAGCTTGTGATAACGCGTGCCGGCGGTGCTGTCCAGCGCCTAACGGTTCCCGTCGACGTGTGGCTCACGGGCAGCCGTCGGTGCGTTTTCCGCGTCGTCGCGACACCGACGATCGTGAAAGTCATGATCGATCCCGACAATCTTTTTCCTGACATCGCTCGAGACAACCAGCTCTGGCCGTCGGCGGCAAATCATGTCTCAGCGCCGAGAATACATTGATTCCTGCACGCCGAGTCGGTCGCTCAGCCGGAGGACTGCGCGAGAGAGCCCTTTGCCGCTCGTTCCAGAGGCCGCACGTTGATCACGTGGCGCTGCCCGTCATCGATCAACTGAATACAACCGTCCGTGCTTCGCCGTCCGTCGATCTCGACGTCTGATGCCTGCGCGCGAATGGCGCCGGGTCGCTCCACGTTGAGCTCGTACGTGCTCTCGCCATGCCGATACGTAATCGTGAAACCCGCCCACGCGGCCGGGACGCAGGGTGTGATCTCCAGCGTGTCGCCGCGTTTTCGCAGCCCCAGAATTGCCTCCAACCCTACACGATACATCCAGCTCGCCGATCCCGTGTACCAGGTCCACCCCCCGCGACCGAGATGCCCAGCGGCCGTGTACACGTCGGCGGCCACGACATACGGCTCGACCTTGTAGGTGGCGACATCCTCCGGCGTAGAAGCGTGCGTGAGGGGATTGAGCATTTGAAACAGCTCGAATGCGCGGTCGCCGTCGCCACGCAGTGCCGTAGCCAGGACGGACCAGAGCGCCCCGTGCGTGTACTGCGCGCCGTTCTCGCGAACGCCCGGAAGGTATCCTTTGATATAGCCAGGATCGTGGGGCGTCTTGTCGAAGGCGGGCGTGAGCAGCATGAGCAAACGTGCATCGTCACGAACGAGATACTGCTCGAACGACTTCATCGCCGCCGCCTGGCGCTCCGGCGCGCCCGCCCCGGCGATGACGCTCCAACTCTGCGCGATCGCGTCGATGCGACACTCGTCGCTCTGCGCCGAGCCTAACGGCGCACCGTCGTCGAAATAGGCTCGCCGGTACCACGCGCCGTCCCACCCATGTGCCTCAACCGCCGCCGCGTAGCCGTCGGCGTGCCCGCGGAGCTCGGCCGCGGCCTCCTCGTCGCCGCGTCCATCGGCCTGCCGGGCAAACGCGCGCAGGGTCGCGATGAGGAACCACGCCAGCCATATGCTCTCACCGCGTCCCTCGACACCGACGCGATTCATGCCGTCGTTCCAGTCGCCGATGCCGATCAGTGGCAGTCCGTGCACGCCCGTCGTACAGGCCTTTCGGAGTGCCCGCAGGCAGTGGTCGTACACCGTCGCCTGCTCGTCGCTCACACGAGGCAGATCGTACACCTCGTGCTCGTGGGGCTCGAGCGCGCGCATCGTCAGAAACGGCACGCGATCATCGAGGATCGTGGCGTCGCCCGTTAGGCGGACGTAGTGGTCCACCACATACGGAAGCCACGCCAGATCATCGGAGAACCGCGTGCGCACGCCGCGTCCGCTCTCGGGATGCCACCAGTGCTGCACGTCTCCCTCCACGAACTGGCGCGCGGCCGCTCGCAGAATGTGCTCGCGGGCAAGCGCCGGCTCTGCGTAGACGAAGGCCATCGAGTCCTGCAGTTGATCGCGGAAGCCGAATGCGCCGCTGCTCTGATAGAGAGCCGTCCGCCCCCACATCCGACAGCCGAGCGCCTGATAGAAGCACCACCGGTTGATCATGACGTCGAATGCCGGCTCAGGCGTACGAACCGTGACGGCGGACAGCCGGGTCTCCCAGCACTCGACATTGTGCTTGAGCGCGGCTTGCGCGCGTCGTATATCGCGATATTCGGTGACGGCACGGCGAGCGGCGTCCTCGCCATCAGCAGCGCCCAACACCACCGCAATCTCACGCGTGTCGCCCGGTCGCAGCGTCACGATGCAGCGGAGCGCCGCGCACGGATCGATGCCGGCACCCGTCGTGCCACTCAGTCGTCGCGCCAGTCCCGCAGGCGCCGCGGCGGTTCCATTGCGCCCGAGAAACTCGCGGCGGTCGGCGGTATAGCCTGCGAGTGATTCACTCGTCGCGCAGAACGCGACGCGGGAGGCAAATTGTGGATCGAAAAAGTTCCGCGCGTAGATCGCGCCGGTGTCGGGACAATACGATGTGCGAACCTGATGTTGCGTGTGTTCACGAAGTGCACCAACACACCACTCGACGAATGCCGTCACGGCAATTCGGCGAGTGCGCGCGCTGCGGTTCGTGAGACGAAGTAGCGACAGCTTGATCGGCGCGTCCTCGGGGGCGCCCAGCGTCAGGTGGGTCGCGATGCCGAACGCTTCATGGGCGAAAGACGAACGGCCGGCGCCGTGCAGTACCTCATACGGCGCGTCACGACGCATTGGCGCCGGCGTCGCGCTCCAGCTTTCACCGCTGTCCTCATCTCGCAGATAGAGCACGTCACTTGCGGGATCGCTCACCGGATCGTTGTGCCAGGGCGTCAATCTGTAGAACTGGCTGTTCTCCGCCCACGTGCAGGTGGCGCCACGCTCGCTGACGAGGAACCCGCCGAGGGCGTTCGCGATGCAGTTCACCCAGGGCGCGGGCGGCAGCACGTCGCCCCGCACGCGAACGAGGTAGTCGCCCTCTGGGGTGACGGCGCCGAGTCCGTTGTCGAATCGAAGCGCGGCGGCGTCCGTGGACGCCGCGTTGTGATCGACTTCGCCATTGGACCGCGCGCGTGCACTGAAGGCTGTGTTGCCGGGCACCCCGACGCTGCGCAACGAAGGCTCGCCCGATTTGGACGGCAACTCGCCTAACGAATCCGCGGGCTCGATGCGGAGGATGCCCGCGCCGGGACTTCGCGGGCGCAGGCGGCTCACCGCGGTCGGTGTGTGTCGACCCGATGGTCGCGGCGGACTTTCCTCTGGCTCCGGCTGCCGGGATTCATCCTCGGCGCCGTTGGCGTCATCGAGGATGCGGGCGACCGATCGACCGTCACACTGGATGCAAATGCGCGCGGTGGCGCGAAGCATCTGAAGATCGGCTGCACTCATTACGTCGCGGCGCCGCACGAACACCCCGCCTGGCCGATCGATGATTGCCGAATCCGTGGCGGTGAACATAGCCGCGGAAATCAGGTCGTTCAGCTCTTGCGCATAGCCTTGGCCATGCTCGTTGAGGATGACCAGATCCACGGTCATCCCTCGGCGTCGCCAAAAACGATGCGCACCGAAAAGTTGGCGCAACGTTGGCAGCCCGTCCTTCGAATCGATCGCGGCGAGAACTATCGGCCAGTCCCCCGACACCCCCTGTGCCCAGAGCAGCGGCTGTGAGCCGGTGTTTGCAAGCAACTCTTCCTGTGGCGCCCGCAGCGCCGGATTCCCGTAGAACAATACGCCCGCGAGATCCTGGAATACGGCGGCGTCACTGGGCGTGATGTTGAGTTCTCGGAGCTCGACCTGGGTCGCGGTCCACGCGAGATCGAGCGCGCGCTGCGCCGCATGGGGATGATGGTAACGGTCGGCGAGTCTGAATACTTCCTCACGGGTCGCCGCCACCAGTGTCGTGAAGGCGACAGAGGTCGATTCGCCGGGCTCGACGACCACTCTTGTTCGTAACGAGAAGATCGGGTCGAGGACGGCGCCCGTCGTCCCCGACAGGGGTCCGTCCTGCTCGAGTGCGATCGGATCACGCGTGGATCGGCCACGCCCGACGAATCGCGCACGGTCCGTCTCGCACGTCACGGCACCGCTTGCCCGCGAATCCGTCGCCACCACGTGCGCGCACCATAGCCGCCGGTCCTGCGACGAGCGGGGTCGACGCGTCGCGGTGATCGCCGAACACCACTGGTGCCACTCCGTTTCGACGAACAGATTCGCGAACGCCGGATGCGCGCGATCGCCGTTAGGCGATGCGAGCACGACCTCGCCGTAGCTCGTGAGCTCGATCTCGCGCGTCTCGGTCCCCACATTTGTCAGCATGACGCGCCGAACCTCTGCCGAGTCTTGCGGCACAATCGCGATTTCGGTGCGCGTCTCGATGCCATCGTCGAGACGGGTGAAGGTGACGCGATCGGTGGCGAGGAGTGCCTGATAGAACTCTGCCGGAGCGCACACCGGCTGGTGTGCGGCCGACCACACGTGTTGCCGCCTGACATCTTTCACGTAGCAGAACTGCCCCGTATTGTCGCGCGTGCCGTCGGCACGCCAGCGGGTGACGGCGAGATCCTCGTAGCGACTGTATCCGGCACCGCAATGGCTCACCATGATCGTGTATGGCAAGCGACCGAGGAGCGCCACGTGCGGCTGGGGCGTGTCTATTTCATCGATCTCCCGCACCGTCGGGCGTTCGAGGTCCGGATCCGGAAGTGCTTCGTCGGCGCGTGTTGTCTGAGCCGCCTGGAGGACAACTCTCCTCGGCACGCGCTCGAAGAGCAACAACTCCACCGCCCGAACCAGCGGATCCGAATGGAAGCGCTTCTGCCAGATGTCGTCGTTGAGCGCGTTGGTGAGCGCGACCAGTGACATCCCGATGTGATGCGCCATGAAATTCTTGACGATCGCGAAGCGCTCACCAGGATTCGGACGGGTGTAGTCGATCGCGTCGTAGAATCCGTAATCGCCGAGCGCACCGAGAGTCTCCTCGGCGACGAGATTCGACATGCCGCGGGCCGGCTCGACCAGCAACGCGAGAGCCGAGGCGTAAGGCGCCACGACGAGGTCGCGGCCCAAGCCGCGCTTGAGTGCGAGATCGGGTACGCCGAAGGCGTGGTATTGATAGGTGAGGTGCCGGTCACGGAGATTGTACGCGCTCTCACTCACTCCCCACGGCACGCCGCGCTCTGCGCCGTAGGCAATCTGACGCCTCACCGCACTCTCGTACGTCTCGCCCAACACCGTGTACGGAAGCGACCGCATGACGAGCACGGGCATCAGATACTCGAACATACTGCCGCTCCAGGAGACGAGCGCGGTCTCGCCGGCAGCGCGGGTCAGCGTGCGGCCAAGGCGGAACCAGTGCTCGACCGGGACGTCGTCCTTCGCGATGGCGACGAAGCTCGCGAGGCGCGCTTCTGAGGCAAGCAGGTCGTAATAGGACGAGTCGAGCGAATGAGTGCTCTGTTGATAGCCGATGGCAAACAGCTTCCGACGGCTGTCGAACAGAAACCGGAAGTCCATCTCCATTGCCAGGCGATACGCGCGGTCGGCGAGTGCCTCGAGACGCGCGTGCATATCGCTGCCGTTGGGGGCGCCCAGAAGACCGCCGTTGGCCCTTTCCAGACAGGCTTGCCTAACGGCAATGAGATGGCCGCAGAGATTGCCACTGTCGACCGTGGAGATGTATGCCGGTTCGAGGACGCGCAGATCGCGGAGATCGTACCAATTGTAGAAATGGCCACGGAATCGGCGCATTCGCTCGAGTGTGCGGAAGCTCTGCTCCAATCGCCGGGCCATGTCCTCCACACTGATGAGGCCGAGGTCGCACGCGCTCATCGTCGAAAGAAACTGCAAGCCGATATTGGTCGGCGACACACGCATCGCGGTTTCGGGCGCCGGATCCTCCTGGAAATTGTCGGGCGCGAGCCAGTTGGTCTCGGCCGTGACAAACTTGTCGAAGTAGCGCCAATGGAGAGCGGCGTAGCGCATCGCCAGACCGCTTTCATCCGGCGAGAGCTGCGGCCGACGCGACACGGCGGGCTTGCTGAGAACGAAGGCGATTGCCGGTGCGAACACCCACAGGGCGACGAATGGCAGAACGAGTCCGCCGAACACGGCGCGTCGTGACGGATCCGCAGCGGACGACGTGCCTAACGTGAGCACCACAATGGCGGCGACAAGTACGAGCGACGGCCACATCGCGCGCCAGGTGACGCCAGCGCCGCCCCTGACTTCGCGCTCCGTCTGCGAGGAGCTCCGCCATTCGAGCAGGTGTCGTTTCGTGACGGCCAGTCGCCAGAGCGTCCGCGCGATCGCGTCCGCCGAGACGAGCGCCTGATGCGGCAGAAAGACGAGCGCGAGCGCGAATTGCTGGCCGCTCGTCAGGGCGTCGCGCGCTACCGTGCCATAATACGCGCGCCATGATTTATCGAACGGCGGCTGCAGCACCGCCATGAATAGCGAGACGATCCAGGGTGCGGCGATGGCGCCGACCGCGAGTGCAGTCCATCGGAACGGCGAGCCCGGGAGAACCGTCCATGCCGCAACGAGAAACACGAGCTGCGCGATCTCGACGACACTGCGACGCAAGTTGTCGAGGATCTTCCAACGCGAAAGGAACGAGAGTCGATTACGCTCCGGTCCGTCGGGGCCGGGCACCCATCGCGTCAGCCATCGGAGGAGCTGCCAGTCGCCGCGAATCCAGCGGTGCTTGCGACGAGTGAACGTGAGATAGCCGCTAGGATAATCGTCGTAGACGGTGATGTCCGTAGCGAGCGCCGCGCGCGTGTAGCTGCCCTCGATCAGATCGTGGGAGAGCAGCGCGTTCTCGGGAAAGCGGCCGTGCGTCGCGGTCTCGAATGCGGCGACATCGTAGATCCCCTTCCCCGTGAAGCTTCCTTCACGGAAGAGATCCTGGTACACGTCGGAGACCGCCGTCGTATACGGGTCGACACCCGGATGGCCCGAGAAGATGGCCGCGAAGCGCGACCGGTGCGCGCTTGGCAGCGAGACACCGACACGCGGCTGTACGATGCCGTAACCATCGACGACACGACCGAGGGTGGCATCATACCGCGCCCGATTCAGCGGATGCGCCAGCGTGCCGACCAACAACGCAGCCGTTCCCGGCGGCAGCACGGTGTCGGAGTCGAGCGTGATCACATAACGAACCCGATGGATCGCGTCCACATCCCCAACGATGGTGGAAAACGCGTCGGTGCTTCTTCCCCGCACGAATTGATTGAACTGCGCCAACTTGCCTCGTTTGCGCTCCCATCCCATCCACACTCCTTCCCGCGCATTCCAGCGCCGCGAGCGGTGGAACAGAAAGAACCGGTCCCGCGTTCCGTCGCTGCCTGCATAACGAGTGTTGAGGTCGCGCAGGCCCGCGGCCGCCGCTTCGACGATCGCCTGATCGTCTGGGTGCGTCTCGGTTGGAGAATCGGGGAAGTCGCTCAACAACGCGAAGTGCAGATTGGCTTGACGATTCGCAAGGAACTGGGCCTCGAGCGTCGCCAGCGCCTCCTGGACCCCGTCGACACTCGCGAAGAGCGTCGGGATCACGACCGCGGTACGAAACTCCGGAGGTATGCCGGCAGCACCGGTTCCCTGTTCGCTAAAGTCGAGCCTCGGCAACAGGCGCGGTGGGAGAAACCTCGTGATGAGCTGATTGACGATGTTGATCGCCACATCGTTGGCCGGGATAAGAGCGATCAGCAACGCGATGACGATCGCGGAAAAGGACAAGGGCGCCGTTGTTCGCCACGCGATCGCGAGCAACGCGACGGTCGCCGAGACGATTCCGCCGGCCAAGACCACGTTCGGATGCCGCACAACCCATCGGTACGCCCACTCGCCAATTGCCGGTCGATAGGCGACGGCTCGTTCGAGCTCTCTGACGCCGTCATCGACGAGAAAGTATCCGACATGACCTCGCCGAAAATCGCCGGGCGCTTGCCCGTCCGCTTGTCGCGAGAGCGCGATCGCCAAATCGGCGACCGCCGCCTCGTCGCGCTGCGTTCTCTTGGCGATGCCCTCGACGACATGTCGATACCGATCACGTGTCGCGAAGGTCATCCGGCTGTAGAAGCCCGAGGGGTCGTGGCGAAGCGCGGCCTCCATGGCACTCTGATGCTCGACGATTGACGACCAATCGACTCGCGCGATGGTCCGGAGACTCGTTATGCTGTTCGCCATCGCGATCTGCGTCATCGACTGGCGGTGTGCCGTCCAGGCGTCGGACTCTTCGGCACTCGGCCCGTCCTCGGCGATCCACTCCTCGAGCCAGAGCAATGGCGGAAAGTCGCCCCGCGACTGACGCAGCCGCTGGAGGAGGCGAGACACGAAGTACGGCGTCAGTGTCGGCGGCGAGGTGACGAACGTGTTGAGCACCGCGCCGAGCGCGCGCTTACTGCTGTCGTTGGCTGTCTGGAAGCGGACGGCCCACCGATCCGCCTCCTCGATTTCCTCCAGGCGCTGTACTGTGCGCAGCGACATGCGGCGCACACTCTCGATGAGACCGAGTCGGAGCATCGCCGGCATCGCCCAGAGCTCGCCGATCGATAGCGGACTGACGCGTTGAAACGCCGTCAAAGCGAGATGGATGTTCTCCTCATCGACGCGCGCCTCGGTGTGCGAGATGAGCGCGATTGCCAGCTCATAGACGCGCGGGTAGCCCGCGAGCGGGCCCTTCTCCAATTCCGGAAGCTCGCGGTAGAAGCCGCGCGGCAGACTCGCGTGGACTTCGACGATGTGCTCCCGAACGACATGGAAGTTGTCGAGCAGCCACTCGCCGGCCGGGCCGACGTCACCCTCCTCATCGGCAGCGGCCACGAGACGCGCGTGCACTTGCTGCAGGATGCGCCAGCTCTCATTGAGCCGCGCGAGCAGAAGCGCTCCCCGGCGCTGCACGGTGGCGAGGCTTTGCCCGCGCGCGACGGCGGTGATGCGTTCTCCGAGCTGCTCCGCACCGAGGAGCTCGCCGCGAATCGGCCCGGGTAGCAGCGCCGCCTCCGCATCCGGCGCTCGTCCCAGCCAGCGTGAGTGGAGTCGTTTGAACGGTCGCGACGAGATAATGGACATTCTGCTCAACCTAACAGGACGCCGCCGAGCGCGTCGCGAGGCGCGCGGCCGTACTATTCAATGATGACAGACGAGGAAAGCAGTGGATCCCGGGGTCCGGCGAGCGCTTTCTCTGTCGCATCGCGCATCCTCAACCCTGTGACCCTGACGGCGGGGCAGATGGCCCAGCTCCGGGCGATCGATCACAAGTATCAGCAGTCTCTCTATACGATGCTGAACGGTGCTCGTCGCGCTCCGACGGAGGCGGAGCGATCACAGCTCGATGACGCGGCTGCTCGTCAAATTATGGAGATGCTCACACCCGAACAGCGCAGTCGGCTTGCGCGTCAATGAGAAGTTGCGCATCGCAAGATCCAGGATCGTTCTTGCCCCCGCGCGGAGCTTTATTTGCGCGCCTGGTGCGCCATCCATGCCGCGGCCGTCGCGCGACTCAGCGTGGCGGCGCCATGCCTACCCCAGTAACACCACGCGCCCGCGCTCCGGGCGCGGTCCTGAATCGCGTTCCACGTGGCGTGGCTCATGAACGACACATCGACGGCCACGATGGCGTCGGCTGGGAACACCTCGGGCCCGCGTGAGCGATCCGCCCAATAGCAGTCGACCTGAGAGGCACCGAGGTCGCGAAAGCCTTGCGCGAACGCAGCCCGCGCATCGGCATTTTCAGCTCCGGTGAAGATGAGCACCCGTCGGCCGGCGAACGTGTCGGTGGCGGGAGGCGATGCGGGCGTGTCCTCAGCGACGGACTCGTACGCGGCGATACGCTCGGCGAACAGGTCGCGTTCCTGGCGAACCGTCACGAGCTGGGTCTCCAGGCGAGTTTGCGCGCTTCGCGCCGACTGAAGCTCGCGCTCTAGAGACTCGATGTGCGAGCGATGCCGCGCGTCGCGGTCGGCGAAGCGGTCGCGTTCCTGTTGCGCACGACCGTGCTGCGCGCGCCAGTGCGTGATCTCGGTGACGGCGTCCTCGATCAGTTGCTCGGCGGCTTCCGTCTCGCCGGTGTCGCGCGATGGGGGTGCCAGCTGCGGCTGAGACGGCGACGCAGACGATTTGCCGTCGGCTTCATCGCTCGCCTTCGCCGCATCCTGCAAGTCAGAGACGTAATGGATTGCCGCGTCACCGGCCTTGGCCTGAGAGCGCGCGAGCTGCTGAAGTGTTGGAACGGTCCAGTCATCCACTGCCGCCGCGAGGGCCGCGGGCCAGCTCGTGAAATTCGCCCGGCGCATCCTATCGGCGAGCACGACCCGAAGCGATCGGCCGACTTTGCCAAGTAGGTGGAAGTCCTTTCCGCGGCTGCTCGCGGGGGAGGCGAGAGACGCGGCGAACGCAGCGAGGATGACGCTTTCCGTCCATGAGGGTGCGGGGCTGGCGCTGAGGGCGCGGACGGCCGCCTGGAGGTCCTGGGAGCCGCGCGGACTCCAACCGATGCCAAGCCTCACACGAAACCAGGAAATCGAACCCCACGCGAGGAGCTCCGGCCACTCACAGAAGACCAGATTCGCGATGATTCCATAAGCATGCGTCTCGTCTTCCCAGGAGCGTCCGTCGCGGGCGGCGACGGCGAGCTCACGAATGGAGCGGACGAGGTCGAGGAGGTCAGTCTCTAGCTCTTGCCCCGAGCCCTCGATCGCCTCATCCGCGAGGAAGCAATTGGCGAGGACGCCGCCGATGAGGGGGATGACGAGGTAGTCCGTCCGCCCGGCGTCGCGGCGGAGGACGTTGTTCGTGAATCGCTCGAGGTCGGGCGAGCGACAGGAGCAATTCGGATCGTCACACCGTGCGGCCATGAGTGGATAGTAGTACGGCATTTCGAAGGTGCAACTCTTCGGCAATGCAGCGAGAAGCCTAACGAGACAAGGCGTTAAGGGCGGAATTCCGAACGGCGCGAAATCCCAGAAGGCGCGAAATCCCAGAAGGCGCGAAATCCCAGAAGGCGCGAAATCCCGAAGTGCGCTGAATTCCAAACGTCGTTAAACGTCGTGTGGGATTTCGCGCTCTATGGGATTTCGCGCTCTATGGGATTTCGCGCCCTTTTCGATTCCGCGCCGTGTGGGATTTCACGCTCTTTGGGATTCCGCGCCTTCGGCAGTTCCCGCTCTAATACTTCTCGCCTGGCCAGAGCGAGCGAACCAGACGCGCACACGGCGGAAGCAAGGGCGA
>Ga0070713_100000860_pt1 | contig 19441 bp, 15 predicted proteins | sample LARL82metaG_FD_65465 | JGI IMG/M metagenome (GOLD analysis project Ga0070713, IMG submission 65465) | Corn, switchgrass and miscanthus rhizosphere microbial communities from Kellogg Biological Station, Michigan, USA - LAR L8-2 metaG | ecosystem: Host-associated > Plants > Roots > Rhizosphere ...
GGCCTCTTGGCCTGGACCGTTAAGGCTCGGGTGGTACACTTCTGCCTTCTAACAGAGGATTTTCTACGACAGGAACCAGAATGAAGGCGCGCAATCGGGCCGACCAAATCCTGAAGGAACTACGGCAGGAGGGGAGCCTCTCCCTTGATCTGTTGATACAGCGGCTCGGCGCTTCTGCCGCGAGCGTGCGGCGTGACCTCGCAAAATTAGAGTCAAACGGGCTCGTCCGACGAACGCACGGCGGGGTCACCTTGGTTGAACCGCTGCTCTATGAACCCTTCCGATATGACTCACTGTTTCAGAATCGCGAGCAGCACCGCACGACGGAAAAGCGCCGGATTGGACTCCACGCCGCTGAACTTATTCAGGAGAATGAAACTGTCGGGTTCACAGCGGGAACAACGACGACCCACGTAGCTCGCAACTTACGGAACCGGCACAACATTCGTGTGATCACAAATGCCATCAACATTGCAATGGAACTGAGCAACTGCGCCGGACTGAAGACATTTGTGACCGGCGGGTTTGTGCAATGGGCGGGTTCCTTTTCGTTGGTTGGCCACGCTGCCATCGTGTCACTCAATGATGTTTTTATGGACCGTGTTTTTGTCAGCGTCTGCGGAATTGATGTGGCGCGGGGCATCACCGTAATCGAGCCGGAAGAAGGCCTGACGTTTCGAACGATGATCAAGCAATCGAAGCAAACGATCGTGGTTGCGGATTCCAGCAAGATCGGCATGGTAACACCAGCACTCATTTGCCCGATCTCAGACATTCAAGTGCTGATCACCGACAAGGATGCGACCGACAAACTTATCGAACCGTTCCTGGAAAAAGGTATCGAGGTCCAACGTGTGTAGCCCGCCGCGGCAGCTACTTCGATGCGATGTTTCCGGTCTTCGAATCGAAAACCTGGAACTCTCGAATATGCGCCTCGCTTGACGAAAAGAGAATGTTGAGGCGCACGCGATCCGCACTAACTGGTGCGAAGTGCTGGATGCGCTTGTGTCCGATCGCAGAGCCGCGGGCAACGGCGATCCATCTTCCTTTTTGGAAAACCTCGACGGCATATCGCTGAATATGTTGTCCGTCGTTGAGCCACTCCATAATCAATGTGCTGTCGAACCTAATCGGCTTCTCGAAGGCAAGATCGAGCACACCGTGATGGGAACCCACCGGCGCCGACCAGAAGGTGTCAGAGTCCCCGTCAAATGCCAGTTCTGCATTGGGGCTCATTCTCTGATGCGTTCGTGCGAGATTGTTGCTGTATTGGCTTCGGATCTCCTTTCCAAATTCCTTCAGTCTTTCTACGTCCGCTTCGGGAAGCAGTCCACGCCTGTCAGGAGCGATCCCCAGCACGAGTTGTCCTCCCTTCCCGACGGTCTGGTCATAGATGTCCATCAGTTCGGAAAGACTTTTCAAACTCGATTCGTCGTTGGGATGCCAGAACCAGTGACTCTTTCGCAACGGTGTATCGGCCTCTACCGGGCGCCAACGCAGGAATCCGTGGCGGTCGATTACATTCCAGTTCTCGTAAGTAATAATTCCGTTCTCATTCCCCACCCAGCGCACGTCGCCATAGTCAAAAAGCGCAACATCCGCAAAAACCAGCGTGTTCGGCTGAAACATCCGCAATTCTTCGATGATGCGCGGAAAGTTGTACACGTGACCGCCACTTCCAGCACCATCAAGCCAAAATTCCTCCAAATCGCCATAATTCTGTGCTAACTCATCGAGTTCGGCAGCGTAGTACTTGTCGTACTCAGCCGCGTTGTTGTATCGGGGCTCGTGGCGATCCCAAGGCGAGAGGTAGACTCCGAATTTCAATCCGTATTTTCTTGCGGCCTTTTCGACTCTCGCGACCACATCACCTTGTCCATTTTCGAAGGGGCTGCTTTTGACGCTGTAGTCAGTTTGCGACGTGGGCCAAAGGCAGAATCCATCGTGATGTTTTGCGACGAAGATCACATACTGAATTCCGGCCACCTGCAAAGCGCTCATCCATTGATCAGGATCGAACTGTGTCGGATTGAAGACCTTCGGATCTGCAGTACCATCGCCCCACTCTTGATCGAGAAACGTATTTGGGCCGAAATGGATGATGGCGCCCATTTCCAAGTCCTGCCACTCCGATTGCTGCGGAGAGGGCTTAAGATCAGTTACGTTCTGACCGAATAGCTGAGATAGAAAAATGAAGGATATGAAGAGAGGCAATAAGAATATGCATAGAAGGGACATGCTGCAAAGAGTAACACCATCTTTTGTCATGGATAGTGTTAGCGCACTCTGATGCCGCCTCCGTTTTCGAATCCTAGAGCGTTGGTGGTCGAAGACGGTTCTCGTTGAAGTCCGCCAGTGGAGGCCCTATTTGCGCGACGAAAGTTCGGCTGTGCAAATAAACTAAATGAGGGAATCCAGTTCGCGGGCTACATCCACCGCCGTATCATCCCAATAGTGGGTATGGGCGCCGGCGCCAATGCATCCTTCGCTCCTGCGTGGTGCACGCGCAAGATACATTTCATTCGGATTCCCGCTTGCCGTCCGGCGGTACCACTCGTCGAGCCACAACGAGCGCCCTACATAGTCTCCGCTGCGGTATAGATTCCTCCACTCGGTCACTCCGAGGTCGGCGGGATCCGGCAGCGCACGTGCTTCAATCGTAGGAACGGGGGGGTCGGTCGCCGGCTTCGGTAGTGGGTAAAGGCCATTGTCGGGACTTGGGCGAACCCAATCGTACAGAAATGGGAAAAAGCGGTTTAAGAGCTGACGAATCGGGCTGCCCATGGTCAGTAGTTTTATTGGAACGAGCCTCTTTTCGGGATCGTCCGGATTTTCGCCAAAACCCAGCTGTTCCAACGTGCCATCGTGATGCAGGAATCTCAGCAAGTCAGCCGAAATGAGAGTTCCGAGGCTATGGGAAACAATGACAATCGAATCATATCCCCGGCTGTCGGCACCGCGATATTGCTGGAGATAGCGCAATAACGAAATGTATCTCTCGGCAATCTTGGCGCGAGGAGTCGCATTTGTCGGCGACGTCCGGAGGTACGTGTCTACGTCAAGGATTGCGCTTAAAACTGGACTTCCGTAACGAATGACAACCGCCATTACTGAAGCTGCACCTAGCGCGGCTAAGGAATGAACCAAACCCTGGCTTAAGTCCTTGTTCCATTTGATCCCAGTTCCCACCCACGTGGGCAAGAATCTGGCGAGTGGCGTCGCGATCAAGAACAGGGGCGGGATGGCGAATATCGCCATCCAAAGCAGAAAGGTGAGCACAGACGTAGCGTCCAGTCCACGTGATGTCCAGGTACCAAGCCTCGTTGTTTGTGCGTTGGTTGATGCGCGAGGCGGCTGACTGTCGCCGCGAAGGGGAAATTTTTCTGTCATGACGCCAGGGAGAACCCACCAGAAAAGCAGAAACAAAACCGCAGCCAGTATGAGCAGGGCAATCGCAAATGCGTCGGTCACACTCCAGTTCAGTACGTCTCGCAGATAATCCGGCTTGAAATGCTCTTTCTCGTCGGGCACCGGAGTGATCTGGGCAAGGCTCCCGTGGGAAGGAGTCTCATCATGAGGCTCCCGATAGGCTTCAGGAGGCAAGGGTTCAATCATGGCGAGATTCTTCTTGGCGCAACCCGGATTCGAACCTGAGTCGCACGTAGCGTTCGTTGTGCTACGCGTATCGGCTGGGTCGGGAGCCAGGTTGAAACGCGGCAGCCAATTTTGGTACGGACCAAGCTTCAAAACGGAGGCGTTGAAGAATGGATATCGGATCGCACGTCCGATGGAGAACATTCCAGCCCACAGAACCGTCGTGATCAGCAGAAACAGCAACGTCGGGAGCGCCAGCGCAAACCTGCTGGTTCGAACGGCAGCGCGGGCTCGGGCACGTTTGTTTTCGTCATCTTTTATAGACCTCCAGGCTAACGAGCCTAGTCCCAGGGCTAACAACGCGAGCACGAACAATAGAATCCAAGAGACCCGAAGTGCTGCCAGAACCCAAATCGCAGTCCACAATGAGGACTGCACCGCCGTGCAGGAACTTGCATACGCCGCGTAAGCGTAATAGGCAAACAGCAGTGCAAAGAAGCAGTACAATCCCAGTCCAAACCGTTTGACCCCTTTGCGCACGGATTCATACTTCCCCAGCACATATAAGACCAACGTGGAGCCTACGAGAATCCAAGATTCGAGTGCCAGCAATACATCCGGCTTGAGTTCTTTCCGAAGGAGGCCCCACGCGACAGCCATTGCGATAGCTGCGGGCAAGGCGGCACGAAGAGGCCAAGTCCACGGCGAATTCTTGACCGCTCGAGTACTCTTTTCGTTAGCCAGATAAGTCAGCGCCAACCCTACTAGTCCGGCAATTAGGATCGCGAATACGGGCTGATTCTTCGACGGAATAAGCAGTGAGGGTACGCATGCCACGAGCGTGATGAGCAAGACTACCTTGAGCAAGGCAATCGGCATCTGCAATATTCGCACTGCATTGCGATGGAAGGAGCAGTACGTCTTCCAAATCCAACGCGGGTTTTCCGCCGAGCCGGTATCAATGGCAAGCCGACTCAAGCTACCGAGGTGTAAAACCAGCTGAAATAGAGAGAAAAGAAAACTTAAGACTGTGTTCGTTGGACGAGCCAAGTCAGCCCAGAGCATTTCATAGATGTGTACTTCAGCGGCGCCGTGAGAATCGGATCTGGAGCGCTTGCCCTCAAGCCTGGTAGTGGAATAGAAATTGCCATCGGCACCACCTCGATAGCATTCCAACAGGAGTTTCATATAGGCATTTCCCACGCTTCCTGGTGGGATCGACTTCCCTTCCCGCTTCTTCTCCGCGCCGCGCTCGGACGCAATACGGGCAAAGGTCGCGCTCCGCTCCTCGAAAGGGCGAAACAGTTTCCCGATCTTGCCGCGATTTCCTGGTGGCAAAGGCTCCACTTGGAGCATCTGCACAGGCACGCGAATGCCGGTTGCAGAGAAAGTCTCGTATGAGGAAGGCCTTGTGCGATTTTTTGATGGTACGGACAACAGCAAGTCCGCCATTGCATTTGCTGTTGCGCCTGCATCGTGGTGAGCGACGCCGTGTACACCGATCACCGCTACGCGCCGAACTCGTTCCTGTTGCTCTAGTGATGACATAGGCATGCTCCAATATCCGCTAGCGCGACCGACATTATTGCATCCGCGCCGCTAAGTTACGACTCACGCTCCAAGAAAGAACTGCAAGTCGTCAGCACGGACCTCAGTTCGAGACTCCGCCGTGACGTAGCCCAAATGTTTGAGTCAAAACCTGCAAAAAGCAGGGCGTCGGTGCGCTAGACCACATAGCCGAACATTTGCCGCGATCTCTTTGGTGGGCAGTGGACAGAATCTCCGCTACTCGCGACGGCTCTGTGTAAAGGGGTACCCTTCTAGCAGGAATGAGCGGGCAAGGATACTTGCTCGCGGTAGGGTCAGTGAACGGATGCCTCATGCAGATCGCATCGAGGCAACAGACGCACTCCCGCGCGCGGCATGAATTTGACCAGATACCAAGTCTGGTCAAACGGCCGGTTGGAGCACGGCGCCGTTGCTGATGTGCACCCTTCCGTTGTGTCCCCAGAAGACGATCGAATTCCACTTCCACGGTCTCATAACACTCGCATGCGGTGGATTCGAGACCCGAGCGGTTCAGTATCTGAATTCTTCCGCGGGAGTAGTGAATCAGTCCCGCATCTTGTAAGTGGCTGGCAGCAACCGTAATGCTCTCGCGGCGGCCACCCAGGATGTTCGCGATGAGCTCCTGCGTCATGTGAAGTTCGGGATGGTTCTTGCGATCGAGGCAAAGCAACAGTAAGCGACATAACCTCTGCTCGATGCTGTGCAGACGGTTACAAACAGCAGTCTGGGAAACTTGAGTGAGTAGTGCCAGCGTGTACCGCAGAAGGATCTGCTGTAGGGGCTCCACGGTTGAGAACTGATTCTGAAGTTGTCGAGCGGGAAGGCGCCAGGCGTGCCACACCAGTACCGGCGCCCGGCTGCATGCGGATACTCCGCCCAGGAACACAGCAACTCCCAAAACACCCTCGTTTCCTACCATTCCCATCTCCGCCGTGGAGCCATCCTCCATCGAGTACAGAAGTGAAATGACAGAGTTCGTCGGGAAATAGCAGTACCGGTTGCAAGGCCCATCACATGTGTGGGGGCCCCGTTGGGAGGTAGCGCCCTTTGTGAACGAATTCAAGACTTAACTTCCCCTTGGGATAGTGCATGAATGCCACATTTCATTTCACAGGATGAACAACTAACAAAGTCACCTACAAACTGAAAGCGGTTCCGCTCATTCGCCAATGGCGAGTTCTCGGTAGATGTTGTGTGAGATGTCTTCACAATTTTATATGCGATCCGTTCGACCAAAGGCGGTGCCCCAGGAGGCGCATGCACGATTCTCTTTCTATGTGGCGGCATCGCTCACACGCTAATGCGCGTTCCTGTCTACTCTCCCTTGCAGTTCTAACCGGACGCCACGCGGCGTCCGACCTCGGGTGAATACCATTCGCTGAACGACCGGTGCATTGTGGATGAAATTGGAAGGACGGTCATGGCAAAGTGATTTCGCTGGAAGACGCCGTTAGCAAATCCTCGTGCTATCGAAATGATCCGGCCAACTTACAGACCAGACAAGTTCCTATTGCGTTCGGGCAGCTGAAAGCGCACAATCTTTGTGAGAACGTCACTACCACCCACTCTGTCCCAGGGGTGAATTACATTACTAAAATCTTCGAGTGGATGATGAAGTTGGGCGTGTTTGGTAACGATGCATTCCCCGTTGCAGCTTTGAATTTCTTCTATCTGGCGCTCTCGTTTACCAACAAGTGAAATACTTTTTAAAACGCGTCATTTAGAAGTAAGCACGTAAAGCGCTGGGGTTGGACGTGGGGACGTATCCGACGAAGTTACCGTGTGACGTCGACCTAGTTGTGTGACGGTGGGCCCTTTTCCAAGTGATAGTCCCAATTCTTGGGTGGCGAGGATCTTATGAATGACTGGACGCTGATGGTGTACATCTCTGCGGATGACATTCTTGCTAATTTTGCAGTGGAATCCTTGAAACAGATGAAACGAGCTGCCGGCAAAGGTGTCGTGGTCGTAGCGCAGTTCGACTCGAATCAAGGCGACAGCGTGGCAAAATACGCTTTCAGCGATTCCAAAAAATCGGAATCTTCCATTGACAGTAATCTGATTGCGATCCAGCCAGGTCCGGTCGACATGACCGACCCTGCAACTCTGGCAGACTTTATCAATACGACCGCTGCCAAATACCCAGCCAAGCATTACGGATTGGTTTTGTGGGGCCACGGACCGGAACTATTGTTTGACGACAACGTCCCAACAAGCACTCCTCCTTCCAGCCGAAGGTATTTCACACCCGCCAAGCTAAGGCAAGCCTTGGAATACACGACGCTGGTAAAGAAACAGCCAGGAAAGGCCAGGCTTGATATTGTCGCGATCGATGCCTGTTGTATGGCGTCAGTGGAATCCGTAGGCGCACTCCAAGGTTGTGCAGGCTATTTGATCGCTTCGCAGGACGAGGTGCCTGACGCAAGTTTTCCATATGCGCAAGTCCTGACAGAACTCAAGCGGCTTGGGAAGAAAGGCAGTGTGCGAGATATCAGTGAGTTGGTTCCGAACGCTTACCAGGAAGCCTTTCAGGATTACATCGCAACACCAGCCAATGGACTCCGGGGAATCACGCTATCGACCCTGAATCTGGATGCCGCGGGAACGATCACCACTCCGTTAAAACAGCTCGCTTCTGCTCTGCTGCAGGCAAGCTCTGATGTGAACCTTGGCAAGAAGGTTCTCGATGCCCGCAGGGCTTCCCACGATTTTGAGTTTGGGCTCTTTGTTGATCTCTTTGACTTCTGCGAACAGCTAGACCGCACTGGTCACGGCAACAATGATTTTTATATCGCTTGCAAGAACATGCGGGAGGCGATCGACGGGAAAAACAGTGGGTGCATTATTGAAAATCAAGCCAGTGGCATAAGCAGCGTGCGCTGTCATGGCATTTCCGTCTATTTCCCTTACCAGACGGCCGACCCGGTTGAGGATGCAGTCCTTCTGAGAACAACCGGAACAAAAAACGGAACAGACCATCCCATTAAGGATCGGATTCAGAGAATCGCCGAACTCGAAGAGGACTACAGTGTTTTGCAAACTTCTGGCCAGGCCGACTGGCTGCGATTCATTAAACTCGGGTGGTCGCTGATTTTGACGAAAGAAGTTCCGGAGCAATTGGATGTGCATTACTCAGCGCAGCAATGTGCACGGAATCTCCTGCCTGCTGCGGACGGAGCAATCATGGCGGCCCTTCAACCAAAGAAATCTGGGCCACAGCCGGGGCCACAGAAACTTGGACCGCGCCCAGCGAATGGCGGACCGAAAGGGCTAATTGTCAGTAGGGAGCACCGGTACCCAGCAGAACAGCAAACACACTGAATGATGTTCTAGGGCTCTGCGAAAAAATGCGAACCGCGCACTATCTGTCGGTGTTGGGATTGCATTTTCTGTCTGCGCTGAGCGTTGCTAAGTTAGGAGCGCGTGACGCTCTCGGCCCCCGAGAGGCTGTCATGGAGCAAGCAACGCAGGCGACGTTGTCGACGCCGATTCATCCGAGCCAGGCCGAGAGGCGACGCGAAGCTGACGCATTGGCTCAAAGGGCGGCTGGGCTGAGTAAGCTTCAGACCAAGAAGAGCCTGACCTCCGCCGCGTCACTCTTTCATCAGAGTACCCAGTTGTTTCTATCGGCTGGCGTACCCGAGAACGCTGCCAACTCCCACTTTCGAGAAGGAGAGATTTACGTCACTCTCGGAAGTTACGATAAGGCGCGGCGATCGTTCCAGACCGCCACTGCAATTACACAGAATCCTGAACTGCGGTGTCGGGCACTGAGCGCCATGACGCGAATCTATGCCTCGAATGGCCCCCTCCCTGTTGCCAAACACTATTCCGAACTAGCCATCAACGTATGTGAATCTCTGAGTCAAACTGCACAAGCGGATGCTATTGAGGCGCGGGGTGAAGCTCTCGATTCAGCAGGGGAACACGCCGAGAGTGAAGCCTGTTTTCAGCGCGCCAGTGACCTTTTTGCCGCAGCCGGAGACGACGGTGGCCGCGCACGAGCATTGCTGATGCTCGCGTATTCAAAATTCTTTTCTGACGGAGAACATAACCAAGGCATAGATCACGCCCGACAGGCAATGCAATTGTGGTCTACGAGCGGTGATCAATATGGAATCGCGAAAGCACACTCTGCCTTAGGGATCTTTGCGATTACTCGTGGCGAGTTTGAGACCGCAGAGTGTAATTACCGAGCCGCAAAAGGACTCTTCCACCAGATTGGAGACACAGATGGTGAAGCGAGTGTGCTGAATGGCTTGGGGTACGTGAATCGCGAGATAGGTGATTGGCAGAAATCCCTGGAATTCTACCAGCGCGCTCGGGATACATTTGCCAGCGTTCAAGATTTTCTCGGGGAGCATGAGGCCATCAAAAGTGCCGGCAAGAGTCTGTCAGCGCTGGGCAATTACAGCGAAATGCTGTCTGCCTATAAGGCCGGTTTGCGCGTCGCAAAAAACGCCAAAGATCCGTTGCTCGTGGCATCGAGTCTTTCTGATATCGGTGAGGCGTATGCGGTCATGGGTGACTACGCGCAGGCAGAACTGTTCTATCGGCAATCCCTTAGCGGCTATCGTGCCGCAAATCATATTTATGGGGAAGGCGATGTCCTAATGCGCTTGAGCCGACTCCTGTCGCAACAGAAGATGTATTCGCAAGCCATCGCCACGTTAGAGGAGGCGAATACACTTAAGGAAAAAACAGGGCAAATCGAAGATATTGCCAAGGTCCAATACGAATTCGCATGGATCTTTCGCCGTTTAAATCGCCTAGATGACGCCCTTACAGCAATTCAAAAGAGTATCGACATTATTGAAAGCCAGAGAATCACACTCTCGAATTTCGACGCGCGAGCGCTGTATTTCGGTGCACTCCACAAGTATTACGCACTTTACATACAGATATTAATGCTGCTCCCTGACCAAGGATCGAGAACGTCCTTAGCGAGTAGAGCCTTTGAGGCTTCCGAAAGGAGCAAGGTTCGATCGCTTCTGGATCTGCTGACCGAGTCTGACCAGAGCGTGCCATGTGATGAACGCCTACGACATCAGCTAGAACCTCCACGTCCAGAGGTGATTGAGGTCGCAGATGAGAAGAGGACACCCGTCCCAACGCCTACGATGACCCTCGAGCAGATACAGGCCGAGATCGCAGAAGACACGATTTTGCTTGAATTTGCTCTCGGGGATGAAAAAAGCTACGTCTGGGTTGTCGAGCGTAGCGGCATTGCCGTGCACGAGTTGCCGGCGGCGGATAAGATTACAAAGCTTGTGGAGCGACTTCGCAAAACCATCGTCCCTCCGCAATTGAGAGATGGGGAGAGCGGTGTTGACTTTCAAGCGCGGGCCCACCGCCGACAAGAAGCGTATGTTGCGTACGCCAAAGAATTGTCACGACAACTGCTGGGCTCGATCTCCTTGGGGTCCTGCAAACGTATCCTCGTTGTGCCAGATGGAGCACTGCAATATGTCCCGTTTGCCGCTCTTCCACTGCCCCAGCGGTGGGAAGACCTCTTAATTCAACGCTATGAAGTGGATACGCAGCCTTCTGCATCTGTGCTGGGGACATTGAGAAGGACGAACCGCGCTGCCCCTTCTGCTACCGCCATCATCTTCGCAGATCCGGTCTTTGAACCGAATGATCCACGGATATCGGGATCAGGTGTGGTTCCTGTGAGCCGCAAAGAGGAAAGATCATCCGAACTCACGCGGGCAGTTCACGATATTGGCGGTTCTACATACATTCCGAGGCTGCTGGCGTCGCGTGAAGAGGCGAATACAATTGCCAGAATCTTGCGCTCCGTAGATCCTGAAGCCGTACGGATCGAAATGGACTTTGCCGCCAGCCGCGAAACCGTGTTCCAGGATGGTTTGTCCCGGTACCGGTTGATCCATTTTGCCACTCACGGCGTAATTGATACTCGCCAGCCCGAAATGTCCGGGCTAATTTTGTCACTACTAGATAGGAAGGGCAGGAAGGTGGACGGCTATTTACGGCTGGCCGATATCTACAAGCTGAAGTTGTCAGCTGACTTGGTAGTCCTTAGTTCCTGCGACTCCGCCTTGGGAAAGGACCTGGCATCCGAAGGAATCATAGGACTGCCTCGCGGATTTCTGTATGCCGGCGCGAAGCGTGTCATTGCCAGCATGTGGAAAGTTGAGGACACCGCAACTGCAAAGCTCATGTCAAGCCTGTATGCGCGAATGCAACAAGGTGAAAGCCCGAGTGCAGCATTGCGCGCTGCCCAACTCGAAATGCTGCATAGTCCGATTTGGTCACGGCCGTACTATTGGGCAGCATTCGCGTTGCAAGGGGAATATCGATAGGCGATTGACTCTAAAGGATCAGTGTACTATCGTGGGCCGCTTATGCCGCTCACGCCCGAATCCTTCGGCCGGTTCCTCCTTTGGCTGTCATCGGAGGAACAACAAGCTGCACGTGAGTATCTGACAGTTAGAAAAAGGCTAGTGAGATTCTTCGTACACAAAGGATGTGTTGATCCAGACGCCCTATTCGACGAAACGGTCGACATTGTCGTTGGAAAGATCGAGGAATGCGCCGATTGCTCCAATCCTCTCGGGTACTGCTATGGAGTAGCCAGAAATGTCTGGCGGAAATATATGCGTGAACACAAGGTAACCATCCCGATTGACATAGACCCCCCTTCATTGCCACCTGCCGACCAGGGAAAGGAGCAAGAACTGAAGTGTCTGGAACTTTGTGTCGGTATGTTGTCGGCCGCCGATCGGGATATTGTGTCTCGGTATCATCAGGATCAGGGGCGAAACAAGATTGATATGCGGCAAACTTTGGCCAGCGAACTTGGAGGGCCAAATGCATTGCGGATCAGAGTACACCGAATCCGTAAAAGCCTCCGAGGCTGTGTGGTTAATTGCGTGAAGCGGTCGTCGAACTAACGAATTCAAGAGAAGAGGCCATGAACAAAAGCTTGCCGGAGACAAACGTTATTCGTGAGTATTTGCTTGGCAGGCTTGACGAGCAAAGTGAACTGGAAGCTGAAATCAGCGAGCATATCCTATCGAATGATGATCTCGCTGAATTGGTTGAGTCGGTCGAGGACGAGATCATTGAAGAGTATCTAGACGGAACCTTGAATATCGCTGATCGAAAATCGGTCGAAGGCTATTTCCTCCAGCCTCCTGAGCGCAAAGAGAAGTTGCGGTTCAGTCGAGTTTTACGAGGATATTTCGAGACGAAACAGAGTGATTCGATTGATCCCGTCGTCGGGCACTGGGCTAGTTTACGACCCTACTACCCAGCCATTGCACTGATGCTCGTGATCATTGTGGGCTTGGCATATATATCTCGCATTCGCCAGAAAGAAGCAATGCTCGAAGCACAACTAAGGCAAGAGAGAGCGCACTCTGAAGAACTGATGCAGTCGGCACTCCTGCCAGTTCCTTCGCAACCAGCCGTGACGGTTTTCACTTTGGTGTTGGGCCAAACTCGCGCCAGCGGAACGCCAATTCCGCACATTCAGATTGCCCCTTCAACTAAACGAATCATTGTGGAGATTGTGCTGAACAATCCAGCCGCACCTGGTTCGCCTTACGATGTGCGTCTTGAATCAAATGCAGGAACCCTGATCTGGTCAGCACAGCTTTTACCTATCGTGTCTGAGGGCGGCGCTCGCTTCGTGTTTGACGTACCGAAAGAACACCTTAAATTGGGGATGTACACGTTCACCGTTTCCGCTACACATTCGCCAGCGGCGAATCCGGAGAAGTGCGATTTTCAAGTGAACGTCGGCGACTAACCTGGTTCTTCAACTTCACCGCTCCACACAGTTCTTTGCTCATTCTCGACTACAAGTAAACCATGTGTTTGTTTCGAAAGCTTTTCTTCATTCTTCCTTCTTGGAAGCGTACCAGCGATTTCAATCTCGCCGAAAAACGATCGAGTTTGGCATTGATCAAATTCGATTTGCCTTCCAAGACTCAGCGATCACCCCTCTTTATGAACGCTGCGGTATCGACCTGGAGGTAATCCGAACTCGCGCTTGAACGCCCGGTTGAAAGCTGCCTCCGACTCATACCCGACGTCGCTGGCAATTTCTGCGACACCTCGCGATGTCCGTTCCAGTGATCGCGCGGCCAATTGAAGTCTCCAGCGCGTCAAGTACGCCATTGGCGGTTCCGAAAGATATCGGGTGAACCGCTGCACCAAAGCTGATCGTGAAATTCCCACTTCGTCTGCGAGACTCGCGATGGTCCACGGGTGGGCGACGCGTCGGTGCATCAGACCCAGGCTTTTCCCCACGATCGGATCACGCGCGCCCGTCAACCAACTCCTCTCCCGTTCGGGCAATTCGGCGACGTAACGCCTTAACGTGTCGACGAACAAAGCCTCCGAGAGCTTCGCAAGCATGGCTTCACTGCCTACTCGCCCCGAAATCGCTTCATCGACCAGGTGCAGAATGGAACTTTCCAACCACTGTCCGGATCGGTCTGTCCGAATGTTGACCTTAAAGACAGGTGGCAAACCGCTCAGTATTGGCCGGCTGATGTGCGGATCACAAGTCATGTACCCGCAAACGAAGCGCGAGGTCTCGCCGCCGCCGCCGGCGTGCAAAGGGCTCAAATCGTGCGCCCTGATCTTGTCGTTGATGCCGTAGTTAGGGAACGGTGGTTTTGCTCCCTTACTGCTCATATGATGCGCATCGCCATTCGGGAAGATGACGACATCTCCCGAGTTGAGCTCGAGGGCTTTCCCATCCGCCATTTCGACAAGAGCACTGCCATTCACCACCAGATGGTAAAGCAAAAAATGTGCCGCTCCTGGAGCGAGCGTGTCTGCCACCGACATTTGTTTCGAGGCAGGAACGGAAAATCCCCAAGGCGCCGAGAATGCAGCGTTGAAGAACACGGCGCCGTTCAGCTTGACCCCGCTCAAGATTTCGGAGAATGCGTCCATACTGTCAGGTGGGACTCTCTGCAAAGTTAACTGGTATCCGAGCAAAGGAATCTGAGCGCGCAAGCCGTTCGAGCAAATCAAAGCGACGCTCGGGCATGGTCACCCGGCCCCAAGTCGCCGCACAATTGTAGTCCTGACGCGAATCAATGCCAATCGGGAGATCATCCAATGAGCCTCAAAACGATGGAAACGAAAACGGCCCCAAATGGAGCCGCAAGAAAACCGAATCAGGAATTATGGGAAAAAGGCGACTTCACTGAGATCGCCGCTTTTATGCGGCAGTCCGGAGAGGCGGTTGTCGAGTCCATCGGCGTTGTTCCGCCGCTACGCGCTTTGGATCTCGGTTGCGGAGATGGCACGACAGCACTTCCACTAGCCCTGCTAGGCGCCGATGTAACCGGGGTCGATATTGCCAGGAACCTTGTGGAGGCCGGAAACAAGCGTGCGGCGGAGGCAGGGGTCAATCGGCTGAAGTTTCATGAAGGCGATGCTTGCAATCTGGAAGGAGTCAGCGACGATTCGTTTGATTTGACTCTTTCCGTGTTCGGCGCGATGTTTGCTCCTAAGCCCTTCGACGTCGCCAAAGAAATGGTGCGGGTCACAAAACCGGGCGGCCACATCATAATGGGCAACTGGATACCTAACGATCCGACGTTCGTCTCGCAGTTGCTCCGAATAAGCTCGGCGTTCACGCCTCCGCCTCCTGAAGGGTTCGTCAGCCCGATGGCTTGGGGTGTGGAGAGTCACATCATCGAGCGCTTCGGCCAAGCCGGAGTACCCAAGGAGAACATCTCCATGGTGACGGACACGTACTATTTCGCGCATTCCGAGAAAAGCCCGACGGAGTTCATCGAGCTCTTCGAAAAGTTTTACGGACCGACCATGAATGCCGTCGACGCAGCTCGAAAAAACGGGGAAGAAGAGGAACTCCACAAGCAACTCGTGGAACTAGCGAACGCCCAGAACAAGAGTAACGCCGGTACGTTCATCCCTGCCACATTCATGCGGGTTACCGTTAACGTCTAACAAAAACGTCTGATAAATAGGAGATTTAAAAAATGTCAATGTTGCATCCCGATCCCACTTTCTATCCTTCACCCAAGGCAGCTATGCAGGCTTCGCCAGAACGCCTTGCGTATGTAGCGTTGCTAAACGATGGCAGGAATGGAAACCACGACAGTATGGGCGTGATCGATCTGGATCCCGCCTCGTCCGCGTATGGGCGAATGGTTGGCCAGGTGGATTTTGGCCGCGGTGATAATGAACTGCATCACTTCGGATGGAATGCGTGCAGCGCGTGTCTCTGCCCGCAGGCCCCTCATCCGCACATGGAACGCCGTTACCTAATAGTCCCAGGCATCGGGTCATCCCGAATTTACATCTTGGATACAAAGCCGAATCCCAGGCAGCCGAAGATTGTGAAGGTGATCGAGCCTGAAGAGTTCACCAAGAAGACCGGGTACACGGCGCCTCATACATTTCATTGCGGCCCGGACGCCATTTACGGGAGCGCACTCGGATCTGCCAGCGGAGATGGCCCCGGAGGCATCTTCCTGATGGACGCGAACACGTTTGAGCTGAAGGGACCTTGGGAAAAGGATCGTGGCCCACAGCACCTGGCTTACGATTTTTGGTGGCACCTGGGACACGACACAATGATTACGTCGGAATGGGGCACCCCGAACATGGTGAAGGACGGCGTAAACCCGGAGTTGCTGCTGGCCGGCAAATACGGGCACAAGATTCATGTCTGGGATTTGGACAAGCGCCGTCATCAGCAGGAAATTGACCTAGGCGCAGAGCAACAATGGGTGCTCGAGCTGCGGCCCTCTCACGATCCCAACAAGACTTACGGTTTCGTCAGCGTCGGTATTTCGCTCAAAGATCTCTCGGCCTCAATCTGGATGTGGTATCGGGAGGAGGGCAAGAACGGTAAATGGGCGATTCGCAAAGTGATTGAAATCCCAGCTGAGCCGGCTGATCCGGAGCAGCTTCCGCCGTTGCTGAAGGGTTTCAAGGCAGTGCCGCCTCTGATCACGGACATCAACCTGTCGCTCGACGATCGCTTCCTCTATGTTTCATGCTGGGGGACGGGGGAGTTTATTCAGTACGACGTTTCCGACCCAGTCAATCCGAAGAAGACGGGCTCAGTCCATCTCGGCGGGATTGTCCGCCGGGCGGCTCACCCGAATAAGCCCAAGCAGGCACTGAATGGCGGTCCGCAGATGGTGGAGATCAGCCGGGATGGCAAGCGTGTCTATTTCACCAACTCGCTCTATTCCCCCTGGGATGAGCAGATCTATCCCGACGGGTTGAAGAGTTGGATGGTGAAGCTCGACGTGGACACCGATGGTGGAATGAAACTCGACGAGAAATTTTTCGTGGAGTTCGAGGGGCTTCGAGCGCACCAGGTGCGGCTGGAAGGCGGAGACGCCTCATCCGATTCCTACTGCTACTCGGAGGAGAAATGATGCACGCCGACATGGGCTCGACGGCGCTGTGGCTGATGCTGCTCCTCGGTGCCTACCACGGAGTCAACCCCGGGATGGGGTGGCTCTTCGCGGTGGCGCTGGGGATGCAGGAGCAGAAAGGGAGTGCCGTAGCAAAATCGCTTGTCCCCATCGCGATTGGGCATGCGCTGGCCATTGGCAGCGTGGTGATGGTTGCCGCGTTTCTCGGCAGGGCGCTCCCGCTCCTGGCAATTCGCTACTCGGTTGCGGCCCTGTTGGTGGGCATCGGAATTGTTAGCCTGCTGGGTCACTGGCATCCCCGGTGGGTCCGCATGCGCGTGGGCTTTCAAGACCTTATAGCCTGGTCGTTTCTGATGGCTTCTGCGCACGGCGCCGGCCTAATGGTGATACCGGTGTTGCTAGGCAGCAGCACGGTTGAAGCACACGCTCATATGGCGGGGCACAGTCACATGACTCCGACCGCATCCCCGTTAACAGGCATTCTCGCCACCGGCGTCCACACGGTCGGCTATCTTGCCGTCACAGGACTGGTCGCGTGGGCGTTCTATCGTAAGCTCGGCCTTGCGCTTCTCCGCAAGACTTGGTTCAACTTCAACTTGGTCTGGGGCGCTGCGCTCGTTGCCACTGGTCTGTTCACTCTGCTTACATGAACTTTTGGATTCCACACGGGTTACGGAAGCCGGATGCGATCCCCGGATTCGTACTTTCACAGCACAAGGGGAGTTGGCCGTAGGATGCACACGCGCAGTATCGGCAGGGGAGAGTCATCGACTGTTTCTTGCCGAAATCAGATTAAGTTCACGGAGCGTGGGCTTCGAGTGTGACTTTGCCGAAAACGAACCGAATCCTTGTTCTCCGCCAACACCGAAGCCCACTTCGGCTAAGAAACATAATGCCAAGGATAGTACCCGAGTCATCGAAAAAACTCTGACGTTAAGAAATTCCCTGCACGAATAAGGTAGAGTCTCTAAATGGCAAAGCGCGCACCTGCCCGACGACGCCCTCGCAAAGCCAAACCCGGGACCAAGGGCCTCGATCCAGGACAGTGCAGACTAGAGCAGTCAGAAGGATCTGCCGCGGAAGCCGCAGCAGCAGTCGAGAAGGCTGGGGGCTGTGTGGTGGGTCAGTACAAGGAACCCCTCGGCGGTCATCCCACGCTAGTTTCCATTCTGCCCATCGACAAGATCGAGCCCACGCCATTTCAACGCGATCTATCCGACACTCACCACAAACGTCTAGCGGACGTCATTAATAAGACAGGATATTTTCTCGACCCGCTCATCGCAGTCCTCGCGCCCGGCGGTGGCTTCTGGACCCCCAACGGCCGGCATCGCCTCGAGGCCATGCGTCGCCTTGGCGCTAAATCCATCACGGCCCTGGTCATCCCGGAACGCGAGGTAGCATGGCAAATCCTTGCTCTAAATACGGAGAAAGCACATAACCTCAAAGAGCGCTCCCTAGAAGTCATACGGATCTACCGTGGCTTGGTCGACGAGAATGACTCGCGGCCCGAATCAGGATTTGCTTTCTATCTCGACCAGGCTGCGCTCGTCACTTTGGGAGTGTGCTACGAACGAGTCCCGCGCTTCGGTGGTGGCGCTTACCATCCCATCCTTCGCCGCCTTGAGGACTTTAGCGACGAGTCATTGCGCTCCGCGCTTAAGCAGCACGAGAAGTGGGCCACGATGGTGCTCGATCTAGAGGAAAAGGTCGCCGCCGTTGTCAAGAAGTTGAAAGAGCGCGGACTCGTGAGTCCGTATTTGCGATCGTTTGTTGTAGCGCGCATCAATCCGCTGCGATGGATCAAGGGCGAACCTCCACCTCTCGAAGATGTTCTGAAGACAATGCGGGAGCGCGTAGCGAAGTTCAATGTCGAGAAGATTAAGCCTCAGGACCTCGCTGGCGCGGCGGGGCCGCCCGACGAAACGTAGGAGAGAAGACCACCAATGACCGGTTCATCCGCCCGAAAACACGCGGGGCCAGGATCAGCGACTAACCTGCCGCCGATCCCCGAGCCCACCTTCGCCGAGCGTGCCCACACATTGGTCTACTTGGGCCGTGTGGGCACCCTGTCCACCTTGTCGCGAAAACAGCCAGGATTCCCTTTCGGTTCGGTGATGCCCTATGGGCTCGACGACCATGGCCGTCCCATGTTCTTGATCAGCACCATGGCGATGCACACCCAGAACCTGCAGGCCGATCCCCATGCCAGTCTGCTTGTGACACAGCAGGACACCGATGGCGAACCGCTTGGAGCGTCGAGGGTAACGCTGCTAGGGAATGTTCTGCCAGTACCCGAGCCCGAATTGGCCGAAGCTCGCAAACTTTACCTGGAGCGTCATGCCAACAGTAAGTATTGGGTGGATTTTGAAGACTTTTCTTTTTTCCGCATGGACGTCGTTGATGTTTATTACGTGGGAGGCTTCGGAGTGATGGGCTGGGTATCCGCATCCGATTATGGCCGCAGCAAGCCCGACCCTCTCGCGGACTCAATGCCGGGAATCATTCAGCACATGAACGCGGACCACAAGGATGCGCTCGTCATGCTTGCCCGAACATTTGCTCACATCGACTCAACGGAAGCGACGATGACCGCAGTCGATCGACTCGGCTTTCATGTCCGCTTGAAAACTGCCGAGGGGATGCGTGGCGCCCGCATCGCCTTCTTGAGGGAGGTAAAGAGTCAGGCCGAGACCCGGAAAGTCTTGGTGGAAATGGTGCAACAGTCGCGGTCGGTTGCGGGTTAGAGCAAGCTGCTCCTAACCCGAGTTCCCAGGTCAATCACCTCTCAACCTAGCCCGCAGCTGGCGCACTGGACCAGAAATATTCCTGTACGTGCAATCCACCTCTTCAGCATCGTTGCGGATATGAGT
>Ga0070713_100000869_pt1 | contig 19331 bp, 15 predicted proteins | sample LARL82metaG_FD_65465 | JGI IMG/M metagenome (GOLD analysis project Ga0070713, IMG submission 65465) | Corn, switchgrass and miscanthus rhizosphere microbial communities from Kellogg Biological Station, Michigan, USA - LAR L8-2 metaG | ecosystem: Host-associated > Plants > Roots > Rhizosphere ...
TTCTGGCTACTCGCGATCGCTCTGTATGTCCATGCCGTGGACCTACGCTCGTCCCGATTGCTGATCGCATCATCTCTCGCAATGGGATTGGCTGCCCTCGCCGCGTATCAAGCCGTGTTCCTGGTCCCGATCCTGTTTCTGTACGGCCGGAAGTGGCGAGCGGCCGCGCTTGCCACCCTAACGGCGCCCGTCGTGCTGGCAAGCTGGCAGCTCTTCGAACGGTTCACGACTGGAGCATTCCCCGCCACGGTCGTGGCCGGCTACATGCAGTCCTACGCACTACAAGCTTTGACGCAAAAGCTCAAGAGTGCCGTTGCATTAACCGGCCATCTCGGCTGGATTGTCTTCCCTGCCCTTTGGCCTCCGCCGCTCATCGCGATCCCGGCTGCCATCAGCGCGGCGTTCTACGATGCGAATCCTTTGTTCTGGGGTTCCGTCGCCGTGGGGGTCGGCATCCTGATCTGGTGCGCGCGGAATTGGCGCGATTTTCTCGCCCAGTGGGTGCTGATTTTCTTCGCCGGAGCGCTGGTGGTCTTCTTCGCCGGATCGGCGCGCTACTTGCTTCCGATTGCCTTGCCGATTGCGATTTTGGCGACGCGCCGAGCTAGTCTCCGCTGGATTCAGGCGTTCTTAGTCTGTGAGCTGCTGCTTAGCGTGGGCCTCGCCATCGTCAACTATCAGCACTGGGACGGCTACCGCGAATTTGCGCGCTCTCTCGCCCAGGATGCCGCGACGAAGCGCGTCTGGATCAACGGCGAATGGGGATTGCGATACTATCTCGAATCCGAAGGCGGCCTCCCGCTGCTTCAAGGCCAGACCGTGCATCCCGGCGAGGTCGTGGTTTCGAGCCGCCTGGGTTATCCGATCGGCGTGACGACCGGCGGCGGCGTGCTGGCCTCTCTCGCTGAGCGAACCATCACTTCGGCGATTCCGCTGCGCCTCGTCGCGCTCGAAGGCAAGTCGGCCTACTCGACGACCATGTTCGGGCTCCGCCCCTTCGACATCTCGCGCGGCCCGATCGATCAGCTCCGAGCCGAGGTCGTAATCGAGCGCAAACCAGTGCTCTCCGATCTGCCTATGAACGCGCCCGAAGCCGAGCAGCAAATCGTCAGCGGAGTTTATCAACTCGAGAATAACGAGTGGCGCTGGATGGCCAAAACCGCCGTCATTTTGTTGAAGCCGCCGGCCTCCCCCACCCCGCTTTTGGTGCGTTTTTTCGTCCCAAATGAGGCCAAAGCGCGCGAAATTCGCATCATAGTTAGCGATAAAGTGATCGCTACAAAAACCATTGCTCCCGGCACTTTCACCCTCGCCAGCCCGCCCATCAACGCCAGCAAGATCACGATTTCGGTCGACCAAACCTTCTCAATTCAATCAGATAGCCGCGAGCTGGGCGTCATCCTGACCGAAGTCGGCTTCCAGACTCCTTGACAACCATTGTTTCATACGTATAATTGAAACAAACGTATGACTACAAAGGACCGAATCCTCGATGCCGCGGAGCGACTCTTCGCCCGCCAGGGCGTCGAAGCGACATCGCTGCGCGCCATCACGGCGCAGGCCGGCGTAAATTTGGCTGCAGTGAATTATCATTTTCAGTCGAAGGAATCGCTACTGCATGCGGTTATCGCGAGGCGGCTGAATCCGGTGAATGAGAAACGATTGGCGATGCTGGACGCGTGCGAAGAAGCCGCCGGCGATGGGCCATTGCCGCTCGATGAGGTTTTGGACGCGCTTCTTAGACCGGTCTTCGAAATGTTGAGCGGGCAAGCGAAGGAGTTCACGCCCATCATGGGCCGAATCTTTACGGAGTCGGCTGAGTTGACCGAACAGGTCTTCCAGAAGCATTTGGCGCATGTCGCGCAGCGATTCTTGCCCGCGTTCCAGCGCGCGCTTCCAGACCTGCCGTTGGTGGAATTGCTGTGGCGGCTTCAATTTGTGTTTGGCGTCATGTCGCATACCATGGTCGCCGGGAAAATCGTGAAGTTTCTTGGCAAGGGCCAGTGCGACACGGCAGACGTAGAAGGAACTATGCGACGGGTCGAGACTTTCGTATTGGCGGGACTCAAGGCGCCGGTGCCCGTGGAGGTGGAACATGCAGCGCATTAAACTCGCGATCGGCCTGGTTACCATTGCCCCGCTATTCGCGCAATTGCAAAGCCGGCCGCCGGTGTTGCAGTTGAGCTTGAAGCAGACCGTGGAAATGGCGCTGGCCCCGGAAGGCAACACGCGTGTGAAGCTGGCCGAAGAAGCCATGAAGCAGGCCGAGGCGCGCCGCCTGGAAGCTCGGGCGGCATTGCTTCCGGATCTGGAAGGCTATCTCCAGGACCAGAGTGAGACCAACAATCTGAAGGCTTTCGGTTTCCGCTTCCCCACCATCCCGATCGCAGGCTTCAGCATACCCACTTTCGTCGGGCCGTTCGATGTACTGGATGTCCGCGCCACGGTGAACCAGAGCGTTTTCGACTTCAGTTCCATCCGCCGTTATCAGGCTTCGAAAGTAGCGGTGGAGGCGGTCAAGGCGGACAACGAAGGAACGCGCGATCAGGTGACCGATCAAGTGGCGCGCGCCTATTTGACGGGCCTGCGCGCCGAGGCGGCGCTTGAAACTGCCAAGGCTAACGTCGAGCTTTCAGAAGCGCTGCTCAAGCTGGCGCAATCGCAAAAGGCGGCGGGCACTGGCACGGGAATCGAGATTACGCGCGCGGAAGTTCAACTGGCCAACGACAACCAGCGCCTATTAGTGGCCGAAAACGATGTCGAGCGGGCGCATCTGCAACTCCTGAAGGTCATCGGCTTAAGGCTGGACAATCGAGTGGAGCTCATGGGAAAGCTCGAATATGTTCCAGTAGAGAACGTCGACGCGGCACAGGCGCTCGTGACCGCGCGGGAACATCGAGCCGAATTGAAGGCCCAAGGACAACGCGAGGAGAACGCCAAGCTCAGTTACAGCGCCACGAAACTGGAACGCCTGCCGACGCTAGGCGCATTCGCCAACTATGGCGACCTGGGATCCAGTATAACCAGTGCTCTGCCTACGCGCGCGTATGGAGTGACGCTGAGAGTTCCCATTTTCGACGGAGGACGGCGCGACGCCCGCCGTGTTGAGAGCGCGTCAGCGTATCGCCAGGAGAAGATCCGTACGGCCGATCTGCGGGACCAGATCGAGCTGGATGTCCGGCTGGCCCTCGACGGCCTCCACTCCTCCGATGCCCAGGTGAAAGCTGCAGAAGACGGATTAATGCTGGCACAGAACGAACTGGCCCAGGCGCAGCGCCGCTACAGAGCCGGCGTCACCAACAGCATCGAGGTAACGGACGCGCAGACACGGCTCGATCGCGCGCGCGACAACCGTATCAGTGCCCTCTATAACTACAACGTCGCTCGCATCGATCTCGGTACGGCCACGGGAACGATCCAGAGCATGATCCAGTAAGGACAAATTATGAAGCGAAAAATCATCATTCCGATTCTTCTGGTGGTGGTGGCCGGTGTCGCGGCGGGATACATTTGGCGGGACAGACTCAGCCGCGATCGAAGCAACAGCCTATCGGTGTCCGGCAACCTCGAGCTTACCCAGGTGGATATCTCATTCAAGGTTCCGGGCAAGCTGGTGGAGCTGAACGTCAAAGAGGGCACCTTCGTCAAGAAGGGCACGGTGATCGCGAGAATCGATCGCGAGTTGGTGGATCGGCAGCGCAACCGGGATGAAGCCGGCGTGACGTCGGCGGAATCGCAATATCAGCAGATGGAGACGTCCATCCAATGGCAGCGGCAGACGCTTGAAAGCGACATCGCACTGCGCAGGGCCGAACAGCGGGCCGCTCAGGCGCAGCTCGATCAATTACTGGCGGGCTCGCGGCCGCAGGAGATCCAACAGGCTCGATCGGCGGTAGCGGACGCCAAAGCTCAGCACGATCAGGCTCAAGCGGATTGGGATCGCGCTCAGGAACTTTTCAAGAACGACGACATTTCGAAGCAACAGTATGACCAATACCGCATGCGGTTGGATACCACTGCCGCAGCTATGCGACAGGCCGAAGAGCGTGCGGGACTCGTATTAGAGGGTCCACGCAAAGAAGACATTGAGGCTGCGCGGGCGCAGGTGGCGCGGGCCGAGGCGGCCGTTCGAGTAAGTGAGGCGAATCGGCTGGAGTTGAAGCGACGCGAGGAAGATCTGGTGTCTCGCCGTGCCGATATTTCACGCGCCCGCGCGCAAGTGGCTATCACGGATACGCAGATCAACGATACGGTGGTTATGTCGCCGGTGGATGGCGTGGTGCTGGTGAAGTCGGCTGAGGTGGGAGAAGTGCTGGCGGCGGGAACGACGGTTGTCACCATCGGCGATATCGAGCATCCCTGGCTTCGGGCTTACATCAATGAGACTGACCTCGGGCGCGTCAAGTTGGGCCAAGCTGCAAACCTTACCACCGACTCTTACCCCGGCAAGACCTATCCAGGCCGGATATCATTCATTGCGTCCGAAGCGGAGTTTACTCCCAAGCAGATTCAGACTCGCGAGGAGCGGGTCAAACTGGTGTATCGCATCAAGATCGATGTCGACAATTCCAGTCACGAGCTGAAATCGAATATGCCGGTGGACGGGGAGATTCAAATCAATTGACTCCCGAACTCAACAGTGCCGCGATCATTCGCGCCGTCGGTCTGACGCGAAGTTTTGGCGATCTGGTCGCGGTGGATCATCTCAACGTCGAGGTGACGCGCGGCGAGATCTTCGGCCTGGTTGGGCCGGATGGCGCAGGTAAAACCACCACGCTGCGATTGCTGTGCGGACTGCTCGACCCCACCGAAGGCGAAGCCTGGGTAGCCGGCTACAACGTGGCGCGCGAGCTGGACGCGGTGAAGGATCGCATCGGCTACATGGCCCAGCGTTTCGGTTTGTACAACGACCTGACAGTCGACGAGAACATGACCTTCTATGCCGACCTGTTCGGCTTGTCGAAGACCGAACGTGGACCCCTGATGCAGCAACTGCTGCGCATGACGCGCATGGACCCGTTTCGCAAACGGCAGGCAGCCAAGCTATCGGGCGGGATGAAACAGAAGCTGGCGCTCATGTGCACGCTGCTGCATCATCCGCAGATCCTGTTTCTGGATGAACCCACCAACGGTGTCGATCCGGTCTCGCGGCGCGATTTCTGGGCCATTCTTTATCAACTGGTGCGAGACGGTCTGACGGTGTTCGTCACTACGGCCTACCTCGATGAAGCGGAGCGCTGCAATCGCGTAGGCCTGATGAATCAAGGGCGAATGATCCGCTGCGAATCGCCCAAGGCACTGAAGCAGACTCTGGAAGAGAAATGCTACGAGGTGGAGAGCTCAGACCAGCGAGCAGCGCGCGCATTTCTTCAATCGCAGCCGGGCGTATTTTCTGTTGAGCCATACGGTGCGAAGCTACACCTATTTCTGGCGCCAGGCGGCGCGTCGCCGGAAGCCTTGCGGGCCGCGCTCGACGCGAAAGGTATTCCAGTCAGCGAACTTCGCGAAATCGTGCCATCGCTCGAAGACGTATTCATCGGACTGGTAAGGAAATCAGGTGCACAGCATGCCGCCTAACGCAGTCGAAATCCATGACCTGGTGAAGCGGTTCGACAGCTTCGTCGCCGTTGATCACGTCAACCTGACGGTGGCGCGCGGTGAAATCTTTGGATTTCTGGGGCCGAACGGCGCGGGCAAGTCCACCACGATCCGGATGCTGTGCGGACTCCTGAAACCGACCTCGGGCACAGCGATGGTGGGGGGCTTTGACGTCGCCACGCAATCCGAGCAGGTCAAGCAGAACATCGGATACATGTCGCAGAGGTTCTCCCTGTACGACGATCTGATGGTGGAAGAAAATATCGATTTCTTCTCCGGCATTTACGGCGTTCCCAAAGAACGTCGGGCCGAGCGTAAGGAGTATGTTCTGCGAATGGCGGGTATCGAGGAGCGGCGCAACAGCCTCACGCGATTGCTCTCAGGCGGCTGGAAACAGCGGCTGGCGCTGGGTTGCGCGATTCTACATGAGCCACCCATTCTGTTTCTCGACGAGCCGACCTCGGGCGTGGACCCCATTGCACGCCGGACTTTTTGGGAACTGATCTACCAGCTTTCCGGCTCCGGCCACACGATCTTTGTCAGTACGCATTATATGGACGAGGCGGAGTATTGCCATCGGCTGGCACTGATGTATCGAGGCAAGGTGATCGCGCTGGGGACGCCGGCCGAGTTGAAGCAATCGCTCGCCTCTCACTACTTGCTGCGGCTGGAAGTCTCCGACATCGTTGGCAGCATGAAGATTCTGGAAAAGCTACCGGGTCTGCACGATGTCGCGGTGTTCGGCGGCGGCCTGCACGTCACTGCGGAAGAAGGCCAGCGAGCAATGCCCGAGATCCGATCGGCGCTCGAGCAGGCGGGCATTACAATCTCGGCCCTGGAGCCGATCGAACCATCCATGGAGGATGTCTTCGTAGCCATGATCGAAGCCGAAGAAAGGAAAGCCGCATGAACCTTCGCCGATTGAAGGCGGTGACCAAGAAGGAACTGCTGCACATCGTTCGAGACGCGCGGAGCCTCTACCTCGCATTGGCGCTGCCGCTGGTGATGTTGCTGCTCTTCGGCTATGCGCTCACGCTGGATGTCGATCGCATCCCGACCTATATCTACGATCAAGATGGCACGCCGCAGAGCCGCGAGCTGGTCGATCAATTTCGCGGATCGCGCTACTTCCAGATCCTCGGCGAGATCCATGACTACAAGACCGTCGAGCGCGGTATTGACAAGAACACTATTCTGCTGGGCGTTGTGATTCCGAACGACTACTCGCGGCATTTGGTCGCCGGAGAAGAGGCGGACGTCCAGCTTCTGGTAGACGGCAGCGACTCCAATACGGCAGGCATCGCGCTCGGCTACGCGCAGATTATCGTGCAAAGTTACGCCGCTCAGTTGCGTTCCAACACGCAAGTCCGGCGGGGTGGCCAGCCACTCCGCATCCCGGTGGAGCCGCGCATCCGGGTCTGGTATAACAGCGATCTCAAATCCAAGAACTTCATCGTGCCGGGACTGATCGCTGTGACCATGATGATCATCGCCGCGATGCTGAGTTCGCTGACGATCGCGCGCGAATGGGAGAACGGCACCATGGAGCAATTGTTGTCGACTCCTGTCCGGCCGGGCGAACTGGTGCTCGGAAAACTCCTGGCCTATTTCGCGTTGGGCCTGGCGGACATGTTCATTTCGATCATCGTGGGCGTGTTCATTTTTCAGGTGCCGTTTCGCGGGAATGCTTTATTCCTGTTCTTCACCAGTTGCCTATTCCTGTTCGGCGCGCTCTCTTGGGGTATTTTCATTTCGGCCACGGCGCGAACGCAGTTACAGGCCTACCAGTTGGGCATGCTGAGCTCATTCCTGCCCGGCTACATACTCTCCGGTTTCGTCTATTCCCTCGCGAACATGCCGCAGGCGATTCAGCTTATCAGCTACGTCGTACCGGCTCGATATTTTGTCACCATTTTGAACGGTATATTTTTGAAGGGCATCGGCATCAAGTTTCTTTGGGTGGAAATCCTGATGTTGGGGGCTTATGCGAGCCTGATCTTTTGGCGTGCCTCGAAGAAGATGAGACAAAAGGTGGCGTGACCCATGCGAGAACGTTTGAAAGAAATCATTCGAAAAGAATTCCGGCAGGCGTTTCGAGATACGCGGATGAGAACGCTTTTGTTCCTGCCACCCCTGATCCAGTTGGTGATATTCGGCCTGGCCGTGAACCTGGATGTGGATCACGCTCAGATCGCGTGGATGGATGGAGATCAGAGTTTCCAAAGCCGCGAGTTGCTGGCGGCGTTCCAGGGCTCCGGCCGATTCGAAATCGTCGGCACTCCGTCGAACGATCGGGAAGCGCAGGCTTTGCTGGATGCAAGCAAAGCAGACCTGGTGGTGCGCGTACTGCCGGGCTTTGAGCGCGACATCCAGCGACATCGTCCAACTTCGGTTCAGATACTGATCAACGGATCAAATTCCAATACGGCCAATATTGTGTCGGGCTATGCCTCGTCGATCATCACCAGTTTTGCAGCGCAAGTAATGCAAGAACAAAACCGGGATCGCCTGGCCGCCCGCATGGCGCAAGCTCCTGTTCACATCGGCGTCCCCGACTTGAAAGCGCAGAGCCGGGTCTGGTTTAATCCGGAGCTGAAGAGCCGCAACTACTTCGTGCCGGGCATCGTGGTGAACATTCTGATGCAGATCACTCTCATGATGACCGCCATGGCGATCGTCCGCGAGAAGGAGATCGGGACCATGGAACAGTTGATGGTCACGCCCATCCGGCCGATCGAGCTGATGCTCGGTAAGACGCTGCCGTTTGCATTGGTGGGCCTGGTGGATATGGCACTCGTGGTTATTGCGTCGCTACTGTTGTTTCATGTTCCGTTCCGCGGCAGCGTGCTGCTGCTATTCGCCTGCGCGATTCTCTTTCTGATGACTTCGCTGGGCGCGGGCCTTTTCATCTCCACCATTTCGCAGACGCAGCAACAGGCCATGATGACCACCTTTCTGCTCTTCCAGCCATTCTTCCTGCTGAGCGGCTTTACGTTCCCGCTACGCAATATGCCGCAGTCGATTCAGTACCTGACGCTGCTCAATCCGGTCCGCTATTTCATCGAGATCGTGCGAGGGCTGTTTTTGAAAGGCAGCGGAGTGTCGGTCTTGTGGCCACAGATGATGGCTTTAGGGATCTTCGGAGTGGTTATTCTTTCGCTGAGCGCCATGCGCTTTCGGAAACGACTGGATTAATCGTCAGTTCAGCAACCCCTGGCAAAAGTCCCAGTTCTGATTACTCCCAGGAAAGACTATCCTGTATGCGAGTGTGAAGACCCGGTGACTGACGAGGAGTACGAGGATATCTACCACGAAGCCCTGCACTGCCTCGGCGAGACCTCGCCCGTTGGATTTCCGTTTCAACGAGAAGATGGGATTCGAGTATGCGAGGTGGACGGACGCCTGCTCGGTGACGACCAGGTGATCGAACTTTGGTGGGGCAAGGAGATTGCAGAGCAGATCCGGCGTGAGAGAGAGGGAAGCGGGGGCAAATTCAAGTCTCAATCCGGAAGCTCGTAATCGATCAGCTTCCAGGCCGCCCAGGATTGAGGCTGCGGAAAAGGCCACCGAAGGTCTTCTATTGGCAGGTCTGAGACTTGCCACACTTGTTTCCAAAGCCGGGCGAGGGCGCCCGGCGCGGGTCAGGGGACCCGCCCCACGCTGCGGGATTGCGTTTATGGCGCAGTTACAGTAACGTACAGAGACATGGAACGAATGTCTCTGGCCAGTGTGGCTATTATCCTTGCATGTTCGATTCCGGCTAACGCCCGGATCACGCGCATTGTCGTCGAGCACCGCGAGTCGCCCGCCTATCAGGGCCGTTTCTTCGGCGAAACCGGACAGTATGAACGATTGACCGGGCACGCTTACGGCGAACTGGATCCCAAGGACCAGCTGAACGCGGTCATCACGGATATCCAGCTCGCTCCCCGCAACGCGCATGGCATGGTGGAGTATGCGGCGACGTTTTCACTCGCCAAGCCGATGGATCTTACGAAAGCGAGCGGGGTACTGATTTACGAGGTGGCGAACCGGGGCCGAATCGCGCTCGCCTCGGCATCCAACGAGCCGGGTGGAATGGCCGACCTCTTCAAGCGCGGCCATGTGTTGTTGTCGAGCGGCTGGCAAGGCGATATTCTTCCGTCAGAAGGTATGGAGACGATTGCGGTGCCAGTGGCGAGAAACGCGGACGGATCATCGATCACCGGTCCAGTGTTGGTGCGCTTCACCGACATGCCGCCCAAAACGAACACGCTGCCGATTGTCTACGGTCGCGTCACGCTCAGACCGCAGCCCGCCAGCCTGGACACGGCCAAAGCGTTGCTCACTCGCCGGGTGTCGGAGAACAGAGAGATCACTCCCATCCGGAGTAGCGACTGGGCGTTCGGCGACTGCAGTACGAGCGCGTTTCCCGGCACGCCCGATCCGGGCAAGATTTGCCTTAAAGGTGGCTTCGATCCGGCCTTCCTCTACGAGCTGACCTATACGGCCAAGGATCCGCAAGTGTTAGGCATCGGGTACGCGGCCACGCGCGATCTGAATTCGTTTTTCCGCTACGGCGATCCGGATGCTTCCGGGGCTCCCAATCTGCTGGCGAAGAAGATGCTGTTCGCCGTCGGTGAGGGCACTTCCCAATCCGGAAATTTCCTACGCAGCTTTATTCATCTGGGTTTCAACCAGGACGAATCGAAGCGGATGGTGTTTGACGGCGTGAACGACAACATCGCAGTTCGGCAACTCGCCATGAATTTCCGGTTTGCAATTCCGGGCGGACTCGCGAATTTGTATGAGGCGGGCAGCGATGGCGTGCTCACCTGGAGCAGTTACACGGATGAGGCCCGGCATCAACCGGCCGGTTCACTGCTGGACCGCTGTCACGCCAGCAATACTTGTCCGAAGGTGTTCGAGACCTTCGGGTCGTCGGAGTTCTGGAATCTACGCGGCTCTCCCAATCTGGTGGGGACCAAGGCGGATCGCGACATTCCGCTGCCGGAGAATGTGCGCCGCTATTATTTTCCGGGCGTCACCCACGGAGGCGGCCGGGGTGGATTTTCCGCCAAACCCGCGAACGCTTCGTCGGTCTGCGAAATACCGGACAATCCTAATCCGTCTTCAGACACGATGCGGGCACTGATGGTCGCGCTGGTGGAATGGGTAGCCAAGGGGACTGCCCCGCCGCTAAACCAATACCCGCGGTTGGATCGCGGCGAGTTGGTGGCTCCGACGCAAGCGGCGTTGCATTCGCCCATCATCCCGGGAGTGCCGTTGCCGGATGGAATCCTCAATCCGCTGTACGACTACGATTTCGGACCACACTTCAACTACGCCGATCTTTCGGGTGCGATCTCCATTCAGCCGCCGGTGATCCGGCAGATTCTTCCGAGCCTGGTACCGAAGGTAGATGCCGACGGCAACGAGACTACTGGCGTTCCCAGCGTGCTGCATCAAGCGCCATTAGGAACCTACCTCGGCTGGAATGTCACGGCAGCCGGATTCTTCAAAGGCGCGGGCTGCGGATTGGGCGGCGGCTTCGTCCCGTTTGCAAAGACGAAGGCGGAGCGGCTGGCAGCGGGAGATCCGAGGCCATCGCTTGAAGAGCGCTATGGGACGCACGAGCGCTACGTGGCGACGGTCCGGACTGCGGCGGCGCGGCTGGTGCGCGACAGGTTCCTGCTACAGGACGATGCCGATCGGTTGATCGCGCAAGCGGACGCCAGCGACATTCTGAAGTCCAAGTGACGACTATTCTTGCTCCGCCAAACAGGCGTCGTAGGCTTGTTTCGACGCTCGGCCGGCGGGCGCCAGCGAGAAGGCTTCACCGTTGAACGTGTAGTCGAATCGAAAGGTACGAAACGGCAGGGCTGGTCCGATGTCTTCAAATCCAGGACCGGTAGCGCAAGACTTCCGCGATCGGGCGCTGAGGGGACCTCGCCGGCAGCGCGCGAGAATTCGCAACGTTAGCCTGCCGTCGGCGACCGGAACAAAGCTCACCTGTTGGATCGCCGACTGAATCACGGGACGGTTTGGCGCGTTGCAAGCGCCGCCCGTATTGTCGAGGGCTTTGGCCAGATCCACATCCTTTTCTCCGATAAACCCGGCCGTAAGCCGACCGGTGGATTGGTCTGGCGAGTTGGTATCCGTGAAGCAGACCAGCGCATCGCGGCCGGCGCGGTTTCGGACTTTGCGACAGCGACCAATGGGAAGTCCTTTTGCTTGGCTGACGAACCAGCCCGTGGCAGATCGTGTAAACAGGAAAGCGTTGCGGAAATTCTCCGCGCGAGGCGAACAGCCATAGAGAACCAGTAGAAGATCATCGGAGTCCGGCTTCAGGAAATGACCCGCGATAGCGGATTCGACGGATGAATCGGCACGGGCGCCCGGCGCTCCGCTCTGCTGCGGGCAAACGTGGCAGCCGCTCGGTTCTCCCATGTATTCTTGTCCCGGACATAATAGCCCGAGCATCTCTTTGAGATCGGTCGAAGACAGTTTCGCGGATTCCGGGGAGAACGGCGGACCGCTCCATTGCGCCGGGCAAGAAACGCAGAGAGCGACCGTCAAGAACAAGCAGACTCGCAAACTGAGAATCTATCATGAATGGATGGATCAACAATTACCGGCAGTCGACATTCACATGGTCACCACGGCCTTCACGCTGGATGGCTATCGTATCGAACGCAATCTCGGAATCGTGCGGGGCATTATCGTCCGGTCGCGATCCATCCTAGGCACGGTGGGCGCCAGCCTACAGACGCTGGTGGGGGGCGACATCACGCTCTTCAGCAATCTGTGCGAAGAGACTCGCGCGCATGCCTACCAGCGCATGGCGCAGCACGCGGCGCAGATGGGCGCGAACGGCATCATCGGCGTCCGCTACGACGCGACGGAGATCATGCAGGGAGTCACCGAGGTGTTGTGCTATGGGACGGCCGTAATCGCCAAACCGGCTTAATCACGGCGTTCGGTGTGTCACTTCCGGCTAATTCTGCATCTACATATTAATGCGATACCTGTGCATTCACGGCCACTTCTACCAGCCGCCGCGTGAGAATCCATGGCTCGAGGCCATCGAGCTGCAGGATTCCGCATACCCGTACCACGATTGGAACGAGCGGATCACTGCTGAGTGTTACGCGCCCAACGGTTGCTCCCGGATTCTCGATTCGGAGAACCGTATTGCCAAGATCCAGAACAACTACTCGTGGATGAGTCTCAATTTCGGCCCCACGCTGCTGTCGTGGCTGAAAGATAAAGCGCCCGATACGTACCGGGACATTCTGGCAGCGGATCTGGCAAGCTCGGGACGGTTTTCGGGGCATGGGTCGGCCATGGCGCAATGCTACAACCACATGATCATGCCGCTGGCGAATTCCCGCGACAAGCTCACGCAGGTGTCGTGGGGGATTCAGGATTTTCGGCATCGTTATGGACGGGAGCCGGAGGGTATGTGGTTGCCGGAGACGGCGGTGGATCTGGAATCGCTCGAGATCATGGCGCAACAGAGAATCCGGTTTACGGTGCTGGCTCCGTCGCAGGCCAAGTCAATGGATGGAGAGGACGTGACCGGGCAGCGCATCGATCCGACGCGCTCATATTTACACAAGCTGCCGTCCGGCCGCGCCATCAATCTTTTCTTTTACGACGGCCCGATTTCCCGCGGCGTAGCTTTTGAAGGACTGCTGAATAATGGCGAACAGTTCGCGCGCCGGCTCCTGGACGCGTTCAGCGATCAGCGCGACTGGCCGCAGCTTGGCAACATCGCCACCGATGGCGAGACCTATGGTCATCATCACGCGCACGGGGACATGGCGCTAGCTTATGCGCTGGACTACATTCATTCGAACGGTCTGGCCAAGATCACCAACTACGGTGAGTATCTGGAGCACAACCCGCCTACCCACGAAGTGGAGATTCTGGAGAACACGGCCTGGAGCTGCGTGCATGGCGTGGGGCGCTGGAATACGAATTGCGGTTGTAATTCGGGCGGGCACGGAGACTGGAACCAGGAGTGGCGTGAGCCTCTGCGCGCTGCGTTCGACTGGCTGCGCGACGAGATCGCTCCTTGCTATGAGGCGACCGCGGCTCGCTATTTGAAGGATCCTTGGGGGGCACGCAACGATTACATCCAGGTAATTCTTGACCGGTCGCCCGAAAATCAGGAGCGCTTCCTTGCAAAGCACGCCCGCCGCAAGAATCTGCAGCGCGCCGACCGGGTCGCAGTCTGGAAACTGCTTGAAATGCAGCGCCACGCCATGCTGATGTACACCAGTTGCGGATGGTTTTTCGATGAACTCTCGGGACTAGAAACGGTGCAGGTGATACAGTATGCCGGCCGAACCGTGCAGTTGGCGGAAGAGCTGTTTGGCAATACGCTGGAGCCACGGTTCCTCGAAAAACTCGCGCTGGCCAAGAGCAATATCGCTGAGCACGGCGATGGCGCGGCGATCTATACGAAGTTCGTGAAACCAGCCATGGTGGACCTCTCGAAGCTGGCCGCGCATTTCGCCATCAGCTCACTCTTCGAGCAGTATCCGGAGAGCGCCCGCATTTATTCTTACTCGGTGGACACCAAGGATTATCGCGCGCGGCATGCGGGAAAAATGCGCATGGCCATCGGAAGAGCCAGGTTTACTTCGGAGATCACGCAGGAAAGCGAGATGCTGATGTTTGGCGTGCTTCATTTCGGCGGCCACAACCTGGAGGGAGGCGTCGCCAAGTTCGTGAGCGACGAGCAATACAAGGAATTGGCGAAGACCATGCGCGAGGCCTTTGGCCGCGCCGACTTTCCAGAGGCGATCCATCTGATCGACCAGGGATTTGGTGGCCAGGTCTACTCGCTCAAGAGCCTGTTCAAGGACGAGCAGCGGAAAGTCGTGAACGAAATTCTGAAGCCCATTCTCGAAAAGGTAGAGGCTTCCGAGCGCGAGCTTTATGAAAACGAGGCGCCGCTGCTGCGCTTCATGCGCGAGTGCAACATTCCGATTCCAAAGGAACTGAAAGTGACCGCCGAGTTTGCCGTGGACAGCCTGCTAAAGCGCGCCTTAGAGGATGGCGGACTTGATCTCGAACGTGTACAGAATCTGCTCGAAGATGTCCAGGGCATTGATGCGCCGCTCGATCAAGCCGCTTTGGAGATAACGCTTCGGAGAAATCTGGAGCGGAAGGCCGAGGCGTTTCTGGCGAACCCTCGCGATGTTGACGCTCTTCGGGAATTACGAGAATCCGTAGCGATCGCGAAGTCGCTGCCGCTGCCGCTGGTATTGTGGTCGGTGCAAAACCGATCCTGGGAGATTCTGCAGAAGGTGTACCCAGAGATGAAACAAAATGGAGAATCCGAGTGGACCGCGGAATTCGAGCAATTGGGTCAGCTGTTGTCCTTGCGGATAGATTGACTGAGCGATTTACTTAAAGCGTAGCGGCTTCATGCGCTCGTTTCTCTTGAGCAGCGCCTCGGCTTCTTCCTGCCGCAGCGACGGCCCGTAGACATGTCCCTGGACCTTATCGCAACCCAACACCCGAACCAGATCGAGTTCGGCGGCTGTCTCCACGCCTTCCGCCACCACGGTGAGGTTCATGCTGTGGGCCAGCCGCACAATGCTCTGCACTACTGGAAGCGAGCCTTCCGGCTCTTGAAGACCGCGTAAGAAGGACTGGTCGATCTTCAGCGAATCCACGGGCAGCTTGTTCAGATAGCTCAACGAGGAATAGCCGGTACCGAAATCGTCGATCGAAATACTCACGCCCAACTCGCGGATCTGGCTCATGCGGCGAACATAGTGAGGAAGGTCGCGCATGATATAACTTTCGGTCAATTCGAGCTCCAGGCATTGGGCCGGAAACCCACTGAGGGCGAGAGTGGTGGCGACAGTCTGAACGAAATCGCGCCGTTCGAACTGCAGCGCGGAGACGTTTACCGAGATCCGGACCGAGTGATAACCGGCTTTCAGCCATTCGGCACCTTGCGTGCAGGCTTGCCGGACAACCCACGACCCGATCTCGATAATCAGGCCGGTTTCTTCAGCGATCGGAATGAACTGCCCGGGAGAAATCGTTCCCTGGATGGGATGCCGCCAGACCAGCAGGGCTTCCAGGCCTTCGACGCTGCCATCCATGTTAACCAGGGGCTGGTAGAGCAGCTCGAATTCGTGATTCGCCAGAGCGCTGCGAAGGGCGTTCTCCAACTGCAGCCGTTCCAGATCGAGCACGTGGTCCTCGGCCAGGAACAACTCCAAGTCATTCTTGCCTCCGTTCTTGGCGTGGTACATGGCGAGATCGGCATTGCGGAGCAGTTCGGCGGCCGTGATTCCATGCCTCGGAAAAATAGAAAGCCCGATGCTGGCCGTGACAAACAACTCGTTGCCTTCGATCCGGTGTGGCGCGCGGAAGGCTTTCAAGAACTCCTGGGAGGCTTGGATGGCGGTCTGCTCGTCGGGCTGGCGTGTCATGACAATGGTGAATTCGTCTCCGCCCATACGGCCGGCCAGATCGTCTTCGGTCAGCAAGCGTCGCAATCTCCCGCCGACTTCTTTGAGCAGCCGGTCTCCCATGGTGTGGCCCAGAGTGTCATTGACCTGTTTGAAACGATCGAGGTCGATAAACAGGACAGCCAGGATGGCGGACCGCTCGCGGGCTTCCTCCAAGGCCTTTTCCAGCAACTCGATGAAATACGCGCGGTTGGGCAAGCCGGTCAATGAATCGTGCCGGGCCTGAAACTCCAGCCGCTCGGTAAATTTTCGTTGTTCAATGGCGAGAGCGGCCAGGCGGCCAGCCACGAGCAGCAAGTCGGGATCGCCGTCGCGGCGGGATTGTCCCTGACGGTAATGCATGACCAATAGGCCGAGCAGCCCGCCGGCGGCGGACAGGATCGGGGTTGACATGCAGGAGGAAATATCGAGCTGCCCGGCCAGATAAGACCGTTCGGCCCAAACCGGGCAAGCGCGCACATCCTCCCAGAAAACAGTGGAACGAGCCAATTCGGCCGAAACATAATCGGAGTGATCGGGCGAAATCCTGATTGGCTTAGAATGGCGAACCGTGTCATCCGGAAAACCGGCCGCCACGGCCCAAAAAAGCGCCCCGCCATTTCGCAATAGAACCGAGCACAACACGCCGGATCGCTGATTCTCAAGCATGTGAATGATCCGATGGAGTGTGAACTCGAGGGCATGGTTACCGGCTACCATCTCGAGCACCTGGCTGCGGCTCTTCTCAAGATGCGCGCTACGCCGATGGCTGGAGTAGGCTTGGTAATCCAAGACACATCGCGCCAAGCTGCGCGCCAGTAGATCGATGAGTTCCGTTTCCGCTTCCACGAAATTCCGGACGGCGCCCGTTGAGGTAGACGAGAAGCTAAGCGTGCCGAACAAATCCGAACCCAACAAAATCGGTGTTCCAATATAAATCTCAAACTGGGGGCGCAACTCTTGATTGGCGGAGGCATTCGTCGACGTGACGGTTCGCAGCCGATCCGCCACCCGCGCGCAGGGGGTAGCGCTCAAGCGCAGTTTGGCCCCGGCCGTGAGGTCGGCCGATCCACGCACGGATCGAACTGTCCCCGCGTCTCCTTCCACCTGCAGGATCATTCCGATTGGCAAACCGAACAACTGACAGCCAGTTTTCAGGTGGTCTTCAAAGGCTTGCTCCAGCGACTCGTAGCGGGTAGTGCTAAGGCGATTCAGTTGCTTCAGCTGCTCGGCGTAACGAGCGAGGTTGTGGGAGGCCTCGCGGTCATCTTCGTGCGCGACTGCAAGACCATGCGAAATACTCATCCGACTACCCTTCTAGCTCAAAGTCTGCTGGAACACAACGGCGGTGTGGCCCAGAACCAACGTTACTATCTTGGCAGATGCCAGGCGAGGGAACCGGACTGCCAGTACTCCCGGTAATTATGCCGCTATCGGGCAGAACCCCACTGCCGATCGTGAATGATCGCTTTGGGGCCCAACAGTTCTTCGAGCAGCGGCGTTTCGGGATAGGGATGACCGGCGTAGCGGCGGAAGCCTTCGCCGAAATCAATGCCCACCAGGGCGCCGCGGTTTTGCGTCCAGCGCTCCATCATCGCCAGGTAATCCTCGATTCCGTGCTGCTTCTTCAACCATTCGTGCTGGCTGGCGTGGCAGGCCAACATGCGGCGCTTGGTTTCGAAGCTGGTCCTAACGTCGACGACAAAATCCGGCTCAATTAAAGATCCGAAGTGGTCAACGCCGCCTAGTGAATCCAAGAAGTAGAGATGCGGAATGGCGTCCAATGGAACGGCCGGCTGTGCCAAATTCGTGACATAGTTCGGGACGGAAGCCGCGAAGCAGGCATCTCTCACTAAGATGCTGGTGGCTTCGTGATCGCAATGATAGTCCACCGGCGCGGCCGTGAGCACGATATCCGGATGCGTGCTTCGAACGAGTTCGGTTACGCGCCGCCGCGAGTCGTCGGTGTTGAAAATCGCCATATCGCGGAACTCGGCACAGCGGTACTCGGCGCCGATCACCCTGGCAGCTTCAGCGGCTTCTTTGCGTCGGATGGCGGCAATCTCTTCGGCGGTATGGAGTGAGGAACCACCATCGCCAGGGGTCATGCTTACGATGCTGATGGAATGACCGGCTTCGGAAAGCAGCGCCAGCGTTCCGCCAGCCAGAATCTCCGCGTCGTCGGGATGGGCATGAATACAAACGATGCGCATCCGAGAGCTTCAGGCGCCGGCGGCTTTGGTTGTTTCCAGCTGTTCTGCGGCGCGCTCCGGCTTGCGTTTCACCCGAGTGATGGGCACATTGAACAAGATCGAGAGCACCGTGAAGAGCAGTGACGAACTTTGAACCACAACCTTCATGGGGAGGCGTCTTGCTACATTCATCATAGCCCCATCTATGGCGGCCAACAAGACCGAAACACAAGCCGCGGCCGACATAATTGCAATAGAACCTCGCTGGCCGGCATTGTTGGCGATTCTGGCTGTCGGCGCTCTCTACTCGGCTTTGCCGGGAGCGCTGCGGCTGGGCCCGTACTGGCTGTTGCTGGCCGTGGTTTGCGTGTTGATGATCCCAACCGCTATCGCGCATCGAACCGGCCGGCACAAGCTGAACGACGTATTGGGCCATACTGTACTGGTCATCGTGACCGCGTCCATGGTCTGGTCGCTGGCAATGCTTATCGCGGGACTTCCGTCGCATCGCGATTCGCCTCAAGTTCTACTGCGTGCCGCGGCATCGCTGTGGGTTGCCAACGTTCTGGTCTTCGCGTCGTGGTACTGGCGTCTGGATGCAGGCGGTCCAAACCAGCGCGACCTGCGCGGGCCACATACCGACGGCGCATTTCTGTTCCCGCAGATGCTGGTCCCGGGCAAGCATAAGACCAGCTGGAGGCCGGGCTTCGTCGATTATCTCTTTCTGGCTTTCAATAGCAGCACGGCCTTTTCGCCAACCGATGTGCCGGTGCTGTCGCGCTGGGCCAAGATGATGATGATGGTGCAGGCGCTGATTTCGTTGACCAGCGTGGTTGTGATCGCCGCTAGGGCCGTAAATATCTTGTAGAGACACAGGCAGGAATGGCTGTGCCACAGTTACACTAGTATGTTCCTATGAAGCTTCCGAGCTATACGATCACCCAAGGCAAAGACCGCGCCCCGGCACGCGCGTTTTTGAAGGCCATCGGCCTCACCGACGAGGACATCAAGAAGCCGATCATCGGCATCGCCAACACCTGGATTGGCACCATGCCCTGCAATTTCAAGCTGCGCGATCTGG
>Ga0070713_100000870_pt1 | contig 19329 bp, 15 predicted proteins | sample LARL82metaG_FD_65465 | JGI IMG/M metagenome (GOLD analysis project Ga0070713, IMG submission 65465) | Corn, switchgrass and miscanthus rhizosphere microbial communities from Kellogg Biological Station, Michigan, USA - LAR L8-2 metaG | ecosystem: Host-associated > Plants > Roots > Rhizosphere ...
GGAGACTTCAAAAGCGGTGAGATAATTTCGTCATAATACTCCTGGTCCATTCGATCGACTTTCGCCGCGATTTTCAGTGGTATTCCGCACCGATCAGCGATCCGAATGGCGCGATCAATTGATTTTTCGGGCGCTATGCGGCCAAGCACCGCGAAGTAGGACGGCTTGACCGGTTGAGGCGTGAGCAGCTTCTCGGGCAGACCATGATAAATCGTGCGAATCCAATTTGCCTGCTGGACCGGCCGGCGTTGCGAATTTGAAATCGAAACGAGTGGAACATCACGAAATGTTTCAAAGACAGGCTGGTGTTCCGGCAAATCAAGTCTGCCATGCAATGTCGTAATGAACGGCGTCGCCTGACGAGCAAATAGCGAAAACGGATAATAATCGAGATGAAAGTGCAGCAGATCGAATTCTTTGCTGCGTTTTCGCACGCGTTCCAGCATGACAGTGTGCAGCGCGTTTGGATCGCGGATTGATCCATCCAGGCGCAGCGCTTTTGGCCATGCCGCTTCCAGTCTTGCCGAAGTGCTGGAATCGCCGCTCGCAAACAATGTGACATCGTTTCCGAGCGCAACCAGTTCTTCAGTCAGCCAAAAAACGACGCGCTCTGTGCCTCCGTAAAGTTTTGGAGGTATAGCTTCGGTCAAGGGTGCTACCTGCGCGATGCGCATGCGGACGGCCTCTTCGCTTTTTCACCGGTGCCGCCCCCCAAAGGCGCAAACCATTCCACAACATGGAACGTTTTTATTTGACGATTGTTCCTCCTGCAGCGAGGGCGAAGGCAAAAACGCGCGGCGGTGCAAAAGTGCGTATGACCACACTTTTGGCAAAAACATTTTCATCGTCGGGTATTGTTCTTTCGAAGTTGTGTTGCGAGTGAGTCCACCGCTCGCGACCTCAATGAATTGGCATAACGCATGCACAGCCTCTCAACTTACTCCGGGCGTCCATTCGCGTTTGTTGGCCGCTACCTGCGTTCTCTATTACCGTCGCACGCGATTATTGTCGGCGCGGTTTGCGCTGCCGTGCTCTGCTCGATCGGCACGCAGTACAGCATTAAGTTCCTTGTCGACAGCCTCGCCGCGGCCGTTCCCGGCAATGTTTGGCTGGCCTTTGCGATTCTGGGATTGCTGATTTCCGCCGACAACCTGCTTTGGCGCGTAGCAAGCTGGGTCGCGAGCGGCACATTTGTGCGTGTAACCGGCGATCTGCGCCGTGACTTATTCCGCCATTTGACCGGCCACTCGCCGAGCTTTTTCCGCGACCAGCTGCCGGGAACGCTGACCAGCCGAATAACGGCCACGTCCAATGCCGTGTTCACCATGGAAAACATGTTCGTCTGGAATGTTCTTCCGCCATGCCTCGCCACGGTTGCAGCAATCGCTCTGATCGCAACCATAAGCGCCCCTATGGCAAGCGTTCTCCTGGCCGCCGGCTGTACGATTGTAATCACCATGTTCCGGTTGGCAGCGGCCGGCAAGCCTCTCCACCACGATTTTGCCGCGAAGGCCGCCGCCGTCGATGGTGAAATGGTCGACGTCGTGACCAACATGGCCTTGGTTAAATCGTTTTGCGGCATCATGCGTGAGCAGGACCGCTTCGAGGCGACCGTCGATCGCGAAATGGTCTCGCGCCGCCGCAGCCTGATTTACCTGGAAAAGTTGCGGCTCGCCCACGCCGCGATTACCGCTGCCTTCACGATCGGACTGGTGGCGTGGGCCATTGTCCTTTGGCAGCGCGGCGCGGCCTCTCCCGGCGACGTCGTGTTGGTCTGCACACTTGGTCTTTCCGTGCTGCACGCGACGCGCGATCTCGCCGTGGCGCTGGTCGACGTAACCCAGCATGTCGCGCGTCTCTCGGAATCGCTCGGCACCCTCCTTGTCCAGCACGAACTGCAGGATCACCCCAAGGCCGCGCCTCTCGTCAAGCATGGCGCGGTCATCGAATTCGACGACGTCTCGTTTTCTTATCCAAACGGCCAATCCGTATTCCGCAATCTCCACCTGCGCTTTGAATCCGATCAACGTATTGGGCTGATCGGCCATTCCGGAGGCGGAAAATCGACACTGTTTGCATTATTGCAAAGATTCCACGACGTGCAGCAGGGCCGCATCCTCATCGACGGTCAGAACGTCGCACGCGTGACGCAGGACAGCCTGCGTTCGGCGATTTCTCTCGTACCGCAGGACATTTCGCTTTTTCAGCGTTCCATCATGGACAATATCCGTTACGGCCGCCCGGACGCGTCTGATGAAGATGTCGCGCAAGCCGCTGCGGCAGCGCGCTGCGAGTTCATTCGCGACTTGCCCGGCGGGTTCGACATGGTCGTCGGCGACCGCGGACTGAAATTGTCGGGCGGCCAGCGCCAGCGCATCGCGATTGCGCGCGCCTTCTTGAAGGGTTCACCCATTGTCCTGCTTGATGAAGCTACCGCCTCGCTCGATGGCGACTCCGAGGAAGCGGTCCGCGAAGCGCTCGGCCGGCTCATGCAGGGGCGCACCGTGATTGCAATCGCGCATCGTCTGTCCACGTTGCGCAACTTCGACCGAATTATCGTGCTGGAGTCCGGTCACGTCATCGAGGACGGCTCCCCGAATTGGCTGATGAAGCGCAAAGGCGCTTATTACAAACTGGTCCTCCGGGAAATGGATCGGCTGACCAGTCGCGCTGCCTGACTCAGCCCTCGCTGCGCGCGCCGCGCAGCGGAACAATTACCGTCGAATCTTGTTCCTTCCCGATGGCCGCACGACAGGAGCACTGCATGCGCGCAAAGAACCTGCTTGCAATCAACGCAAAAGTGCTCCTTTTCGCCGCTCTTCTTCCACAAATTGTGCTTGCGGCTGACGCGCCAGAAGACAGGCCGGTCGGCCTGCCGAAAACAATGCCCTTGGTCACCGTTATCGACTCATCGCAGGCACGGGGAATCCTCGGGCGCGCGGTTCAAGACTCTGCCGGCATGGATATGGGTCACATCGTCGATATCATTGTCGACCCGTCCGGTCGTGTCGTTGCCGCCATCATCGATTTTGGCGGTTTTCTGGGAGTCGGCAGTCGAAAGATTGCCGTGGAGTGGAGCGCGCTGCATTTCGGCGAGGCGGTCAAGCACGGCAATGAAGTCAGCCTCAAGTTGACCCGCGACCAGCTGACGGCCGCACCCGAATACGCTGAAGGAAAGCCAGTTATTGCGATCGGCGCGACCGGCGACCTGAGGCCGCTGAGTATCCCGCCGCCCATGACACCGGAGAAATGACCTGCGTGCGCACCGTACCTTCTCGACGGCATCGGCCGCGTCCGCGAGCGTCGCACCGGCCCGAGCGATTCGACATCCAAGCCGGCCGACAGCCCGATTGACCGGCAAGCCCTCACGCCGAAGTGCGCAAGGCCTCGACTGGTTCATTTTCTTTCTCGCGGACGTCCAGACAGGTTTCGGGCCCTTCGTCGCGGTCTACCTGACCACACAAAAGTGGACACAGGCGGAAATCGGTCTCGTTCTCTCGGTGGGGGGCTTTGTCGCATTGCTCGGCCAGATGCCGGGCGGAGCGCTTGTCGATTGGGCACGATCCGAACGCCTTGTCGCGGGAATTGCAGTGACCGCGATCGGCGTAAGCGCGATGGCTTACGCCGCCATGCCGATTTTCCTTGTCGTGCTTTCGGCTGCAATCCTGCACGCGGTGAGCAGCTGCGTTCTCGGGCCGGCAATTGCCGCAATCAGTCTCGGTCTTGTCGGCCGATCCGGATTCGGCCGGCGGCTGGGCCGCAATGCCCGCTTCGCATCACTTGGCAACGGTTTTGCGGCGGCGGCGATGGGGACATGCGGTTACCTGTGGTCGAGCCGGGCTGTATTCATCGTCACGGTTGCTTTGACCATCCCGACGTTATTGGCCCTTGGCCGTATTCGATCGGACGAAATCGACCCCGAAAGAGCGCATGGCGCCGATCCGGTTGGAAGAGCTCGACGCAACGCATCAACGCGCATCGCGATGCTGGTGCAAAACCGTCCGCTTTTGATATTCGCATGCATCCTTGCGCTTTTTCATTTCGCCAACGCCGCAATGCTTCCTTTGGTCGGAATATATTTGACGACCCAGTCCAGCAGCTGGGCCCCGGCCCTCATCGGGGCGAGTATCGTCGGGCCGCAAATTATTGTTGCAATCATTTCACCCTGGATCGGAGACCGGGCTCAACAGTGGGGGCGCCGTCCGCTGTTGCTTGCCGGCATCGGCGCACTCATTGTACGCGGGCTATTATTTGCATTTGTGCGCGATCCGACATTGCTCGTTCTCGTGCAATTACTGGATGGTATCGCCGCCGCGGTGTTTGGCGTGCTGGTGCCCCTGATTGTGGCTGACGTGACATTCGGGACCGGGCACTTCAATCTCGCGCAGGGAATTGTCGGCACCGCAACTGGAATCGGTGCATCGCTCAGCGCCCTTTTTGCCGGTTACCTCAGCTATCGGTTCGGCAATGGTACGGCCTTCATCACGCTGGCTGGCGTCGCAACGCTGGCGCTCGCCCTGGTCTGGCTGGTGATGCCGGAGACTCGTGAAATGCCGGGTCAGGCGAAAGCGGCCCGCAGCTAGGAGGCCATCGGTGTTTTGGGCGGTCTATCGGCGGTCCAAAACCGCGCGCACCTTCGCAGCCAGGAGCTCGCCTGTTACCGGCTTCTGTATCAAGTCCACACCTGCATCGAGGCGGCCATGGTGAAAGATGGCGTTGCGAGAATAGCCGGTCATATAGAGCACTTTTATATTGGGCCGTAGCAGTTGGGCCGCTTCAGCCAACTCTCGTCCATTCATCCCCGGCATGACGACGTCTGTGAGAAGCAGATCCACTTTTTCTCCGTCATTTTGCAGGACACGAAGGGCGTCTTTCGCATTTGACGCGGACGTCACCGTGAATCCGAGTTCACGCAGCGCGTCCGTCAGATAAATGCGTACATCTTCATCGTCTTCGACCAGGAGAACGCATTCGCCTGACGACGTCACGGAGGCACCGAGGTTCGCCGGAGCGCTTTCAATGACAGCGCCCGGTGAGTAGCGAGGCAAATAAAGTTTCACGGTGGTGCCCTCACCCGGCTCGCTGTAGATGGTCACATGACCGCCGCTCTGCTTTACGAAACCATAAACCTGACTGAGGCCGAGTCCGGTGCCCTGGCCAGCATCCTTGGTGGTAAAAAATGGCTCAAAGACTCGCGCGAGAATGTCGGCCTTGATCCCATGACCGGTGTCGCTGACCGCGATCAAAACAAATTGGCCCGGGCGCACGTCCGGGTGGTTACGACAATACTCTTCGTCAAGGAGCGTGTTGCTGGCTTCGATCGTGAGCCTGCCGCCGTCGGGCATTGCATCGCGCGCATTGACCGCAAGATTGACGATTGCCGACTCCAGTTCGGTTTCATCCGCTTCCACGGCCCAGAGACCAGCGGCGCCGACGACCTCGACCTCGATTGCTTCGCCGAGGCCACCACGTAAAAGGACGGGCAGCCCGTTGATAAGCTTATTGAGATCGAGTGGCGTCGGACTAAGCGGCTGCTGACGGGAGAATGCGAGAAGACGCCGCGTCACGTTTGCGGCACGGCGAGCGCCCTGCATTGCGCGGTCTAACGTCGTGACCACGCGGCCAGCCGCTGCATCGCTCAACTTGAGAACCTGTCGTTGTGCAGACTCCAGATTGCCAATAATGATCGTCAGCAGATTGTTGAAGTCGTGCGCAACGCCGCCGGTGAGTTGGCCGATCGCGTCCAGCCTGTGAGTCTGGCGCAACATGCCTTCGACAGCCTCTCTTCGTTTCATTTCGTCATTCAGACGCCTGACTCCGGCGTGCACAAACAGGAGAGTGATAAAAAGAAATGCCGACGCTGGGACGCCGAAGATGAAATACGGGAACATGTCCGAAAGCCATTGATCCCGCATCGTGGACGTTGCAATCCCCGCGCTCACATAAACCGGCGTACCGGGCAGACGCCGCACACCGAAGCGTCGCTCGATATGGTCAACCGGTGAAGTCGTTGTGTAAAAACCACCCTCAGGGTTTGCGGCTATCGTCTTCCGAAAGCCCGTCGACGCGTTAAGCGGCTCGGGCGGCATCGTTGCCGGGACAGGATAGCGGACAAGAAATGTCCCGTCATTTCGTAACAGCGCAAATTGAAGCCCTTCGGCGTAGGCGAGCCGGTCGTAGAAACTGTAAAAGTCGCCCGGGATCATCGAGATCTCCAGGACCCCGGCGAACGCCCCGTCCCTCGTAATGCGGCGACTTATGGTGAAATATGGAGGATTGCCCGAAAAGGATGTATGGAGGCCGCCGAAATGGGTGCCGGCGTCTCTGTCGATATGGGCCCGAAAATAGTCTTCATCGGCGAAATTGCGATCGCGCGGTGCTGGAAACGAAGACGAGTTAGCGGTCGCAAATCCATGCGGGTCGAACAACCAAATCGATTGAATCTCCGGCGCAGTCCGGATTCGCTTTTTGAATAGTTCATGGAAATAAGCCTCGTCCCGCTTAAAAAGTGACGACAGCAGATCTTCCGAAGCATCATCAAGAATCAAATCCGCAATCTGGAAAGATTTGCTTGCATGCTCCTGCTCGACATCGAGCGATCGCGATATTCGCTCCTCGGTGAGAGCGGCGACTCTCGCCCGGTTCGACAGCCCCGCCCAAGTGAGCAGGATACATGGCAACACAAGCGAAGCCACGAGCGCCATACGAACGAGAAGTAAACCCGACTGCCCCGAATTCCGTCTTTCCATACGTCGGCCAAAATCGCTTCAATTGCGATCTTAAGGAATTATCCGAGGGTGCCAATAGTGGACATCCGGACCAGTAATGAAGGCGGTGCTCTGATTGCCGGGGCTTTCCGCTAAGGGATTTGAGCGGTGGCTATCTCGACGTGCTGGCACTTGGGGCATACGAAGGTGTGTAACTCAAAGCCGGGTTTTTCCGGCTCGATGCCAAAGAGCCTCATCACTGACCCACATTTAGAACAGGTGGGCCGCTTAATGGCGTCGGTATAAGGCGTGCGCGGTTGATAAGTCGTCATAGGTCGTCCCTGGCCGCAGGCGGAAGTGCGATTGGTCTTTCTGCCATCGACGCCTGAATCGCCAACAGGAGGCCATGCCGGTGATGCCCCAATATGGCGTGTCTCATATTGCCGATCAAACATAAAGCTAGGGTACGGTATCTGACATAAGCGTGGATTTTCTCTCGATAACAAGCTGCAACTTCATCACAATCCGCCCTCGTCTAAGTGTAAGTAAATTGAGTAGTTGTCGGCTCGACGCACCACCTTGTCGCAAGCATAGTGAATTTGAGGCGATTGGTGTCATGCGGTACGAACTCGAAAAACCCAAGTGTGCGAAGTGCGGCGTAGAAATGTGGCTTGCACGAATTGCACCCGATGCACCTGGTCACGACAAGCGCACTTTTGAATGTCCGGCTTGCGACAGCGCGATAACGAAGGTCGTCAGGTATCAGGAGAATGAGTGACGTCCACTACAGATTTCCGAAAATTCGCTGAACAATGCCTTGATATGGCGGAACGCGGGCCGCCCGGGCAGCGTCAAGCTCTGCTCAAAATGGCCGAGGCTTGGCTTGAGCTGGCGACTGCCGCGCTTCCGCGAACTGAGTCCCGTCAGACCGCCCCGTCGTCTGATGAATTACAATAAAGGCGATGCGGAGCCTGTCGAGAGGCGGCGCCTATCATTATACTCCGGGTTTGGACCGGCTTTTGCGGTTTGAGGATACCAAATACACATACTTCGGCTGTCGGCCATGCAATCCGGCCCAATCCGTGAGTATTCGTCTGGCGAGGCCTCTTTACGTTAGGTAACGAACACATGAGTGCTTATATGTGTGCCATCACTGATTGGACCCTTGGCGTCAGTGGCTGAGAGACGCGATCGCGCTCCCGCCTAACAGGCAGGAGCACGTCGTGTCCAAATCACCAAACCGGCTGCTCGCGTCCTTACCGGCAGACATCTTTTCAGTAATTTCACCGCATCTGAAAATCGTCGAACTGAAGTTCGGCGACGTCCTTGCCGAGCCTGGCAGCCCGATCCGCCAGGTCTACTTTCCTTATTCCGGCGTCATTTCCCTCGTTGTGGAATTGGACATCGGAACGATGATCGAAACGGCGATGGTCGGACGAGATGGCGTCTTGAACGCGGCCGCCGCCCTAGACGGAAAGGTGTCTCTCAATAAGGGCATCGTGCAGATTGCCGGAAGCGCGGGCACGATAGAGGTCAATCGGCTGCGCCGGCTGGCCAATGAACTTGAGCCGTTCCGCTCTCGCCTCATCCGGCATGAGCAGGTGTTGTTCGCGCAATCGCAGCAATCGGCGGCGTGTAATGCAACGCATTCAGTCGAGGCCCGCATGTGCCGCTGGCTGTTGTATATGCGCGATCTCGCCGGCAACGACGACCTGATGCTGACGCAGGATTTTCTCGCGCAGATGCTGGGCGTAAGGCGCCCAAGCGTGTCGCTCGTCGCCAATACGCTGCAAAAGGCCGGTTTGATCAAATACAGCCGCGGCCGCATGCGGCTGCTGGACGTCAGAGGATTACAAAAAGGTTCCTGCGAGTGCTACGCCGCGGTCAAGGCCCACTACCAACGGCTCCTTGCCGGCTAGCAATTTATTCGCAAAAGACCCAATATGTCCGGAACCTTACACACACTTTGCCGTTCGCTTGATACCTGCCCCAAGAATGCCGGGACCGATAACCGGCGCTGCACCACCAACGTGTAGATGAGCTGAGGCCAGCTCGCCCGGGCGAAGAACAGGGACAATTTGGTGGAGTACCCCATGCGGGATGCGCGATATTTACGCGGTCAAGCGGAATTATGTCTGGAAATGGCGCGCCAGGTCAGCGACGCGGCAACAGCTGAAAATCTGCGCGCAGAGGCGGCCCGCTATCACTCCGAGGCCGCCGAGATCGAGACCGACATCAAGACCTCGGCGGCGAAGTCCGAACCTGATCAGGGTTGACCACAGTTCGCAAGGCTTGCACCGGCGAGTGCGTCAAACTCACGCCGAGTCAAAGCTGTACGCACCCTCGGCCTCCTTAACGGGTGCGGCTCGTTGGGCAGATCGTCTTTCTTGAGCTCGCCCTAAACCGACAGAAAGAATAAACCAACCAGCCACCACCGGCAGCGAGCAAAGAGCAATGGCGCCAAGCTTGAGCCCCAATGCCTGCATGCTGTCGAAGATCCAGCCTGACAATGCGTCGGAGCCGCGATAGACGACAACGTCGACCAGGTTTTTGGCTTTGTACTTCTCCTCGCGGCTGACCACCGTGAAAAACAGTTGGCGCGCGGGATTTGCGATCGCAAAGTTCATCCAGCGCTGCACGACCTGAACAGTCACCACAACAATGAGCGTCGGCATCACTGCCAGGACGGCAAAGCCTATAATATAGACAGCCGGTAATGCGGCCGCCGCGAGTCCAGTGCCGATGCGTTTGAGAAGTTGGCCCGTGACGAGCAATTGCGTCAGCAGCGTGAGCACGCTGACGGCGAGGTCAATGCTGGCAAATATACGGGTCTGGAGGCCGGCGGTCTTGACCGCGTCGGAAACAATGTGCGCCTGTTCGAAATAAATGATGGTTGCGGCGTACGACAACAGGGCGACCCAGGCGCCAACACCCAGCATATAGGGCGAGCGCACCAGCTCGGGGATCGCCGCGAACGCGCTTCCGCCAATATTTCCCGTCGTTGGTTTTGGTCCCGCATGTGCCAGCGCCGCGCGCTCGAGGCGATAAACACAAAAGACGGCCAGCTCGAGAAAAACAGCGGCCGCAATCATCAGGTTTACCGGACCTAAAGGCACAGAAAGCCAAATGGTGATGACCGGTCCCAACAATGCACCGGCCGTACCGCCGGCACCGATAAATCCAAACAATCGCTTGCCTTGTTCGGACGTGAACAAGTCGGCCATGAACGACCAGAACACCGCCACCGCGAATAAATTAAATACACTGACCCAAACGAAAAATATCCGCGCGACGACAACAGTCTCAATGTCAAAGGTGAGCAGTATCCAAAACAATATGAGATTGGCGACAAAGAAATGGTAGACGATCGGGATGAATCTCGCGCGCGGTAATCGCGCGACGAGAGCCCCGTAAAGCGGTTGCGCTGCGAGCAACGTGACGAACGTGGCGGTGAATAACCACGGCAGGTTCTTTATGCCACCTGCAATACCCATTTGATCGCGCAGTGGCCGCAGTACGTAGTAACCGGCCAACAGCGCGAAGAAATATGCGAATGACCAAAGCGCCGCTGCCCGTTCTTGCGGGGTCGCCGGCATGACGCGCTGCAACCAGCGCTCAGCCCGGTTCATGGCAATGAGAGTTTCTGTTTAAGTTGCGTGGCCGTTACCGATTGCCCATAGCCCGGTTGACCGCGCTGGAAACGTCGCGCGTCGGCAAGCTTGCCGACTACAACTGGATCAAATCCCGCGTCGCGGACCAGGCCCGCCGCGACCTGAACAGCCTGCGCATCATCGCCCGCAATCGGAATGGCAAGTTTCGGATCGTTGCGGTTCGCCTCGCGCGCAAAGATCGTATACGACATCGTATTGAACGCGCGTACGATCCGCGCGTCGGGAAAATACTTCTGCGAGGTCACACCGATTCCATTTTGTTCGACCTCGTCGGCAATGGTGCCATCACGCGCCGAAACCGCATTACAGGCGTCGAGCATCACCTTGCCCTTCATGGCGGCAGAATAATCCTTGCCGATCTGCGGGATCGCGCCATATGGCACAGCGATAAAAAGGGCATCGCCGAACGCGATCGCCTGCTCGACAGTCCCCGCCTGTGCAAGGCTGCCGAGTTTTGTCACCATATCTTTCAGCTCATCCGGATGGCGCGACGAAAACATGACCGGGTGACCGGTCTTGATCCATAGCCCGCCGATCGTACTCCCGATGTTGCCGGCACCGATGATGCCGATACGGATAGGGGAACCACCTTGAGCGAACAGGCGTAATGGCTGGAAAACCGCACTCAGCATCAGCACCCCGCCGGCGCTCAGCAGCGCGCGACGGTCGACTTGTGGAAAGTTTTCTGTACGCATCAAGGGCTCCCGGATCGCGACCACACAATGTTATTTTCATATTGTTGCAGCGTACGGCACCGGAAGCTCCTCACGGTTGCGTGAGTGTTATGGCCTCAGACTCGTGCAAAGGTCGTCGCAGATTCAGGCGCACGCGCCCGGAACAGGTTAGATGTTACGCATACCGATGCGTTGGTGTCGCAGCGAGAAACCGGCAAAATCAGCTGCGTTCATCTTCCCTGTTACGACCGGTTGCCACCGGGCGCGTGCCAATTACAACGCCTGATAGACGTTCTGGTTCACGTTCCCGGGATCGGTGGTTTTGGCTATGATCGGGCATGCGCTCGGTGGCACAAGGCTCTCGTCCCTGAAGGGCGCTAGTGAAAGAAACGCGGATGAATGAAAGCTGTAATCGCCGACTTCGCGCGCTACTGAGCAAACGCAAAGCCATTCTGTTACCAGGCGCGGCAAACGCCCTCACCGCGCGCATTATAGAAGACATCGGCTTCAAGGCGGTTTACGTCACCGGCGCGGGCGTCACCAATACTTTTCTCGGCATGCCGGACATCGGTTTGATTTCGCTGACTGAGCTTGCCAGCCACGTCAGCGCGATGCGTGAGGCCGTCTCCCTGCCGTTAATCGTCGATGCCGACACCGGATTCGGCAATCCCCTCAACGTCGCGCGCACCATCAAGGTTCTCGAACGCAGCGGAGCCAATGCGATTCAGCTTGAGGATCAAGAGTTTCCAAAACGGTGCGGGCATTTTTCCGGCAAAAGCGTCATCGACCCCGCCGAAATGGTCCAGAAAATTCACGCTGCCGTCGATGTGCGGATCGACCAGGATCTTGTTATCATCGCGCGGACCGACGCGATCGCCACCCATGGCTTCGAGGACGCGATGAACCGCGCGGCGGCCTACATCGAGGCCGGCGCCGACATGACATTTGTTGAGGCGCCGCGCGCCAGGGAACACATCGCGGAGATTCCCAGGCGTCTGACCGCACCTCAACTCATTAATATCGTTGCCGGCGGCCTGACGCCGATGACCGGCCATCGTGAGCTAGAGGCCATGGGGTTCTCAATGGTCCTCTACGCCAACGCGGCCCTGCAGGCATCGATCGCCGGAATGCAAAAGGTTCTGGGTCACCTCAAAGGGCACGGATCGCTTGACGGCATTTCCGAGCAGCTCGCCGGATTCGAGGAGCGGCAGCGGCTGGTCGGCAAACCGCACTTCGACGCGCTGGAAAAAAAATACTCGTAACCTGATTAGGCTGAATGGAATTCGCTCATGTCAGGTTCAAGCAACAATCCCCATACCCGCGCGATCGCCCAATTTGTCTCTCAGCTCAGGTACGAATCGATCCCGAATGAAGTTATTCAGCGTATCAAATTATTGATTCTGGATTCGCTGGGTTGCGCGCTGTACGGCAGTGCCCTCGAATGGAGCCGGATATTGCGAGCGGCGCTCGCCGGCGTCGATACGACAAAAGCGTGCCGGGTGTGGGGAACGAACGAGCTCTTATCCGCCCCGCATGCCGCGCTGGTCAACGGCACCCTCATTCAAAGCTTCGAGCTGGACGATGTTCACCGCCAGGGCGTGCTGCACGTGGGCGCGGTCACTTTGCCGCCGCTGCTCGCGATCACGGAAATTCGGCCGGGCCTGAGCGGCCGCGATTTTCTGCAATCTGCCGTCGCGGGTTACGAGATCGGCCCGCGCGTCGGAAAATGCATGGGTCCGCAGCATATCGGGCAAGGCTGGCACTCCGGTGCAACGGTCGGTGTATTTTCGGCGGTGTCCGGCGCGGCCGCCGCCTTGCGCCTCTCCGCCGAACAAACCGTCCATGCGCTCGGCATCGCCGGCACCCAATCATCGGGGCTGATGGCCGCGCAATACGGGGCAATGGTCAAGCGAATGCATGCCGGGCGCGCCGCCCAAAGCGGCCTTTATGGCGCTCTGCTCGCGCAAGCCGGATTCACCGGCATCGTCGACGTGTTTGAATCCCCGTATGGCGGCTTTTGTTCGACGTTCTCGCGCTCAAGCGACCGGTTCAATCTCGACGAGCTGTCGTGGGAACTCGGCCGCGCCTGGGAAACAATGCGCATTTCACTGAAATTCTATTCTTGTGTCGGCAGCAACCACACGACGCTCGATGCCATACGCGCCATGCAGAACAAGACTCCATTTGGCGCGGACGATATCGCGTCCATTGTGGTGCATGGATCGCAGGTGACCGTCGAACATGTGGGCTGGCCCTACCAGCCGCAGGGCCTGGTCTCGGCGCAACTGAATCTTCCGTTCTGCGTTGCGACGCTGTTGCTTGAAGGCGACGTGTTCGTCGATCAGTTCACCGACGAAATAGTTGATGACAAGCGGCGCATAGAATTGTCGAAAAAAGTCAGTGTCGTCCATGACCCGTCGATAACAGCCCGCGGTTCGAACTACCGGCACATGGTGCGTGTCGAACTACGCCTGAACAATGGCGTAAAGCTCGAGCAAACCGTCGAGGCGCCACGCGGCAGCGAACACAGTTTCGCGTCTGAGGCTGACATCGTGCAAAAATTCAGAAAACTCGCAACACATGTCATCAGCGACGCTAAAGCGGACAGCATTGTCAACCTCGTGCTCGGCGCCGAAAAGCTCGAGCAGGCCGAGCAGATTGCGCGCGCCTTGGCGAGCGGTTGATAGACCTACTTTTCTTTGGTGATTTTCATCTTCGCGGCAAGGTCGCTGAGGCGCTGCCGTTCGGTCTTGGTGAAATTGACAAAATCCGCAACCGACCCGCCCGCCGGCTCAATGCCGGTCGGGATGAGCTTGCCGCGTACTTCGTCGGTCTTGAGAGCGGCCTGCAGCTCGGCATTCATGCGTTGAATAATCGGCTCAGGTGTGCCGCGCGGCGCATAAAGGCCCGCCCAGTGGCCGATTTGCACGGTTGGGAACCCCTGCTCGGCCGTGGTCGTGATCGACGGATAGGCGCTGATGCGCTTTTCATAAGTCGTTGCGATTGCCTTCAACAATCCGGCCTTGATCTTCGGCAATACGACGATACTCGCCTCTGACGTCGCCGAAACATTGTTGGCGAGAACGGCGTTCACGCCGTCACCGCCACTCTTGAAAGGGACGATGGTGATTGAAATGCCGGTCGCCTCCTTGAGCATCTCGGCGACGAATTCCGGGGTGCTGCCATTGCCCGCGGTGGCCCAATTGATGCCTTGAGCGCCTTGCGCTTTCGCCCAGGCGACGAACTCGGACATGTTACTTGCAGGGACACTCGGATGGACAACGATGGTCGATGGCGCGACAGCGATCATGCCGACCGGTACCAGATCGGAATCCGCGTAGGGCAGATCTTTCAGCATCAGGCTGTTGGTGATGGTGCTCGCCGCGCCGACCAGAAAGGTGTACCCATCAGGCGCGGAATGGGCGACGAAGGCTGTCCCGATCACGGCGCCGGCGCCCGGCCGATTTTCAATGACGATAGTCTGCCCAAGCCGTTTGCTGACGCCCTCCGCCGCAAATCGGGCGATCAGGTCATTCGCACCGCCAGGCCCAAATCCCACCACCCATCGAATGGGATGGTCCGGCCATTCCGCATGCGCCGGCAATGAAGCGAACCCACAAAAGAGCAAGCTGGCGGCGAACGTGACGAACCGGCTTATCATTACTCTTCCCCGGCTATTGCGGCCCTGTCGACAAAACCAGCAATCAGTCCAACGGCTCGACCTTGATGATAGATGCACCGTGATTGCTGCCAACCCAGAAGGTCACCGGCGTAGTCGTGTTGTCGACAAATACCCGGCGGATATTTGTTGACCGCGGCAGCAGATAATCCACCATTTCGCCGGTTTTTGTATCCAGCCGTGTCACCTGGTCCGTGATCATCGAGCCGGTCCAGGCATTCTCATTCTTGTCGAGGACAACATCATAAGGAGATGCCCAGCGCGTGCTGAGTTTCCATTCCTTGAACTGTTCGGATTTTGTATCGAACATTCCGATGCGGTCGCCACGGTACTCGCCGAACCAAAGGCGATCCTGCGCATCCATGCTTCCACGCCGTGGCGAAGAACGCGCCGTGGGAACCTCGAACAGCTTGACCTCACCGCTCTTGGCGTCAATACGGCCGATGTGCTGGTGGCGGAAATCAGTGAAAAAGACGTTGTTTTTGGAGTCGGGGATGACGTCGTAGATGTTGTGCACCTCGCCCTTGGGCGCATTCCTGAATGGCTGCCAGGTTTCGATTTTACCGGACGCGATATCGAGCCGGTGCACGCCGGCAAAGCCGTTATTCTGCGTCCAGACTTTACCGTCCACCTGCGAGTTTTGCGGGCTCACCATATTGACCTGCGCGGCATCAATGTTCTGCTCGGGCGGTAATGTCCAGAATTGAAATGATTCCGCCTTGCGATCGAACTTGACGATCGTGGCCTGATACATATTGCCGAGCCACAGGTTGCCGTCCCTGTCCGCACGCAGCCCAAGGCCGCCGGTCGGGAAACCGGGTTTATGCTCGGGGATCGGAAATTCGGTGACCTTTCCGGTCTTGGGGTCGAGCCTGCCCAGATTTTGCTCGCCGAAACTCGAATACCAGACGATCCCGTCCGCATCCACGATCACGTCATGTGGCGAAATTGTTTCGCGCGGCAAACGATATTCCGTGTAGATCACCTGCGTCGCCCGGCCGCTTGGGCGCGCAAACACCTTGAGTGCGTAGCCCCGTTGCGATCCTGCGCTCAGATTGATCGTGCTGAGATATTCCGCCGCTGCGCGGTAGACCTGGACCCGTTGGTCCCCGCGCTCCTCCATGAGACGTTCGGCGCGGCGCAGCTGCGGATGGGCCGGTATGCTCTGGTTCACGTACCCCTGCATGCGCGGCAATATCTGGTTGAGGAACGCATCCGCGTCGTATGTGGACCGCACGATGCGTCCAAGCGTGTGACACCCGACACAGTTAAGCAGCTGGCCTTTTTGCTGGTCAGTGCCGGGGATGCTCGCCAACCATTCGCCGTTCGACAACTGGGCAGCAAGATCTTCGGTCTTGCGCAATTGGAGATCGAGTAACGCCGTCTTCTGATCGTCGATCTCGATTGCTTTGGGGGAATCGAGGTCGTAGCCGACGGCACGTACGCCGATGGAATACTGACCGGATGCCAGTTTGCGCGCCGGGAAGGAAAAGCGCCCGTCCTTGCCGGTAACCACTGTGACCGTAACGGGCGACCCTGTCTTGCTGGCGCTGACCAGCACGCCTTCCATCGCGTTATTCTCGGCGGAGCTGACAAGGCCTGTCAGCGCGGTGGCGACCGTCTGCGCCAACGATGCGCCCGGAACGAGCGTCGCGAGCAGCAAGCCGACGGCAACGACAAAAGCGCGGCGAAACATGATCTCCTCCCGGGAGCAGCAATTTTTTGCTTGTCGCAAGAATAGGCCCTGTGGCCGGCATCCAGCAACGGTTTTTGCAGATGGGGTTGTGCTCATCTGGTAACCGCCTGTATTTATGCCCCATCCATATCGCGGTCGCACTCCCCAGTGTTGGATTGATTTCTCAACGACAATTGGACCAAAATTGCTTGGTCTCATTGCGAAAACAGGGAGGCCGCCGGTGGCACAACATTTTTCTCCTATGATCCGCCGTCGATTTCTCCAACTCGCCGCTGGCGCTGCCGCGCTCCCGATCATTTTGCGCAGGACGTGGGCGCGCGATTATCCGTCGCAAGCGGTGCGCTTGATTGTGCCCTATGCACTGGGCGGGACGACCGACGCCATCGCGCGGCTGATTGGGCCATGGTTATCCGAACGGCTTGCTCAGCCATTTGTCATCGAGAGCCGCCCTGGCGCGGGCACCAATGTCGGCACCGACGCCGTGGTGCGCTCATCACCTGACGGTTATACGCTGCTTCTGTTCGATCCCTCGGCGGCGATCAATGCAACCCTCTATGACAAACTCAATTTCAATTTCATTCGCGACATCGCGCCGATCGTTTGTATCTTCCGCACGCCGCTGGTTATGGTGGTCAACCCGGCATTTCCGGCCAAAACAATTCCCGAGTTCATAGCCTATGCCAGGACTAATCCGGGAAAGGTCAACATGGCGTCGGCCGGCAACGGGAGCACGTCCCAGTTGGCTGGTGAACTGTTCAAGAAAATGACCGGGGTGGAGATGACGCATATCCCCTATCGCGGCGGCGGTCCTGCCATTGCCAATCTGCTCGGTGGCCAGGTGGACATTTTCTTTTCCCCGATGGCGATAGCCGTCTCTCACATCCACGCGGGAACGTTGCGCGCATTGGCGGTGACAAGTGCGACGCGCGCGCCGGTATTGCCGGAAATACCGGCTGCGGGCGAGTTTGTGCAGGGTTATGAGACGAGTTACTGGATTGGCCTGGGCGCGCCTAAGAACACCCCCGCCGAAATCATCGACAAGCTTGGCAAGGACATCAATGTATGCCTGGCGGATCCCAGGATACAGGCGCGGTTTGCTGATCTGGGCGGCATTGTGAGTGGCGGCTCGCCCGCTGACTTCGCAAAACTCATTTCCGACGAGACCGACAAGTGGGGCAAAGTAATCCGCACGGCCAACATCAAGGCAGAATGAGACAGCCGGTCGCTTAGCCCAGACGCACCATATTAGCCGGCTCCACTCGCTTGCGACGTCCGCGGCGCCAAGACCGCAAGAACGATCGCCACGATGAACAGCGCCGGCACGTCTGCAATTAAATGGCCGCGTTCGCCGGCATCATTGAACGACTGGAAGCCCATGATCGCGCCGTGAACCACGCTCGACCACACGGTAAACCAGATCAGGCTCTTGTGTTCCGCGGGATTGCGCGACGCGATGAGCAGGAATACGCCCAGCGTTGCATACACGCCGATAATCATCAGCAGATAGTGCGAATGGCCGTGGCCCCAGGTCCAGCCCGAGGGCCACACGATGCCCAGCGTATAGATACCGAATATGAAGGTGAGACCGACAGCGACAAGGGCGATCCGGAGAAAAAGCAGTCGAGTGGTGTCCGACATAGGTGCATCTCCAATATTCGGGACAAATCTTTCGGCTGACTGGATGTCAAAAAACGCCCCGAAAGACTTTGCCGGAAGCTTGATTTGCTCTTGAGATGCGCTTGATTATTTCCTGAGATTGGACCGGTTTAGGCCTTGAGCGACATTGCGGCGTTGCCGCCGCCCGCATATTCCGTAGCAAGCCGCTAAATCGGGCACGCTCCTGCCGCCGCTACGTCAGCTTCGGCAGATCCGCGAAATAGTCTGGATGTTCTTTTTCGACTTGCTGCATGAACTCCGGCCGGAACAGCTTCGGCACATCGAGGCGGGGCGCGCCCTTCAACGTGTTCATCAACACCTCGTCCTCGGCGTTTTCGAAGGCGCGCAACACATTCGGTGACATACGCGGGTCGAAGTGAATATGCCTGATCGACTTTTTGCCGATGGCGACGTCGGTGCCGGGCACCCATTTGGCGAAAATCTCCACCGCCTCGTCGGGATTCTTGCGCGTGAAATACGACGATTGCGCAAGGCCTGCGGCGATGCTCTTGATCACGGCCGGCTTCGACTGGATGGTCGGCCCATGCGCGACCGCAACCATCACATAGGACATGTGTTGCCCGCCCCGGATCACTTCATATGAATCCGGCACCTGGGTAAGGGTCTGCGTCACGAAGGGTTCCCAGGTCACGATGGCGTCGACTTTGCCCTCGGCCAGCGCGGGCGCGAGGCCGAACTGCGACCAGATGTTCTCGATGGTGACATCGTCGTACTTCACGCCCGCGCGGCGCAGCACCATCTTGAAATATTCGTCGGAGGTCTGCCCCTTCGCCAAGCCGACTTTCTTGCCGACGAGATCGCCAATCTTGCCGACATTCACGCCTCTGCCCTTTTTGGTAACGATGGCGAGTGGCGTATCGCAACGGTCGTTGGTCGCATCGTTCATGATGAGGCCGATCACCTGAAACGGGTTGCCGGCATGCACCGCCTTCAGATACGTGGTCGTGCTCATGTCGCCGACCTGCGCTTCGCCATTGTGAAGGGCATTGACCATGTCGGTGCCGGTATCCACCACGCGGAAGCTCGCGTCGACACCGTGCGACTTGAAGAAGCCCTTCTCCGCGCCGATGAACATTGGCAGATGGCCGAAATTATTCGCGATCACCACATCGAGTTTGGGCAAGTCCGCCATGGCAGTTCTCCCGACCGTTGCACGGGTGCGGCTATGATTGCGCCAGCACCTGCGGATTGACGCAATTCGGCGGCGTGCGGCCGTCGATCAGCG
>Ga0070713_100000872_pt1 | contig 19315 bp, 12 predicted proteins | sample LARL82metaG_FD_65465 | JGI IMG/M metagenome (GOLD analysis project Ga0070713, IMG submission 65465) | Corn, switchgrass and miscanthus rhizosphere microbial communities from Kellogg Biological Station, Michigan, USA - LAR L8-2 metaG | ecosystem: Host-associated > Plants > Roots > Rhizosphere ...
GCCGGATCGAGCGGCTTGATCTCATAGAGCAAGTCGCGCATCAACTGGCCAGCTTCCAGGCTTGCTACGAGTCCCACGACAAGACCGAAGACCGCGGGCCGCATTCCATCCAGCAACATCTTCCACATCAGCTGTTCGCGGTTTGCACCCAACGCGACGCGGATGCCGATTTCGGTCGTCCGCTGGGTTGCGATGTATGACATCACGCCGAACAGGCCCACCGCGGCAAGAACCAGCGACAGCGTGGCAAAAGCTACGAGCAGCGCCGCGTTGAAGCTCTGGTCCAGGGTCGATTGGCCGAGCAACTGGTTCATGGTGAGCACATCGGAGACGGGCAGATCGGAGTCCATCTCCGAGATGATGTGCTGGACCGGAAGGGCGAACTGCTCCACGCTGCGGCTGGAGCGAAGCACAAGCGTGCCGACGGTCTCCACGCCGGCATCCAGCGGGTAATATTGCACCGGCTTCGGCGTTTCGCCGACTGCGTAGCGGGTATCGCCCACAATCCCCACAATGATGGCATTTTTCCCGCGTACGCGGAGGTGCCGGCCCAGCGGATCTTCGCCGGGAAAGTACTGGCCAGCGAAGGATTGGCTGATGACGACTTCGTTGGCAGCATCCAAACGCTTCCCCTTGTCAAATGTACGTCCGCGCAAAATGGGAATGCCCATCGCGCCAAAGTACTTCGGATCAGCCCAGCGGCTTAAGGCAAACTGACCAGTGCCTTGCGGTAAGGGCGGATGCTCCACGACGCTGAAGGTCCAATCCATCTGATAGCCCTGCCCCGGGACAACCGTCGCAAAGCCTGCCGCGTCCACTCCGGGCAGAGCGCGCACACGATCAAGCAGCGTGTCGTAGAAGTTGGCTCGCTGGGCGGGAGTCGGATACCGGGCGTCAGGGATGCCCAGGTGCATAGTGAGCACGTCTTGGGTGATGCACCCCATGTCGTCGGAGCGCAGCCGTTCATAGCTCTTGAGAAGCAGTCCGGCGCCAATGAGCAAAATCACAGTCAGTCCGACTTCGAGCGTAAGCAGCACCTTGCGCAGCGTGGGCCGCGCGCTGCCCCCGCTCACCGAACGCGATGCCTCATGGAGCGCGCCGAGAATGCGCTTGTCGCTGGTGCTGAACGCAGCGATGAGTCCGGAAAACACCGCGCATATTACGATCACGCCGACCGTAAACGCCGCCACCACGCCGTCGATGTGGATGGATTCGACGCGGGTCATGTCGTGGCGAGTTTGCGTCAGCCAACCAAGAGCAGCGAAGGCGAGCAAAAGTCCCAGTGCGCCGCCGGAGGCCGAAAGCAGCAGGCACTCCATTAGCCGCTCGCCGATCAGACGTAGCCAACCTCCGCCAAGCGCGGTGCGGATCGCCAGTTCTTTGCGCCGCGCCGCAGCGCGCGCCACCAGCAGATTGGCCACATTGAGGCAAGCGATCAGCAGCAGGCAGCAGGTCGCTTCCAGTAGTACATACAGCGGCTTCTTGATTTCGCCTACGATGTGTTCCAGCAGCGGACGGCTTTTGGCGCTTCGAAATACCAACGGATCGGTGAGGTGCTCATTGTGGACGCGCTGGGAGATGGTGCTCAGATCGGCCACGCCTTGCGCCGCGCCGACTCCCGGCTTCAGCCGCCCCACAACGCGAAACATATGATTGCTGAACGAGGCCATCTCGTCTTCGGGCTTGTCGTGGTAAACCGGTGTCCATAGCTGGATGGATGGGTCGGGAAAATCGAACCAGGCGGGCATAACGCCGATAACGGTATACGGCGTGGCGTCCAGATGGATCGTCTGGTTCAGGATGGCTGGGTCACCACCGAAGCGGCGCTTCCACAGGCCCCAACTCAGCAAGACGGTGCCGTTGCCCGTGGGGCTATCATCGGCCTGCGTAAAATCGCGGCCCAGCGCAGGTTGCACGCCTAGTGTGCGGAGCATGTCCCACGAAAACAACGCGCTATACAGCTTCTCCGGCATTTGCCCGCCCGAACCGGAGAGCCCGACCCGGATACCCTTCGCGAGCGCGAGACCGCTGTAGCTGCGGTTCTGGTTCTTCCACTCGGCGTACATGCCGCCGGAGACCGGGTTGGAACCTGCCGAATCGTCTTCATGAAGGCCGGCCTCGTAGAGCATCACGAGGTGATTGGGATCATCGAACGGCAGAGGTTTGAGCAAAACGCTGCGCACCACCGTGAACAGCGCGACGTTGGCGCCAATGCCCAGCGCCATCACCAGGATGGCGATGACGCTAAAACCGGGGGTGCGACAAAGCGTGCGCAGACTAAAGCGCAGATCGCGTGCGAGGGAGTCAAGCCAGTTCCAGGACCAGATGGCGAGAGTCTGTTCACGGATAAGTGCAGGATTGCCAAAAGCGCGCAAGGCCGCGTAGCGAGCCTCTTCATCCGAAATGCCACCTTCCCGTTGCTCCTCTTCCTCCAATTCCATGTCGGAACACAGCTCCCGCTCCAGGTCTGCATTTCTTTCCTTGAACTGCCACCATTTCATGTCAGTTCTCCTCGACGACGGGCCACATCACCCGCGCTACAGCTTCGGCCATCTGCTTCCACTGCGATTCTTCGACTACCAGTTGCTTTCTGCCTTTATCAGTTAACCGGTAGTACTTAAATTCCCGGTTTCGGTCCGGCGCAGCCTCCCATTTGGAGACGACCCATCCCCGCTTTTCCAGGCGATGCAATGCGGGGTAGAGCGAGCCGTGCTGCATCTGCAAAAATTCATTCGTAGTCCTCTGAATGTGCTTCCCGATCTGGTGACCGTGAGCAGGTCCGTAAAGAAGCGTCCTCAAGATGAGCATGTCCAGCGTTCCCTGGAGGACCCCGGCCCGTTGCTGCGCGTGCTTCGCCATAGAAGACATTCTACCCTCAATCTGGCAACGATAGTAGACACTCGACTATCGATTGTCAACCCACGAAGCAGGGTGTGGATTCTCGAATGACGACTTCATGCCAACGCACTCATCGACAGGCGAAATCGGGCTTAATTTCTGAGTTCGGGGCGGATCGTCGGCAACCCTTACCTCATCGGATTAGGTAAGAGTCGCCCGTGATCCAGGCGCAATCCCAAGAGCCGCCGCCAAACCATATGCATCTTGACCAACAGTCATGGTCCAAGCCGATGGCGCCATCTCCAATGGCTAACATGGATCTCGCAACCCCTCTCGCGGAACGCGTCCCAAGAGAGGACGCTCTATGAACCTAGCTCCAGCAGCGCCTCACGCAGGCGGCGGTGCTTCTGGAGAAGTCGCGCGTAGCGCATCTCATTGGCCGCGCTTTTGGCGCGGATGATCTTCAGCAAGGCGCGCTTCTCTTCGCGGCCCCAGGATGACAGGCTGGGCACGAGAGAAAGGACGAGCGCGAAGTTCTCGAAGCTGGCTTGCTGCTGCGGCCTCAGCGAGGAGACCTTCTCTCCAAGCAGGCGTGCCAGCCATGCCGAAGCAGTTGGGCGTATGCGAGCACTCTCGCCCTGGAATTTCGCAGCCATGCGCCGGTTTATCTTGAGTCCGAGGTTGCGGATGGAGAACTTGTCCCAGGCTCCCGCTTGACTTCCGGGGAGCTCAAAGAAGACGTGTCCCGCGGCCAGGCGCCGCAAGGTGCGCGAAGAGGTCCGGTATTTTGCATCGAACACGATTTTCTGTTCTTCGCGTGCAGTTAGCCGCAGCAAGTCCGTGCGGCCAGGACGAAATCCCAGCTTCCGATAAAACCAGAAGGCACCGGAGTCGATGGCTTCCTCATTGCGCTCGCCTAACTGGTAGGGGTAAACAGAAATGCACTTTGCGGTTGTGAGTCCGCAAAGGCAGCGCAGGGCTTGCGCGTAGATCCAGGCAGCTTCGCCGCCGCGAAAGGTGTAAAAGGTGTTGAAGCCGACCTCCATCCATTCGCAGAGTCCGATGGCTTCGATGTAGTTGATGGGAACGCCGTTCTTCAGGGTGAATCCGGCAACATAGAAGCGCAGAGGCAGGCGCCGCGCCGCAGGCAGGCCCCACAGATAGATCGAAACGCCGCGACCCACATCAGCGCGCACAACGGTGTCGGGATCGCCCAGCGTGGTGCCGTAGAGTTCACGGTAGCGGACGAGCATCACTTCGCGGATCGTATCCAGCACAGCCTCGCCCTGCGCTCGCGGCAATCGCGTCAGCTCCGGCGGCTGTTGGGCCAACTCCTGCGCGAGTGAGACCTCGCTGCGCGTAATCAGCGGCCCGTGGTGATAGAAGACACGCCGCACTGGCTTCCAGTTACGTGTGCGCGAAAGAGGCAGGTTATTCAGCTTCCAGCGCAAGGGCAGGCGCAACGCGTCGTAGAGTTGCGATTTTTCTGTCTCCGGCACGGGCAACTCCTCGAAGCGCCGCACCAGCCACTCGGCGTTCTTGTTTCTGCTGGCAGTGGCGAGCCAGCGCCTCCAGGGAACGTTGGCTTCAACGTAGCCATCTTCTTCCAGCAGCGGCATGAAGCGTGGCCAGATGGCGGCCAGAGCGCGCTCTTCGTCGTAGCCCTTCCAGACAACTTCGACCTTGCCGGGCAGACGACGCACTAGCCAGCGAAGAACGTCGAAGCTGAGAGTATCTTCCATGCAGCTGCCCGCGATGCCGGAAACCTCCAGCGGATCGAATTGCGCCATATCGGCCCCGGCTTGCTGAAGTTGTTCCACCCTTTGCGCAAAACTACGCAGCAGTTCCTCCGACTTGCGGACGACGCGTTGGCCATGAGGAAAAGCGCGCAGGAACAGGAGCGCTTCGTGGAAACGAATCAGAGAGGGAACATCCGCGAAGCGCTGTCTGCTTAGCTGGGAAAAGAGCCTTAGGACTCGGGTTCCCTCACCGGTTCCAAAACGGTAACGGCATTGTTCTAGTTGAGTGAGCAGCCGGTCGAGGGAGCGGGTGGCCATGCGGATTGGAACAAGACTAGCGCACTTTCGGGCCGATGAGCGAACTCATTCCGGCACGACCGCTGTGGCTTCGATTTCCACCTGGGCCCGGTCGTCAGATGCACCGATAAACGCTCCTTAACGGAGGACGCATAGCTCCCTGTTTGTCGGCAAACAGGAACTTATGATAGATCCTGTCCAAGAATGGCAGGGCGAAAACCGAGCATCCATTTCTCCCCAGCGATTCCTGCCAGGAATCACAGTAGGGCCAGCTCAGATTTATCGACAATCTAACCGTGTTTCGCGAATCTTACAGTCCGCATAGACAAACGTCGAAAACCAAGTTCTTAATGGCAGGTTTCAGTCGGGCGGGTCTTCGAGATGTCAAGCAAAGCGCCCAGCGGAATAGACTCGGTCGCGCGTCGCACCTTGCGATTCTCTTGTGCCAGGAACGTGAGGCTTCTTGGGCATCGAAACTGCCAGAGTAAAAATGCGTTCTCTTTTATTTTTCACAAAACACGTTGGTCGACAATAGCAGCGTTGCCAATCGCGATGGTGAAAATAGCCCCCGCCGTTATGGCTCCTTGCGGGGGTTTCTCCAACCCAGAACGCGGGCTAAAGTTTGTAGCCTCCACGACTAGGGAAAATGACCGCCCTGGTCGCGCCTCTGAATCAGGATTGGACATTCCTGCTCACCTGCAGGGAGATTCGGTCCGATTTCGCCATGCCTTAATGGTAGTTTAATCGGTTTCGAACCGAGCAGTTGTGAACATCACGCCATCCTCCGCAAGGCGCATCATTCTCTGTAGGATAGGAACTGGTCGTGCCGGGAGTCATAACGGCGAAGGTGATTGCGGCAACTGCCGGAGTGGCCACGGCATCTTCATTGTTGGACGAGGCCGTGCGGTTGTAACTTGAGCCGGCTCTCCATTCGGTCTTCGACAACTGGGTCCTAGGACCACTGGAAGGAATCCTGCATGTTGATTCAGGTCGGCTACGAATTAGTTTTTTACTGTCCACAAGAGACGCCCATGATCCTCATGGTCAACGTCCATTACTCCCGAGCCTCGGATATCGTCATTCCCGATATTCTGACCACCGTTCCGGAAACCCCAATGAAGGCGTATCGGGACGGCTTCGGAAACTGGTGCACCCGGATTGTGGCGCCCATCGGGAGGACTTGTCTGAAAAGCAATGGCGTGGTTCGAGATTCGGCAAAACCCGACCCGTTGACGCCCTTCGCTAGACAGCACGCTCTACAAGATTTGCCAGAAGATACTCTGGTATTTCTTTTAGGCAGCCGGTATTGCGAGACCGATCTACTGTCGGACGCTGCGTGGTCGCGATTCGGTCAGACGACGCCAGGCTGGTCGCGCGTGCAGGCAATCTGCGATTTTGTCCACAACCATATCATTTTCGATTATCAGCAAGCGCGCCCCACACGTACAGCTTGGGAGGCGTTCAAAGAGGGTACCGGAGTCTGTCGCGATTACGCGCATTTGGCGATCGCACTCTGCCGTTGCATGAATATTCCGGCGCGGTACTGCACCGGATACCTTGGCGATATGGGGACTCTGCCGCCATACGGCGTGATGGATTTTGCCGCATGGATCGAAGTCTATCTAGGTGGCGCTTGGCACACATTCGATCCGCGGAACAACGTGCCCAGGATTGGACGAGTGCTCATCGCGCAAGGCCGCGACGCGACCGATGTTGCCATCACCACCACCTTCGGCCCAAATACTCTGGAGAGCTTTAAAGTCTGGACGGATGAAATCGCGGAGAGTGTGCTACAAGTCGGCTAGTCTGAAAGTCCGGTGGAGCGCGTGCCGCCATCTCCTCTCCTGCGGCGGTTCGGTGGCCGGGTGGAGATACCCGACTCTACAAACATTAGACATCAAGGCCCCGCGAATCAATCGGCTCCATGTCAACAGCGACTTTGAGCGCATGGGATCCACCTCCCAGAATTAAGCCCCGCAGAGGACTTACATCGCCGTAGTCCCGGCCCCAGGCGAGCGTCACGTGGCCGTTCGAGGGGACAAGATTGTTCGTGGGATCAACATCAAGCCAGCCGATTCCCGGGCAATAAGCCGATACCCAGGCGTGGGATGCATCGGCGCCCACCAGCCTTGGCTGCCCGGGAGGTGGGTAGGTTCGAAGGTATCCGCTTACATAACGAGCGGCGAGATTCAGCGAGCGGAGGCAGGCGATTTGCAAGTGTGCGAAATCCTGGCAGACGCCCCGCCGTTTCTTGAAGACCTCTTCGGGCGTCGTCCGGACGTTAGTCGATTTCGAATCGAAGCGAAAGTCGCTGTGGATGCGTGCGGTCAGGTCGAGAAGCGCATCTGGCATAGGCCGTCCCGGCGTAAACGACTGGAGCGCGTAGGCGGCAAACTCTGGAAGTACACGAATGCGCGGCGACTCAAATCCAAACTGGTAGGCTTCCAGTCCGGCTGCGCTAAGATCGGTGGGAACCGATCTCGCTGCTTCTTCCCAAGGGGGCGGCAATTGAGGCGAAGGCATCGGCTGCTCGTCAAGGACCACTTCGCTGCGCGCCTCCACCATCAATTCGCGGTGCGGCTCTTGAATGGTGAAAAAACAAAGAATGTTGCCAAAAAAGTCCACGCGCTCTGTGCGCGTTGCCGGCCGCGGCTGGATACGCAGCTCGCTCCGAGACAGCTGGTGATGCGGCAAAACTCGAGGTTTCAGGCATGCCACATGGGTTCCCACCGAGACGGGATACTTGTATCTGTATGTGGTCCTGTGAACGATTTTATAAATCATTACTCGGAGATCATTGTCCTAGGAAAATCATTGGCCTATCGTAATCGGCAAGGTGCGGGCATGACTAAAATATCTGCTTGATAAATTATTCGACCAGGAAGGCAGCAACCCTTCGAGTTCGTGGAGGAAACTCGCCAGCCGGGAGAGCCCGTCAGAAGTAGTCGGCGCACCGGCCCCGGGTAATGGATATTTCAGCTTTCGCAAATCAAAACTGCGTAACAACGTCAGCGCGGCCCGCATCGCCTCTAAGTCAACCGGGACGTGCCGAGGCAGCTTTTGATAAAGGTCGGCGAGGTGGCTGAGCTGAAAGTCCAAAGAGCGCGGATTGGTCTCATCCGCCATGAGCACATCCATTACGGCCAAGGGCTGCAGCGTCGTGTAGTACCGAGTGCGGTAGGTCATAGAACTATCCGCAACCTCGAGCAGCCACTCCAAAAGCAACCAGTCCTGCTCCGTCAGCGGGGTAGTGATCTCGCTCAGTTGCCTGGTCAGATAGACCGCGCGCTCGAGGCGCCGGCCAGTGGTCATGAACACCCAGCCCAATCCGCGGTTGATGTTCTCCCGCTCCATTCCGGAAAATGCAGAAAGCAGTCCCAAACAATCGGTCAGCATCGCCGAACACTCGAGAAACGGAGTGCCCATCTGAATTGAGTCCCGAAGCCGCCCGATCAGGAACATCATGTCTCCCGACAAGCGCTCGCGTATGTTGCTGCCAATCCGGAATACCTCAGCCAGCGTGCAAGTCAGACTGTCGGCCCGCTTGGGATCCGCCAACAGCGATGTCATTTCCTGTTCAAGTTCGAGAGAGGTCGGCCGCCGGTGTTTAGGCTTAGGCAACTTGCTGTGCCGTGACCCCAGGCACTTGTGCAGGCGCATGAGGCAAACAAATTCCGATTCTCCGGCGCGCCGTACTCGAGGGATCATGGCGCGTAAGATCCGAGCAATGTTCTCGGCACGCTCGACATATCGGCCCAACCAAAAGGCATTATCAGCTACACGGCTAGGCACGACTCGCGAGACACGATGCAACTCCACAGGTTCATGCCGCGGGCGCAACAAACTGAACGTATCGACGGCGCTGTCCGACAGGACCCATGCGTCCTTGCTGTGGCCTCCCCGCTGCATCGAGACAACCGATCCTTCCGCTTCGGCAACACGTACCAGTCCGCCCGGAATCGCGATCCACCCGTCGCCGGTATTGAGAACGTAGGTGCGCAGCACCACGCTGCGCGAGTTAAGACATCCGTTGTCCCACACCGGAGCCGTGGACAAAGCGACCTGCTCCTGCGCTACATACTCGCTCGGGCGGGTTCGCAATTGCTCGGCAAACCTGCCCTTCTCCGCATTCAGAAGTTCGGCCCCGAACACTGGTTCCATACCGCGCGACGGGAATGCCGGTTTCACTACCACCTGGTCGAGATGGTCGAGCACCCAATCGAGCGCATACTTCTGCCCGCACCACCAGGTAGCCACAGACGGGAGTTTGAGCTTTTCACCCAGCAATTGTAAGGAGAGTCCGGGTAAAAAGGGCATGATCGCAGCCGTCTCAATCAGGCCGCTTCCCAGTGCGTTGGCCACCTTAACATTTCCCGCTACGATGGCGTCGACGAGGCCGGGCACGCCCAGAAGTGAATCGGCCCGTAGTTCCAGAGGATCGCAAAAGCTATCGTCCACCCGCCGCAAAATCACATCGACCTTTTCCAGTCCGTCGACTGTCTTGAGATACACGCGGCGTTTGCGCACCGTCAGGTCCGCTCCCTGCACTAGAGTGAACCCCAAATAACGCGCGATGTAGGAGTGTTCGAAGTAAGTCTCGTTGAGCGGCCCGGGAGTGAGCAATACGATTCTCGGATTGTCGCGCTGGGCAAGGTTGGTGAGCGCTTCGCGTTGCGCCCGGAAAAATGGAGCCAGGCGCAATACATTCGATGTGCGGAACAGATCGGGCAGAACATCGGAGACGATGGTGCGATTTTCCAAAGCATAGCCGCTGCCCGAAGGCGCTTGCGTGCGATCGGCTAGCACCCACCACTGGCCATCAGGCGAACGGGCAAGATCGACGGCCAGCATATGTAGGTAGCTGTGCGCGGCAACAGGCACGCCAACGAGCGGTCGGAGAAATGCGGGGTTGGCATAGAGAAGCGCGGCAGGAAAGTGGCCGCGCGCCACCAGGTTCTGCGCGCCGTAGAGGTCCTCGAGGAGTCGATTAAGCAACTGTGCGCGCTGAATGATACCCGCTTCTATGAAGCGCCATTCGTCCGCCGGAATCAGTAGCGGAACGATATCGATTTGCCAGGCTCGGCTTGCCCCCAGTGGATCGCCATAAACGTTGTATGTGATCCCGTTCTCGCGAATGCGGCGCTCGGCACGAGCCCAGCGTCGTCCCAACTCCTCGGGGCCGATCGCTCGAAGCGATTCCATCAAGTGTGCCCAGTGCGGGCGGGGAGTTATCCCATCGGCCGAGAGTTCGTCGTAGGCAGCTCCGTAGCGGAGCGGAGGCTGATATAAATCAACAGTCATGGGACAAGTCCCGGCTTCTCGATGCGGGTCTCTTGCCCGGGCGGCACTAATCGCAGGTCTAGAGTCATCGGAAAGATCGGGTTGGTCTCTTTCTCCGGCGCCGCCATCGGCCCAGGCGTAGCATCGGATTCTTGGAAGCGTTGCCGGCGGCGGTCTGCGGCCTCCGTGGCGTTCACTGGGCGGGCCGTGTAGGCGCGACCATCGGGCGATCCCACGTGGTAGGCGCATCGCGCAATCGAACGTGCCTTCCAGCGATCAATAATGTCGAAGATGAGGGGCGCATGCACAGGAATTGTTGGATGTAACTCCGCCGACAGTTGCCGGGCGCGATACCGTACGCCAGCGACCGTCTCTCCCGGCTCGCCGGTAGGATAGAGCGGCACGCTGCGGCCGTTGCATGCGACCGCGTAGCGGGATTCCGTAGTCAACCCAGACACTTTCACCTGAATCCGCTCGAACGAGGAATCCACAGCGCGAACCGTTCGGCCGGAACTCGTCTCTTCCGCCAGTACGTTCCAAGGCTCGAGGGCCTCACGCAGCTCGAGTCCGCCCCCCTCTACAGCGATCGACCCGATCTTCGGAAAGCGAAACTCCATCTGCGTGGCAAACCACTTCTCCTCGAAATTGTACCCAGACTCGCGCAAACAGGTGAGCACATCGAAAAAGTCGCGCCTGACGAAGTGCGGCAGCATAAAACGGTCATGAAGTGCGTTGCCCCAACGGACGAGGACACCTTCGAATGGACGTTTCCAAAACATGCAGACTAACGCGCGGATCAGCAGCATCTCGATAAGACCCATTTTGACATGGGGAGCCATTTCGAATGCACGCAATTCGAGCAGGCCCAGACGCAGCCCCCGACTCTCCTGCGGATACAACTTGTCAATGCAGAACTCGGCGCGATGCGAATTTCCAGTGACGTCGACAAGCAGATTGCGGAACAATCCATCCAGCGTAGTCGGCGGGCAGTCGCGCGGGGGCAAATTACCGAAGGCGAGTTCCAGTTCGTATAGCGCATCCATACGCGCTTCGTCGATGCGCGGACACTGGCTCGTCGGGCCGACATACATTCCGGAGAACAAATACGACAGCGACGGATGGTTCTGCCAGAACGCCAGCATGCTACGCAGCAGATCCGGACGGCGCAGGAAAGGACTGTCCAACACGGTTGCCCCGCCGATCACGATGTGGCTGCCTCCGCCGGTAGCAATGTGGCTGCCGTCATAGGCAAATTTTTCAGCCGTCAACCGATTATGGTGTGCTTCCTCGTAGAGCACTGTGTTGATCTGTTCGAGTTCGTCCCAATTGCTCGCGGGCGGCAGGTTCACTTCCAGAACGCCCGGATCGGGTGTGACGCTGAAGGAGCGCAACCGCGGGTCGGAAGGCGGAGCGTAGCCTTCGAGCCACACCGGCGTCTGCAAATACTGGCAAGTGTCCTCGACGGCAGCGACTAGGTCGAGATAGTCCGCAAGGTTGGACGCATACGGCAAAAACACGTGCAAGCGGCCTTCTCGAGCCTGCACGCAGAGAGCTGGCCGGACCAGTTCCGACGCAGTCTCAGCCGTGCTCGAAAGAGCAGGCAGCGGATCGGTCACAGGATTTCTCTGGAAGAGATCCATTCGCCGGCTCGGTCGCGATGGGAGCCTGATCCGATCCGCGAACGGCGCAACCTCGTACTCGTATCCCAGTTCGTCAGGCGCTACCCAGGGCATCGCTTCGGTCGGGATGCGGTAGCCGATGGGGGAATCGCCCAGCGACAGTCGCAGACATTCGGGGCGAGGAAACCACAATTGGCTCGACCAGCACAACTGGCCCTCGGGTTGACGGCGGCGAATGGGTAAAATGTAGCCAGCGGGCTCCAGTGGTTCGCTTTCGCGGTTGAACGCTGGCAGAATGTCTTCACAGCTCACCTGAAGCCGGCGAGTGAGCGCTTCTATGAACTTCAAAGCATCGGCTGCGCCGAAGCTGTAGTTCTGATCTTCGCAACCGATCAGATCGATATTCTGCCAAACCGGAACGCGGTCGACGCGCCAGGAGCAGCTCAGCGCCCAGCGCGGCAGCGGCTCGCCGGGATACCATTTGCCTTGTCCAAAGTGAAGCAGTGCGCCGGGCGCCACCTTCTTTCGCAGGCAACGGATGAGAGCCAAGCCGCGAGTTCGTTTCATTGGTCCCAGAGCATCGATGTTCCACTGCGGGCTTTCTGGCTCGTCGATGCCGACGAACGTAGGTTCGCCGCCCATGGTCAAGCGCACATCTTCCGCCTCCAGCTCCGCGTCGATGCGATGCGCCACCTGTTCGACCTGCAGCCAAGCCTCTTCGGTGAAGGGCTTGGACAGCCGTGGCGCTTCATTCAAGCGGCGAATGGACATGGTGTGGCGGAAGTCCACGTTGGCCGGCTCGACCGTCCCCTCAATGGGCGCTGCCTTGGATGCGTTCGGAGTGCAGACGAGCGGGATGTGACCCTCCCCGGCGAATAGACCCGAGGTCGGATCCATCCCAATCCATCCCGCTCCCGGCAAGAATACTTCCGCCCAGGCATGGAAATCCGCCGAGTCGTTTTGCGGCCCGCTCCGACCTTCCGGCGTGCTCTCATCCCCTGCCAACTGAATCAAATACCCGGAGATAAAGCGGGCCGCGAGTCCCAAATGTCTCAGAATCTGCACCAGCAGCCAGGCCGAGTCACGGCAGGACCCGCTGCACTTTTCAATGGTCTGCTCGCATGTCTGGACGCCCGGATCCAGCCGTGTCACATATTCAATTTCGTCTCGCACCATCCGATTCAAGTCAACCAAGAAGCTGATCGTTCCTCGCCTTTCGCGGGAAAGCCTCCTGAGAAAAGTCTGGAGCAGGGGCCCGGCCGGTTCGAATGAACGATATGGTTCGAGGTCCTTAGCCAGATCCGGAGCGTACTCGAAAGGATAGTTTTCGACTCCTGGTTCCAGAAAGAAATCGAATGGATTGAAGGGGGATAGCTCCGCGACGAGGTCGACCGCAACCACAAACTCGCTGGTCTTGTTCGGGAAAAGAACGCGCGCCAGATGATTGTTGTGGGCGTCGAGTTGCCAATTTAGAAAGTGTCCGGCGGGAGTGACGTGAAGCGAGTAGCTGAGGATCGGCGTTCGACAATGTGGCGCCGGACGCAAACGTATAACCTGTGGACCGATTGAGACCGCTTTGTCGTACCCGTACCGTGTCCAATGATTGAGAGCAACTTGTACGCTCATCCACCCTCGTGCGGCCCACGCCTGAAGTCTCTGGTTGTTCTCAGTTCACTACTGCTGTTGCTGTTGCGCAGCGACCAACTGCAATTGCTGAGTCTCGTCAAGAAATTGGGACCACTCTTGGCCCGCCGCAAAGTCCTCATCGGGAGGGAGCAAGGCTTCGGACGGCGTTATCCGAACGCGAACTTGGAGCTGAGTGTCCGCTTTGCCCTTCATGGCACCCATGGTGGGCGGAACGTCGGCAGAATCGCGACCGATTGCGGTGCGAATGTGCCCCTCCCCCACGAGCATGTTAGTCGTCGGATCGAAACCTACCCAGCCTACGCCGGGGAGGAGAGCTTCCACCCATGCATGCGAAGCCCCTTCCGGCGAGGGCACATTTTCGCCGCCGTTGTAAATGTATCCACTGACATAGCGACAGGGAATGTCGGCATTTCGAGCCAGCGCGATCATGACATGAACGAAATCCTGACACACCGCCTGTCTCGACCGAAGGGCGTGCTCAATCGGCAAACTCGCAGTACGGCTCTTCTTCAAATACGCGAAACTGCGATGCACACCGGCGGCAACATCCTGCAGAAATGCCAGAGGGCTGCGTCCGTCCCTTTCTGTCGCGCCGATCTCTTTTGCCAGCTCTTGAAGCTCTGCTGATGGGCGGGCATAATGACTCGGCATCAGCATGTCCCAGTAATCTTCCCTTTCGACGCGCTGTTCTAGATCGGTCCACCTTCCGTAGTCCATGGTCTCGGGAGCCGCGGCCTGACCGTCAATATTTACCAGAGCGTCCGAGATGATTGTGAGCTGGCCATGGCGGGAAGGCAAGTCGAAGTGGTGCACCAGATTTCCATAGGAATCGGTGTAACCGAAGATGCGGGCTCGCGGATTGACCGAGAGCTGAAAAACAAAACAGCGCTGGTTCCCTTCGCTTCTGGGGTGCATGCGAACTTCCATCATGCTCTGCCAGACGGGATGGCTATAGCGATAACGCGTGAAATGGCGAATGGCATAGAGCATTAGCTTGGGAAGGCAACCTCAATCGGATACTCGATATACAGTTCGTTAACCGCCGCATGCAGCGCTCCACACTGGTCGATGATTGACGCAAGATATTTGTGTAATCCAGTAATGATTTCTCCAACCTGTACGTAGGCGACCGTTGATCGCAAACGTCCGATCAATCTTTCGACCTTCTCGGTCCTGCGGCTCAAAGACAGGGCGCTGATTGCCGTCAAAGCCTCGTGCATTCGGTCCAGCGAATAACGCACCGAATAAGGGAATCCAGGCTTCAGCAGGAGGAAGTTCGCTATTCGATCCGGCTTAAGTTCAGCGGTGCATGCCTTGCAATAAGCTTCAAACGCAGCGCAACTGCTTAACAGGCCCACCCAATCTAAGTCATCCGCGTGCTTGTCGACGACAAAATAAGCGTCCAGTAGGATGCAGAGATTGCAGGCTCTCTCGATATATTTGCCGAGCTGGATAAAATGCCATGCCTCGTCATGATTCAGAGTGGCGGCGGTAATTCCATTAAACCTGTAGGAACCTTCGCGAACCAGGCTCACCACTCGCATGGCGGCTGCATCATCATCGGGTTGCAGCTCAAAGCGGGTCACGTCGTGGAAAATTGTGTTCAGGTGTTCCCACATCTCCGAGCTGATTTCCTCGCGAACTTGCCGGGCATTTTCGCGGGCCCCGCTGATGCTTTTCACAATCGAAAAATCTCCTTCCGGATCCGCCACCAATAAATACAGAGCACGTTGCGGGTCGACGTTGCTGGCAGACGCGCCAGGGGCTAGAGAGGAAACCGCGCGAAACCAACGCTCTTCCGTGGAAAACTTTGCCGGGTTCAGAATCAGGCTGTATGTTGCTTTCAACACACGCGAGGCATTATCCGCCCGCTCGAAATAGCGGCTCATCCAGTAGAGACTGTCGGCTACGCGAGAAAGCATGAGGGTTGGTCACCTAATTCTTCAAAATCTCAATTCTGCAAGACCCACGTGTCCTTCGATCCCCCACCTTGCGATGAATTGACCACCAGTGAGCCCTTTCGCAGCGCCACTCGCGTAAGGCCACCGGGTGTAATGGTAATCTTTTCACCGTAGAGCACATAAGGTCGGAGATCAACGTGACGGGGCTCAACTTTTCCGTCCACAAAACATGGTGCGGTCGAAAGATTGATTGTCGGTTGCGCGATATAGTTTCGCGGCTGCGCGTTAATCCTTTCTCGAAATACTGAGCGCTCTTGTTCCGTGCTGTGCGGACCGATCAACATGCCGTAACCGCCCGACTCGCCAACAGCTTTTACCACGTATTCCTCCAGGCGCTGGCAGACGTAGTCCCGTTGCGCTGGATCGGACATCAACAGGGTTTCGACGTTGTCCAGAATCGGGTCTTGATCGAGGTAGTAGCGAATGATTTTGGGCACATAGGCATAGATAGCCTTGTCGTCGGCGACTCCCGTCCCCAGCGCATTCGCGAAGGCGATATTTCCGGCCCGATAGGCATTGAAGAGACCCACAGCACCCAGTGCGGAATCGCTTTCGAATACCAGGGGGTCGAGATAATCGTCGTCGATTCGCCGATAGATCACATCGACGCGTCGCAGGCCGAACGTGGTTCGCATATAAACGACATTATCGTGGACCACCAAATCTCGTCCTTCTACCAGCTCAATGCCCATCTGCCGTGCCAGATAAGTATGCTCGAAGTACGCGGAGTTATAGGCGCCCGGAGTGAGTAAAACGACGGTTGGCTCGGCGCGGCCTTCCGGGGCTAGAAATCGCAAAGTCGATAGCAGCGCCTGGCTGTACTGCTCAATCGGCCGCACCCGGCATTTTTGAAACAGCCCCGGGAATATTTGTTTCATGACCCTGCGGCTGGTGAGCATGTAAGAGACGCCGCTGGGGACGCGGAGATTGTCCTCCAAGACCACAAAGTTCCCCTCCGGATTTCGTATCAAATCCGTGCCCACAACCGTGATGTAAACGTCTCGCGGCACTTTGATGCCGCGCATTTCCCGCCGGTAATGTTTGCAGGTATAAACGATCTTACCGGGCACGACGCCGTCTTCAATGATCTTTTCCTCATGATATACATCCTTGAGGAAGAGATTCAGGGCCGTGATCCGCTGAGTGAGTCCGCGTTCGATTTTTTCCCATTCCGCCCCGGTGATAATCCTGGGCAGCAGATCGTTAGGAAAAATCCGCTCCGTGCCTTTGTCGTTTCCATATACGGTAAAGGTGATTCCTTGGTTGAAGAACGACTGGTCAGCCTCGTGTTTGCTGCGTCGCAGTTCGCCCGGACCTAGGCTCAAGAGCAAGTTGTGAAGTAGCCGATATTGCTTTCGCGGCTGATCTACGGCGCGGAACATCTCGTCGTAAGCGCCATCGAGTTCGTATCCGCGGAGGATCTCCGCACCGCCGTGATCGGACGTGTCCGTCTCTAGAATCATGATTGCCGGGCTTGTTCCCCCGCCAGAATAGTTCATCGGACGGCTAATTGGTAAGCGGGAAAAGCGATTCCCGACATTGAAGAAATCGCACGGATCGCCCTGGCAAACCGCACGCGGGGATAGTGACCGAATCCGATCGGGATCTACCGGCAACTGTCTGTCGACATCAAATCCTTTACGCGTAAGCCCCGAAGAAGCTTGACTTGCGGACCGCCGATATCACTCTTCTGGGAAGCACACAAAGTGCCCCGAGAGATCCCCGATCAAGCCTAGCGACAAATAGGAACTGATATAGATCCTGCCCCAAGAATGGCGGGCGAGAAACGAGCATCTATTTCTCCCCCAGCTATTCCTTCCAGGAATCAGGGAATAATCGGTCGTTCGATTGGTTCGTAATGGGCGAGAGGGAAAACCGTGTGAGAAGCCTGGCGGAGAATCCGCCTCTGCTGAATGCTTATCGTACGAAATTAAATTGTGTCGGCAAACTATTGATAATACACGATATCTTTGTGGAGGCGACGGGAGTCGAACTAATCATTATGTTGACAACACGTAAGTTATTGATTCTAGGAAGTGCCACAAGGGCGAAAAAGGCCCCATTGCACGATCCATTGTACGTTTATTGTACGAAATACTCTCGCTCTGAGTCCGGCAAACCCCACACAGCGCCACAGTATCCCCATCGGCCTCGTCGATTTCATGGATCGTGCAGATGTTCCGGTGATTCAAGGAGGACGCCGCTTTGGCTTCACGCCGAAAACGGCTGAGGGCTTGCGCGTCGTTGGCAAGTTCGTCGGGAAGGAACTTCAGAGCGACGTGGCGACCGAGCTTGAGGTCTTCAGCCTCATACACCACGCCCATGCCCCCACCCCCGATCTTGTTGAGGATGCGGTAATGGGAAACGGTTTGCCCCACGGGTTGGGAAGGAGTGGTCACTGGGTAGAGATGTTAGGTGGGGCGTTGAGCAAAGGTCAATCAAAAGGGGAGCGGACGGCTATGCGATCAACGATATGCCTTGGTCTCGTTACCCATCTTGACTGAGCCGATCTGATGGCGCGTAGCGCGCGATTGTTCCGCGTTGCCGGTCTGCAAGGCTCGACAAGACAGATCGACGGGAGGTGGCTACAGTCAGCATTTTGATTCGAGCCACAAGGCGATAACTCTCGGTTTGTCGGCAAACCTTACCTTGGGTTTACTTCCAGCTTGCCTGTAATACGGCCTGAACGAATTGAGGTTCGTTTTCAACTGCCAAATAGGGGGACCATCCGTTCCGCAATCACTTGGGTTCGTAATCACATTGTGGCGGAATGCCTAAAGACGGTCCCTCGTCCCTGAGGTGGTCCATTTCCGGACACTATCGTCCACCCACGGACAACAAGGATGCGCGAGAATACGTTGAGGGGTTAATGGCATGTGGGTGTTGAAAAAGTCACATCGATTAGCAGGATGAGATTCAGGAGAAGCATGTTAGAAGTTGGTTGCCATGCTCTGTTGGATTTTGATCGTCGGAGGCCTGCTAATCATGATGAGGCAACACGACCGCTCCGAAGCGTTGCTCTATTGCGTTTGTCTAGATTTTGAAGCAGGGCTTGCGACCGGATTTCGCCAATTTGAAGACTGTGCCGCCCGAGACCAAGAGTAGTTCAACACTGAGAGCGCGACCGAACTATCAACGCGATCAATCGGATTGGCGTGAACGGTCCCACATTCACTCACGGGTCACTGCCGCTGGGTGTGTGAATCAGGTCAATGACAACCGCATCCGTCAGAGAAGTCAGAGGAACGTGTGAACGCGGAGTCTCTGACGCGTGATTTACGGAAGGGCGAGGGCTTTGCTGACTATGTGCTTTCGGGTGACGACGGCAACCCACTGGGGCTCGTCGAGGCCAAGCGCACTAAGCGCGATGCTCGCGTAGCCAGCAGCAGGCCTCCATCCCGTTCAACGATGAAGACAGATTGGCCGTGTACTCCAGCAGCTGAGTGCGGGAGAATTTTTTGCGGAGTATCAACTCGTAACAGGTTCCCAGTGCGACGAGGTGAAAGGTGATCTTGCCCAGATCGATCCCGATCTATTTAATCTGAAAGGCAACGATCTCCGTCAAGCTTTTTGCCAACCCAATCATTACTCCTGTCGGCTCTCTTGACGGCGGACCATCATTATCGCCATTACATTCAGCGACCCTATCGCGAATAAAAGAGCCGTTTTCGTCAGCCGACCGGCGAAGCTCGACTAAGCGAAGATCTGGTTTACCTTATCCCTTACATGCTGACTGCGTGAAGGCTTCAAATACCTCATCGTCGATTCCATGTCCGAGTGGCCCAGCCACTGCTGAACTGTGCGGAGATCGACACCTGCCCAGAGACACCGCGTCGCAAACGTCGCACGGAACTTGTGGAGCCAGAAGTTGTCTCGGTCGAGCTTCGCTCGCTCTGCAACAGCCTTCAGGCAGTCCAGAAAATCGAGCTTCGGA
>Ga0070713_100000876_pt1 | contig 19291 bp, 12 predicted proteins | sample LARL82metaG_FD_65465 | JGI IMG/M metagenome (GOLD analysis project Ga0070713, IMG submission 65465) | Corn, switchgrass and miscanthus rhizosphere microbial communities from Kellogg Biological Station, Michigan, USA - LAR L8-2 metaG | ecosystem: Host-associated > Plants > Roots > Rhizosphere ...
CGCCCATGCGCGTGCGCGCCGTTGACAAGAGCTGGAAGAGGCTGGCGTTTCCAAACAGATCGAGATCGGCCGCATACACATGATGCGGATCGTTGAATCGCTCGCCGCTTTCCCCGGTTCCGGCCCAACGATCTTCGATACGGGCCAATCCCCGGTCGTAGAAAGTCACAGCGCGCTCGGCGAGTTCCCGCGACCGAAGAACTCGCGAGTGGTAGTACGCGATGCCCGCAAATACCACAACGGGTGCGCACAACCACCAATCAGACAGCAGATGCGACCGGAGTGATGCCCACCCGAGTGCGAGTGTGATCACGGCCAACAAAAGCCGCGCATTTCCCAGCTGGATGTGAATCCTCTCGAAACCTGCAACTCGTGATCGGCGGACACTTCGGCGCTGCTCGTATTGTTCCGCTGGAAACACTGCCTGAAAATGTAGCAGGTTGAAGCTGCCGCCAGATAGTTATGGCTCACTTCTGCCGGTTGGTTGCATCCCCAAGCAGAATTGCTCTCATCGAGATACTTCCATAGTCGAATCCTTCGTACGGATAGGAAACGGTGTCGCTTTCATCCGCACTCCCCATGCAGTAGAGCAAGGGAAGGTAGTGTTCAACGGTGGGGTGCGCAGTCGCCAGCAGTGTCCCGCCCCATTTCTGGGGCTCGGCAATGGCCCCCGCATCGTGTGCATCGACCGCTGATTTGACCTTTGCGTCGAACTCGCGAGCCCAATCGTAGGCGCCGTGCGGACTTTCCCAATCGATCTGCCGCAAATTGTGTACGACGTTGCCGCTACCCAGGATTAGAACGCCACGCTCGCGAAGCGTTTTAATCTCCCGTCCCAAATCCAGATGCTCCTTGAACCCACGCCGCTTGTCCAAGCTCAACTGAAACGCGGGGACGTCAGCTTTGGGATACATGTGCCGCAGTACGCTCCACGCGCCGTGATCGAGTCCCCACGACTCGTCGGCAACAATTTCAGGACCGCTCGCGATTTTCTCGGCTTCGTCAGGCGCTCCCGGCGCCGGGTACTGCACATCGTACAAAGGCTGCGGAAATCCATAGAAATCATGAATGGTCCGCGGTTGTTCGGACTTCACCACGTGCGTTCCGGACGTCACCCAGTGTGCCGAGATCACGCACACAGCCTTCGGACTCGGCAACTCGGCGCCCAACTTCTCGAGGGCGCTGGTGAACGCATTGTGCTCAATCGCGTTCATAGGTGAACCATGTCCGATGAATAACACTGGCATCCGCGTTGACGGACCCTCTCGCATGCGTAATTAGATTTTAAGGAAGGAGAAAAGATTCCCGCGCAGCCTCGAGGGAGGCTGATGCCGGAGCTCTACTGCAGATCGGCTTGATCGGGGTTGTAGTAGAACCGGAACCGCAGCGCAAGGTAAGGTCCATTGAACTCATTGGGCAGAGGCGGAAATGGACTGGAGTGCGTAATGCTGCCCCATGCTGGCCGGTCGAGCGCAGTATCTCCGGACGTCGCGACCAGTTTCATGTCTGCGACCGACCCATCCTTCTTAATGGCAAATTCAATCGCCAGCTTACCCTTCTTCATCTCCGCCGAGGGAGGAATCAGCAGATACCAGTTCTGCCGGACGTCCTGCAGAATCCGTTGCAGATATGGCGCGAAATCGACACCCTGTGTATCACTGAGAACATCAAACGCACCGAACTGACGACCATGGGCACCCTTCCCCAAACCAAAATCGCCTTCTTGCCCACCACCGCCGCCGGCACCACGCTGAGCGGCAGCCGCCTCGGTTGCCTGACGAATTGCCGAACCTGCGCTGATGTTCTGATTGAACTTGCTGAACGAATTCTTCGGCTGCGGTGGCGTTTGCAACTGTGCGTTTTGATTCGTTTCAAGCTGCGGACGCTGTGACGGTGACCCCTGCTGAGGCTGAATCGATGGCGGATTCTGCATCATCGCCTGCGGCGGCGGGGAGGGCTGAGGCGCAGTCGGGCCGCGCATGCCCGGCGCACCCGGAGGCGGCGATGGCAGAATCTTTCGCAGTTCTTTCGGATCGAGTTCCGGATGGCGCGACGTCGCGACTCTGTCTTTGTCCGATTGTATGTTCGTGTTGGGACGACGCGTCAGCTTTTGCTCATCGGGCGGCAGCGTCAGATAGGTGATGCCCTTATCCTTGGCAAAATTCTGCGGAACCACGACCACCGGATGCCACGGCAGATACTTCACGATCCGTGTGAAGTTCAGCACGATAATAAGCAGAACCAGGTGGACAACCAGCGACATCCACGCTGCCTCGCGCCGCCGCGATCGCTGCAGATCATCCTGCAGCTGTATCAGCAGGTGCGGCACGTGCGCATCCAGGTCGCGATACGCCGTTTCCCAGTCTTGCTGGTCGTACAGGCCCAGTTGTTCGGGCTGGCTCTTTTCAGGCGGCGCAACCGGATCCTGGAATGGAATTTGAGTGATCGGCATGCTTTAGCTAATGGGACTTAGCTGTATCCGCCTGTCGTTTAGACACGAAATACACTCGCAACGTTGCATCCGGACTCTCGTGGAGGTGCTGGCAACGGCGCGCAGCTGCTCTACAACCAAGGTGTCTCTATTCTCGCATCTTTCCGAGCTTTCCGCTCCCCACAATTCTTACAGGAGGAGCGTCTGTAAACATATGTAAAAGCGGCTTCGGGCTTCCGGCTCCCGCGTATCGCATCCACGAACAGCTAGTAGCGAAACACCGACTCGGTGTTGGAAGAAAGAAAAGGTAACAATACAGACCAAAGGCCGAACGCCGAGAGCCGCAGGGCAATTGCGGAAGCCTGATGCCGGAAGCCCGAAGCCGGACTTTCAGTTTTTCAGCCCAACCTTCTTTCCATGCTCTCGAATCGCCGAGACAATCTCCAGCGCGGCCCCAAGCGCACGGCGTCCATCTTCGAGCGAAACCACTGGCGTGGATCGCTCACGCACAGCATTCAGAAAAGACTTTAATTCGGCATGCAGAGGTTCTTCCGCAGCGACTGCCAGTTTGTTGACTCCGATCTGCGGATTTACGGAAGGCATTCCTGCCGCAGGTCCATCTGATCCGACGCTAAACACCAGCACCTCTTGCCGACCGTAGTCGAGCGATACGTATTGCCGCGGCTGAAAAAAGCGTAGCTTGCGCACGCGCTCGGTCGAAACGCGGCTGGCTGTGAAGTTCGCAATGCATCCCGACTCGAATTCGAGCCGCACATTCGCGATGTCCACCTTCCCGGACAGCACCGGAAGGCCGACAGCCCTGACTTCCCGCACTGGTGATTTAGCAAACGCCAGCACGATATCGAGATCGTGAATCATTAGGTCGAGCACAACGTCCACATCGAGGGATCTCGGGGTGAATACGCTGAGCCGGTGCACTTCGAAGAACATCGGACTAGTCAGAATTGGAAGAGTCGCCTGCACCGCCGGGTTGAAGCGCTCCAGATGGCCGACCTGCACGATTTTCTTGTGCGCGGCAGCGAGCGAGGCTAGCTCTTCCGCCTCGCGCAGGGTCGTGGCTAGAGGCTTCTCGATCAGGACGTCTACCCCAGCCTTCATCAAGTCCTGGGCAACAGAGAGATGGTGCACGGTGGGTGCCGCGATAGATGCAGCCTGCACTTCACTGTGGGTGGTGACCATCTGCAGAACCGAGCCGAACGCCTTGCATCCGAACTCGCGCGCTACGGCGTCGGCACGGCTCGTATCCGGATCGACAACGCCCAGCAACCGAACAGGCTCTCCCTGCTGTTCCAGTTCCTTGTAGACTCGGGCATGATTTCGTCCAAAGACGCCCACGCCCACGACAGCGACGGAGATCGGACTATGTGATGGCAGCAGAATTTCTCGATGGCTGGTTGCCGGAAAGAGATTGTAAACGCAAACCAAACAAAGAGCATCTTCATGCGTCGGCCCGGAGTTGATGACATCTCAGATCCAGTCGGCACAAACGGAGTTCGAAACAAGGAGACTTAACCGCGAATGCGCACGATCGCTCTGCTCACCATCTCCAACATCTTCATGACCTTCGCCTGGTACGGGCATCTGAAGTTCCGGGAAGTCCCATTGTACAAAGTCGTGGTGGTGAGCTGGCTCATTGCTTTCTTTGAATACTGTTTTCAGGTCCCGGCGAACCGGATTGGCTCCTATGAATTCTCTGCCGCCCAGTTGAAGACAATTCAGGAAGTGATCACGCTGACCGTTTTCGCCGTGTTCTCCGTTTTTTATCTGAAACAACCGATGCGCTGGAACTATGTCGCCGGCTTCGCCCTGATCGTCGCGGCCGTGGCGATAATTTTCAAAAAATGGTGATTTTCCGGCCGAGCACTATCCCTTCTCCGGAGCCTGTCTCATGGGATCCTGATCTTCGTTAATGCTTAAATTAATGCCTACCGCTGCTTAGATTCACTCCAGACCACTGGTTACCTTGCTGATCTCCTCATCGGTTTCATAGGGACAGTTTGTCTCGCGGTCTCGCCTTGAAGCCACATTGGCCCGTCCGATTAGCCGTTTCTCATTTAAGCACCAATGAATTCAGCTAGTTAGGGGCGCACGAATGGGCGTCCCCGTGCACTTTCCTGTGTGGGTCAGCGATATCGAAAGTAACCGTTTGAAGAGAGGACTGTGAACTCTATGGTGGGGCGTCAGGCAAACAACAAGCGGGGCGGTCGCAACGAGCGGCACAGCGCCGCTTGGGGAAAGCGGATCGCTTTAGGACTCATACTTATTGTCAGCAGCACCTCCCTCGGACAGAACCGTGACGCAAGCACGCGGTCGGCGCAGGGGCGGAATCGATTCGCTCCGGAAGTGACGAAGTTGATGAATCGCTTCGCCGCGCATCCGAGCCAACAAGTGAAAGTGATTGTGCAGTACAAGCAGGTGCCGCAGACCGCGGCACTGTCACGGATGCAGGGTCTCGGTGGCCGGATGTCACATCACCTGGGCCTGGTTCGCGGCGCGGCATTTAGCGTCCCGGCGGGCGCTCTGGCATCGCTGGCGAATGATCCGGAAGTAGAATTCGTGAGCGTCGACCATCCACTAAAGGGCATGGACGATTACACCGATGCGGCGATGAACGTCACCAATGCGATCAGCTCCGCCTATGACGGAACTGGCATTGGCGTTGCCGTTATCGACAGCGGCATCAGCGACAAGGGACCGGACTTGAAACAGGGCAACGTCTCGCGCGTTGTGTATCACCAGGACTTCACCGGAACCACCACGTATCTCAATAACAAGCAAGTGTGGGACCTCTACGGGCACGGTACACACGTCGCCGGAATCATTGGTGGAAACGGCAACAAGTCGAATGGGCGATATGCCGGCGTGGCACCGAACGTGAACCTGATCGATCTGCGCGTGCTCGATGCCAATGGCGGGGGCAGCGACAGTATGGTGATCGCGGCGATTCAGCAGGCGATCGCGCTCAAGAACACTTACAACATTCGAGTCATCAACCTCTCATTAGGCCGTGGAATTTTCACGGGCTACGCACAGGATCCGCTCTGCCAGGCGGTTGAATCGGCGTGGAAAGCGGGCATCGTGGTCGTAGCAGCAGCCGGCAACTATGGCCGCATCAGCGTAAATGGCAGCAACGGGTACGGAACCGTGGCCGCGCCGGGGAACGATCCCCTTGTCCTCACGGTTGGCGCGATGAAGTCGATGGGGACATACACGCGAAGTGACGACCAGATTGCTAGCTACAGCTCGAAGGGTCCCAGCACCTTTGACCACATCGTGAAGCCGGACGTGGTCGCTCCGGGAAACCTGATCGTTTCGACGAACTCGCAGGGCAGCACGCTTGATGTCGAGTTCCCGGGAAATGGCGTATCGGGCAACATGTCTGCGCGCGATTATTTGAGCCTGAGCGGCACGAGCATGGCGACGCCTGCAGTGGCAGGCGGCGTAGCCTTGATGCTGCAACAGAATCCGAACATGACGCCGGACCAGGTTAAGGCGCGGCTGATGAAGACCGCGTACAAAACCTTCCCGACGTACTCGATCGCGACCGATCCCGTAACCGGACAGACTTTCCTTTCGTACTACGATCTGTTCACGGTCGGGGCGGGATTTGTGGATATGAGCGCTGCTTTGGCCAACACGGATCTGGCGCCTTCCACCCTAGGGTCGGCGCTGTCTCCGACGGCCTCCTACAATGCGTCGACGGGGAAGATCTCGTTGACGAATGGCAACGGCTCGGTGGCCTCATCCTCGGTGGTATGGGGATCGTCGGTTGTATGGGGATCCTCCGTCGTATGGGGAGCCAACGTATCGGGCAGCTCCGTAGTTTGGGGCAGTTCGGTTGTCTGGGGCAGCAGCACATCGACTGGCTTTAGCGTCGTGTGGGGCTCCTCGACCGACACCGCCAGCAGCGTAGTCTGGGGAGCTTCAGGTGATGGGAACGGAGCCTTCTCCGCAACCGATTCAGAGGAATAGCGCACAGGTCGCCCGCGTCTCCTGGGATCAGTTCTCGATTCCTGACGCGGGCGACGTCTTGCCCACATCCCGCGGGCTGTGAAAAACTACACAGACACGAAATCTTCAACGGGGAGCGTGGGCTACATTCCCGCGCGATAGCCCGCCAATAGCTGGCGCGACATGGCTCAGACATTATTCGAGAAAATCTGGAACGCACACCTGGTGGCGACTCCTGCGGGCCGCTCGCCGATTCTTTACATTGATTTGCACCTTGTGCATGAAGTGACTTCGCCTCAAGCATTTGACGGGCTTCGGGCTGCTGGACGGAAAGTACGGCAACCACTGCGCACAGTGGCGACCGTCGATCACAACGTTCCTACCGAACCCCGCGGAACACCGATCACAGACCTCATCGCGGCAAAACAGATCTCGGCATTGCAGGCAAACTGCAAGGAGTTTGGTATTCGCCTGTTCGATATGGATTCGCCCGATCAGGGCATCGTCCACGTGATTGGTCCGGAACTGGGAATCACGCAGCCGGGAATGACGATCGTCTGCGGCGACAGCCATACGTCGACACACGGAGCCTTCGGGTCCTTGGCATTTGGGATCGGAACGTCAGAAGTAGAGCATGTCTTGGCGACCCAGTGCCTGGCGCAACAGAAACCGAAGACGATGAAGATTGATGTTCGCGGGCGACTCGCCGACGGCGTAACGTCCAAGGACTTAGCGCTGGGGATTATCGGCCAGATCGGAACCGACGGAGCTACAGGGCATGTAATCGAGTATGCGGGTCCGGCAGTGCGCGCCCTTTCGATGGAGGGGCGCATGACGCTCTGCAACATGAGCATTGAAGCAGGAGCGCGGGCCGGAATGGTCGGCCCCGATGAGACCACGATCAACTATGTAAAGGGACGCCGGTTTGCTCCCACCGGAACGGAGTGGGAGAGGGCGGTTTCTTATTGGCGCACACTTCCTACCGATGCTGATGCAGAGTTCGACAGAGTCATTGAGATTGATGCGGCTCAGCTTTGTCCGTTCGTTACGTGGGGAACGAACCCCGGGATGGTGGCGCCGGTTACTGGACGCGTGCCAGAAATTAAGGGGCTCGAGGAATCCGAGCGGCGCGCAGCGGAATTGGCTCTGCAATATATGGCGCTGGAACCAGGAAAGAGGATTGAGGATATCGGAATCGATCGCGTCTTTATTGGATCATGCACGAACTCCCGCATTGAAGACCTGCGGGCGGCCGCGCGTGTCGCCAAGGGACATCGCGTAAGTTCCAAAGTGAGAGCAATGGTGGTCCCAGGTTCGCAAGCCATTAAGAAAGCAGCGGAGCAGGAAGGCCTGGACCGCATATTCCGCGACGCGGGATTCGAGTGGCGGGAGTCGGGTTGCTCCATGTGTCTGGGAATGAATCCAGACATCCTTCAGCCGGGAGAGCGCTGTGCGTCCACCAGCAATCGGAATTTTGAAGGACGGCAGGGACGTGGTGGCCGGACGCACCTGGTCAGTCCGATGATGGCGGCTGCCGCGGCCATTGAGGGACATTTCACCGACATTCGGAACTGGAAGTTTCAGTAAGGCGAATCCATGAAACCATTCACAGTCCATCACGGGCGCGTGGCGCCGCTGGAGCGGGTCAATGTGGATACCGACCAGATCATCCCCAAGCAGTTCTTGAAGCGCATTGAGAAGACCGGCTTCGGTCAGTTTGTTTTCTACGACTGGCGATTCAGCGGCGAGGGAAAGAAGAATCCCGATTTCGTGTTACATGAACCTCGGTATGAAGGCGCAACTGTACTCGTCGCTGGAAAGAACTTCGGGTGCGGCTCGTCGCGCGAGCACGCCGTGTGGGCACTCGCAGACTTCGGATTCCGGGCGGTGATTTCATCTTCTTTCGCGGACATCTTCGCCAACAACTCGACGAAGAACGGATTTTTGACGGTAAAGTTGACCGACGATGAAGTTGCCAGCGTTATGAAGCGCGCGCAGGATATTGACAACTATGAGGTAACGATTGATCTGGAGAACTGCGAAGTGCGAGATGAGCAGGGGCTTCGCGCCAAGTTTTCGATCGACGAATTCGTCAGACATTGTCTGCTGAACGGCCTTGATGACATCGGACTAACGCTGCAGCATGAACCTGAGATCGCAGCGTATGAGAGTGGGCATCCCGTTGCTGAGGCGCTCAAACTTTCCTGAGGTAACCTGTGAATAGAACGGGGCGTCCGGTTGGCCAAATAGCCTTCTTTCGAATACTCCCTTCGCACCGCTTCCCACGCGTTCCCGCATGCCGCGAAGAGCAAAAACTCTGAAATCGTCCTGAAATTAAAGAACGGTCAAGCCGAGTAAAAGTATGTAAATAGGGCCCCGCAGTATTGACCCGCCATGCTTGCAGAGTTGATCCTATAGTGGCGGTTCTGCCACAGCAACTGCAGCAGTTAGCTCATCTTTCTGGTGCATTGCGAAGTCAGTAGACTACGCAAACGCGAACAAGTCTCAAGCTGCCGCAAACCGAGCCTGCAGTGCGTACGTCTAATACCTCGGGATTCTTTTCGTACCCGGGCACTATGGCAGTAACGGACTAACTCGTGAACATCATTGACAGTCATAAATGGGGAATCCGGGCGGCAAGCGTGTCGCGCCTGACGATTCTTTTCGTTCTTGCGGCAGTCTGCGCGTGGTTTGTGGGTTGCAGTAGTTCATCCGACCCTAGGCAAGGTAAAGCTCAGGCCGCCGGCCCTCCGCGGGCCGTTTCGGTTGCCGTGGCTCCGGTGCAGAAGCAGGATGTTCCCGTTTATCTTTCGGGACTGGGCGCCGTGACGGCCTTCAATACGGCGAATATAAAAAGCCGCGTCGATGGGCAGATCATGAAGGTGAACTTCCGGGAAGGACAGGAGGTTCGACAGGGAGAGTTGCTCATCGAAGTCGACGCGCGTCCCTTCGAGGCGCAGGTCGAGCAACTGCAGGCGCAGCTATTCCGGGACCAGGCCCAGCTGCGAGACGCCCGGCTGAATCTTGACCGCTACACCTCGCTGATCCCGTCCGGCAGTATCGCCCAGCAACAGGTCGATACGCAGAAAGCGCTGGTAGATCAACTCGATGGGACCGTGCGCAATGATCAGGCGCAGATCAATTCCGCCAAGCTGAACATCACTTATTGCCATATCACAGCGCCTTTCAGCGGCCGGATAGGTTTGCGGCAGGTGGATTCCGGTAACATCGTGCACGCCTCGGATGCGAATCCGATGCTGATCCTGACCCAACTTCAGCCGATCGCGGTGATATTCACGCTTCCTGAGGACGTACTGCCTAAGGTAGCCCAGCAAATGCGCAAGGGAACGCTAGAAGTCGATGCCTTCAGCCGCGATGACCAAACTAAGCTGGCGACGGGAAAGCTGCTGACAATCGACAACCAGATAGACCCTTCCACCGGAACGGCGAAGCTGAAAGCGGTGTTCGACAACAGGGACAACAAGCTGTGGCCAAATCAGTTCGTGAATGCGGACTTGTTGCTCGAAACTCGGAAAAACAGCACCGTGGTTCCCACAGCCGCGATTCTGCGGGGGCCGCAAGGTGCATACGTCTATTCCGTCAATGCGGATAAGACGGTCGAGGACAAGGCGGTCACGATTTCGCTGACGCAGGGCGATGCGACGATCGTCACGAGCGGAGTCAATCCGGGCGACACAGTTGTCACGGATGGCCAGGACAAGCTACAGCGGGGAGCGCATATCGAACCGCGCGGCGGCTCTCCGAGTCGAGGAACAACGGCGCCCGTAACGGGAGCAGTGCAACGGCCAGAATCTCCATCTCAGGAATTGCCTATGCCCGAATCGGCGAGAGGACGAGCGAAGAAATCGTCTCCTGACCAGGAAATTTCCGGCGGCACGGCATCGGGGGATTGAGTTCCATGAGCCCCTCAAGGCTATTCATTCTCCGACCGGTTGCAACCACGCTGCTCATGGTGGGAGTCCTGCTGGTGGGCTGGGTTGCTTTCATGCAGCTCCCGGTCTCGGCACTTCCTGAGGTCGATTATCCAACGATACAAGTCGTGACGTTTTACCCGGGAGCAGATCCGGACGTGATGGCATCGTCCGTGACCTCTCCCCTGGAGCGCCAGTTTGGCCAGGTGCCCGGCCTGACGCAAATGACGTCAACCAGTTCGTTCGGCAGCTCGATCATCACGCTTCAGTTTGGTCTTGACCAGAATATTGACGTAGAAGAGCAACAGGTACAGGCTGCAATCAATTCTTCCGGGACGTATCTACCGACAGATCTGCCGAACCCTCCGATCTACAACAAGGTCAATCCCGCGGATGCGCCCATCCTGACGATGGCTTTGACCTCCGATTCCTTGCCTCTTCCAAAAGTAGAAGACCTGGCGGACACATCACTGGTCCAGAAAATTTCGCAGCTGCCGGGAGTAGGGCTGGTTTCGATCAGCGGCGGACAGAAACCCGCGGTTCGCATTCAGGCAAATCCGACGGCATTGGCTTCGTATGGACTGAGCCTGGAGGATCTGCGGGCCTCGTTGGCGCAAGCAAACGTCGATCAGGCTAAGGGCGTGATTGATGGCGCGAGGCAGTCATACACGATCGGAGCGAATGATCAGCTTTTTTCGAGCGATCAATACAAACCGATCGTCATTGCTTATCGCAACGGCGCGCCAGTTCGGCTGAGCGATGTCGCGAACGTCATCGACAGTACGGAGAACAACCAGCTCGCGGCGTGGATGAATCTGACGCCCGCGGTGATCGTGAATATTCAGCGGCAGCCGGGAGCGAACATCATCAGCGTGGTGGACCGGATCAAGAAGCTGCTGCCGCAGTTGCAAGCGTCGCTGCCCGCGTCGGTGAAGGTGCAGATTCTGACCGACCGGACGACTACGATCCGCGCATCGGTCAAAGATGTTGAGTTCGAGTTGATGCTGGCTATCGGACTCGTCGTAATGGTCGTGTTCCTGTTCCTGAGGAACTTGTCGGCTACCGTGATCCCGAGTGTGGCAGTTCCCCTGTCTCTGATTGGCACGTTCGGCGTGATGTACCTGCTTAACTACAGCCTGAATAACCTGACCCTGATGGCGTTGACGATCTCGACAGGTTTCGTTGTGGACGACGCCATCGTGATGATCGAGAACATCGACCGCTTCCTTGAGGCTGGTGATTCGCCACTCGACGCGGCATTAAAGGGAGCAGGGCAAATCGGGTTCACGATCGTTTCGCTGACGGTTTCGCTGATCGCGGTGCTGATCCCGTTGCTGTTCATGGGCGACATCGTAGGACGTCTGTTTCGCGAGTTCGCCATTACGTTGGCGGTGACGATTCTGGTGTCGGCGGGAGTATCGCTTACCTTGACGCCGATGATGAGCGCCAAGCTGCTCAAGCATCGCAAGGAAGGCCAGCGCGGACGCTTCTACGACGTTACCGAGAACTATTACAACCGGATCATTGGCTTTTATGGCCGCACGGTAAAGTGGGTCCTCAAGCATCAAACTGCAACATTGCTGGTCACCGCCGCCACGCTGGTGCTGACACTATTTCTTTACGTGATCGTCCCCAAAGGATTTTTCCCGGTACAAGACACGGGCGTAATCCTGGGAATCTCGGAGGCGCCGGATTTCGTCTCGTTCGACGCCATGTCCGAGCGGCAACAGGAGTTGGCGAAGATTATCCTGAAGGATAAGGACGTGGAGAGCCTTTCCTCGTTTATTGGCGTGGACGGGACCAACACTACTCCGAACCAGGGACGAATCCAGATCAACCTCGCGCCTCGCGACAAGAGGTCCGACGATGCTTCGGCCATCATTCGCCGGCTGCAGCCCGAATTGAGCAAGGTCCAGGGAATCACTTTGTACATGCAACCGGTGCAGGATCTAACGGTTGAAGACCGCGTGAGCCGGACGCAATTTCAGTATTCGATTGAGGATGCGGATTCGCAGGAACTGGCGCTATGGACACCGAAGCTGGTAGAGAAGTTGCGGACGATCCCTTCGATGACCGACGTCGCGACCGATCAGCTCAACAATGGTCTCAAGACAAATATCACGATCGATCGGGATACGGCGTCGCGGCTGGGGATTTTTCCCCAGGCGATCGACAACACGTTGTATGACGCCTTCGGACAGCGGCAGGTTTCGACGATCTTCACGCAGTTGAACCAGTATCACGTGGTGCTCGAGGTCATGCCGAACTTCGCGCAGACTCCTGAGAACCTTGCGGATATCTACATCCGTCCGAGCATTGTGACACCGAACTCGGGGGCGCCCACGGCGAACGGTGCGGCGGTGACGACGAGCGGAGCTCCGGTGCCGATTTCGACATTCACGCGCATGCATTCCACCAGCGCGTCGTTGGCGGTCAATCATCAGGGACAATTCCCGGTCGTGACGCTGTCGTTCAATCTTGCGCCGGGGGCATCGCTGGGAGAGGCCACCAAGGCGATCCAGCAAGCAGAGAGGGAAATCGGGTTGCCGGCCAGCATTCATGCATCGTTCCAAGGAACGGCGGCGGCATTCCAGAATTCGCTTTCCAGCGAACCGTATTTGATTCTGGCGGCTGTGATCACGGTCTACATTGTGCTGGGAGTTTTGTACGAGAGCTATATCCATCCCATCACGATCCTGTCGACTCTGCCCTCCGCCGGCGTGGGAGCGATTCTGGCGCTGATGCTCACGGGCAACGATCTCACAGTCGTTGCGCTCATAGGAATCATTCTGCTGATCGGCATCGTGAAAAAGAACGCCATCATGATGATCGACTTCGCGCTTGAAGCAGAGCGCGAAGAACACAAACCGCCTGAGGAAGCAATCTACCAGGCATGTCTGTTGCGGTTCCGGCCCATCATGATGACGACGATGGCCGCGCTGCTCGGCGGATTGCCCCTAGCTTTGGGAACGGGTACTGGAGCCGAATTGAGGCGGCCATTGGGCATCACGATTGTGGGTGGATTGCTGCTGAGCCAACTGCTCACGTTGTATACGACGCCGGTTGTTTATCTGTGGTTTGACCGGTTGGCGCACCGATTTTCGCGGTATCGAATTGGGAATGAGATTCCGCCGGAACCGATGTCGGCGGATTAGAAGTGAACGAGGATGCTCGGAGCTAAGGCTTCGCCGGCCAGCCGAAGGCGGCTGTCCCCACATAAAGCATGAGTATTTCTGCTCCATTTATTCGACGGCCGATTGGGACTTCGCTGCTAGCGGCGGCCCTGCTATTGTCTGGAATTCTCGCGTTCAGTTTCCTGCCAGTGGCTTCCCTGCCGAAGATGGACTTTCCGGTGATCAGCGTAGGCGCCGGCCTGCCGGGCGGTGACCCGCAAACGATGGCATCGGCCGTGGCTACGCCCTTGGAGCGTCAGTTCGGGCGCATTGCGGCAGTCAATCAGATGACGTCGTCGAGCCAGTTGGGCAGCACCGGCATTGCGCTGCAATTCGACTTGAACCGAAACATCGATGCGGCGGCCCGCGATGTACAAGCATCGATCAACGCGGCTCGCAGCCAGCTTCCAGCAAACCTGCCGAGCAACCCAAGCTACCGCAAAGTGAATCCAGCGGATTCACCGATTCTGCTACTGGGACTGACATCCGACACGATAACCGTTCCGCAGATGTACGATGCTGCGGATTCGGTTATTGCGCAGAAATTGTCGCAGGTGGAGGGAGTGGGCCAGGTTTTTGTGTGGGGTTCTTCGCAGCCCGCCGTGCGCGCAGAGGTCAATCCGACGCTACTCAACAAGCTTGGCATCGGGCTGGATACCGTCCGGAATGCATTGAATGCGGCCAACGCCAACCATCCCAAGGGAAGAGTATCCGATAGCAGCCGATCGTATGTCTTCACCGATACGGATCAGTTATTTACGGCGGATCAGTACCGGCCCTTGATTGTGGCGTACCACAACGGCGCCGCGGTGCGTTTGGGCGATGTTGCCGAAGTGACGGATGAGGTATCAGACCGTCGACAGCTCGGATTAATTAACGGCAAATCGGGGGTCATGCTCGCCGTTTTCCGTCAGGGCGGGGCGAACATCATCGATACCGTTGATCGCGTGCAGGCAGTTATTCCTTTTCTTCAGGCCTCGATTTCGCCGGCGATGAAGCTTTCCGTTGTGATGGATCGGACCACCTCCGTGCGCGCGTCGGTCAAAGACATTGAGCGGACGCTGCTGATTTCGGTTGTGCTGGTAATTCTGGTCGTCTTTGTTTTCTTGCGTACTGTACGAGCCACGATCATCCCTAGCATCGCGGTGCCGCTTTCGCTGGTGGGAACATTTGGAGTGATGTACCTGCTGGATTACAGCCTGGACAATCTGTCGCTGATGGCATTAGCCATTTCCACCGGCTTTGTGGTCGACGATGCGATCGTGGTGCTGGAAAACATCACCAGATACATCGAGCGTGGCATGGGTGTAGTGCAGGCGACGTTCAAGGGGGCCGCCGAGATTGGTTTTACCGTGGTCTCGATGAGCACGTCGCTTGTCGCTGTTTTCATTCCTCTCTTGATGATGGGCGGGATCGTCGGACGGCTGTTTCGCGAATTCGCGGTCACGCTGAGTGTTGCGATCGGAGTGTCGCTGGTGGTTTCTTTAACCACCACGCCGACGATGTGCGCGAAGTTTCTGCGGCCGCCTGTCAAGAACCAGCAGCACAATATTTTCTACCGGACCAGCGAGTGGGCTTTCGATCGACTACTCGGAACCTACAACCATGCGCTGAAGTGGGTCCTGCGATACCAGCCGTTGACGTTAGCCGTAACCATCGCGGTCGCGTTCCTGAGCGGCTGGCTCTACTACAAGGTTCCGAAGGGCTTCTTCCCGCAGCAGGATACGGGCCGCATTATGGGCAGCGTCATTGGGGCCCAGGACGTATCGTTCCAGTCGATGGCCGATAAGATGCGCCGCTACATCAAGATCGTGATGGCGGATCCCGCGGTCGATACCATGGCCGGGTTCACGGGCGGAAATACTGCGCTGAACCAGGGACGTTTCTTCATGACGCTGAAGCCGCTGGAAGAGCGCGGGCAATGCCAGAAAAAACATTTCTGGGAGTCGTGCCACTATCCAAGCGCGGACGATGTGATCAACCGCCTGCGCGGGAAGCTGGCTGTTGTGCCGGGTGCGACGCTGATTTTGCAGTCGGCCCAAGAACTGACGATTGGCGGCCGATTTGGCAACGCGCAATATCAGTACACACTGCAAAGCGCCGATATCAACGAACTGAATACGTGGGCTCCCCGTCTTCTGCAGACGATGCGAAAACTGCCGGAGCTGCGCGACCAGAACTCCGATCAACAGGACAAGGGACTCCAGGCCAAGCTGGTGATCGACCGCGATACAGCCAGCCGGATGGGTATCACTCCCCAGACTCTCGACAACGCTTTATACGACGCGTTTGGGCAGCGGCAGGTCTCCACCATGTACCGGCCACTGAATCAGTATCACGTGGTGATGGAGGTTGCGCCGCAATTCCAGCAGACTCCTGAGGCCTTGCAGAACATTTATTTAAAGTCGTCGACTGGATCGGCGATTCCGCTGGCGGCCTTCACTCATTTTCAACCGTCCAATACCCCGCTTGCCGTCAATCACCAGGGTCAGATCCCGTCGGCAACGATTTCTTTCAATCTCGCACCCGGAGTTTCATTGGGACAGGCGACCGATGCAATCGAAAGGGCTGAGCGCACCATCGGATTTCCGCCGACAATTACGGCCAGTTTTCAGGGTACGGCGGCGGCATTCCAGGACTCGCAGTCGAACATGCTGATCCTGATTCTCACGGCGCTGGGAGCTGTCTATATCGTGCTGGGGATGCTTTACGAAAGTTACGTCCATCCCATCACGATCCTCTCGACAATTCCGTCGGCCGGTGTGGGAGCGCTCCTGGCGCTGCTTTTGACGCATAACGAGCTGAACGTGATTGGGATGATTGGAATCATCCTGCTGATCGGACTGGTGAAGAAGAACGCGATCATGATGATCGACGTAGCCCTTGAAGTGGAGCGCAATGAGGGGAAGAAGCCGGTGGAGGCGATTTACGATGCCTGCATTCTGCGCTTCCGGCCGATCATGATGACTACCATGGCGGCGCTGCTCGGCGGACTGCCGTTGGCACTGGGCAGCGGAACGGGATCGGAGTTGCACCGGCCGCTGGGAATTACGATTGTTGGCGGTCTCATCGTCAGCCAGATGCTCACGCTGTTCACGACCCCTGTGGTCTACGTCTATCTCGACCGGTTGCGACTGTTCCTGCGCGGTGAAACATCGGGCCATGCCTTGCCGTCCACCTCATCGTCGGGGGATGTCCGGCCCAGTCCCGCTCATTGAGGCGAGTACAACCCGTCTGGAGAACATTTGCATCGCAAGATGAAGTTACCCATCGGCTGCGCAAGGAACCGCTTGTCCCGTATGATAGGGGTTCGCGAGTAGAGCCGCCAGAAAGCGACCAGGATGTTCCAGGGCGCCGGGCAGGCGAGCGTTCCAAAATTTCGTTTGCACAATTCCCTTGAGGAGTTACGGATGCTAAAGAAAGCAGCGGCTCTTGTGCTTGCCTGTGCAAGCATGGGCGCATGGTTGGGTTGTGGTAAGACCACCAGTCGATATCTGTACGCGGCATCACCAAGCACCAACCAGATTGCGGCCTACCGCGAAGATCCGAATGCCGGCGTGCTGATCCAGTTGTCGGGAAGCCCCATATCTGCGGGATCCGCCGTCGAGTCTCTCGCGCTTCACCCTTCGGGAAAATACTTGTACGCCGCAAATGCCGGCAGCAACAACATCTCGCTCTACACGATCTCAAACACCGGCGCACTGACAGAGGTTACGCCAAGACAAGTCACGGGCACTTCGCCGACATTGCTGGCGATGGATGCCGCTGGAAGCTTTCTGTATGTGGCGAATTCGGGATCGTCCGATATTTCGGTGTTCTCCATCGACGCGAGCAGTGGCGCGTTAACGCCAGTCCCGCAGGCTTCGGGGGCTACAGCTCCGATTGGACTTGGTGCCTTGAACATGGCGGTTTCGCCGTCGGGCAATACCCTCTACGTCACTCTCCAGTCAGATCTCGGCTATGTCGAGGAGTTTCCGCTCAGTTCGGGAGTCCTTGGGAACCCTGTGTCGGGATCACCATTCCAAACGGGAAAGAATCCGTTTGGTTTAGTTATCGATCCGGCGGGTGCTTTCCTCTACACGGGAAATACCGGGGACAACACAATCTCTGAATTTGCGATCAACGCTGACGGGTCCCTGACTCAGCTCTCGGGTTCTCCGTTCGGTCAAACGTCTACTTCGCCCACGGCCCTGCTGATCGATCATTCTGCCAAGTATCTCTACGTTGCAAATCAAGGTTCGAACAATCTTGGCGCGTACTCCGTAGGCTCCGACGGTGGCTTAACGCTTTTGCGCAACTCGCCATTCGGAACGGCCACGTCACCCACGGTTATTGCCATCGACTCGAGCGGCAAGTTCCTCTTCGTCGGAAACCACTCAAGTCCCGTGGTTCAATCGTTCACGCTCGATACAGGAAGCGGAACTCTGACGTCCGTCGCGTCTTACTCGCTTCCCGGAAATCCAACCTCAATCGTTATCACTCCCTAACTCACTAACGGAGGGTCATGAGTACGGCAGTTGAATCTCTCAGCTTCAACAGGCACATCGCGGATCTACGCGGAACACGTAAATCCGCAATGGGTACGGCTTCTGGAATCTCCTGCAGATGAACGCCCGGTACGGACGCGTGGGAGCAGAGTTGCCATTTAAGTTGTCGGATTTTCAATTCAACTTCTGCTGTTGGTTGTCCAGCCTTTTTTGACAATTACGTGACAATTTGGCTTCGAGGCATTAGAACAATAGGACCGTCGACAGCGATGTCGCGGGTGCAACCCGTAGTCAGCGCTCGGCCATCTAACTGCTTATTCACGTAGTCCTGCAGGTGACGGCGCTGACACATTGCCGGGACTGGGGATTCACACAAAATGCAAATAGCCAGCGCAGCCAGCGCCTTCCCTAAGAATTATTACCCTCAGAAGTTTCTCCTAGAACAACTGCAACAGTACTGGGGCGAAAAACTGAAGAACCCCCAGATGCTCGCACGCCTGCACCGCAACGTCTCGGTGGAAGGCAGGCATCTCGCATTGCCATACGAGCAGTACTACAACTTGCATACGTGGGGCGATGCCAATGATGTGTGGATCCAAGTGGCGCGAGAGTTAGGAGAACAAGCACTGTGCCGGGCTCTCCACCATGCAGGGCTTGAACCCAAAGATCTCGGCGCGTTGTTTTTTGTGTCAGTCACGGGGATCTCGAGTCCGTCAATCGATGCGTTGCTGGTCAACCGCATGGGCCTTTCGCCGAACATCAAGCGCCTGCCAATATTCGGCCTCGGCTGCGTGGCTGGAGCTGCCGGAATCGCCCGCGCGGCAGACTACGTGCGAGCGTATCCCTCGCAAGCGGCGGCGCTGGTTTCGGTCGAGCTGTGTTCGTTAACCATACAGCGCGAAAATCTTTCGGTCGCGAATTTGATTTCATCGGGATTGTTTGCAGATGGATCTGCCGCGGTGGTGGTCACCGGCAGCGATCTAAAGGCAACTGGGCCTGAGATTGTGGCAACGCGGTCGGTGTTCTATCCGCAGACGGAAGAAATGATGGGCTGGAAGGTGAGCGAAAGGGGCTTCGACATTGTGCTCTCGCCGGAGGTGCCGGTATTGATCCGAGAGAACCTCGGACACAATGTTGATGCATTCCTCGCCGACCATGGACACAAGCGGAGCGACATTGGGAGCTGGGTGCTGCATACCGGCGGTCCGAAGGTACTGGAGGCAACCGCCGCCGCCCTCGACTTGCACAACGGGCAACTGGACGCATCCTGGGATTGCCTGAAGAGAGTCGGCAACC
>Ga0070713_100000878_pt1 | contig 19274 bp, 17 predicted proteins | sample LARL82metaG_FD_65465 | JGI IMG/M metagenome (GOLD analysis project Ga0070713, IMG submission 65465) | Corn, switchgrass and miscanthus rhizosphere microbial communities from Kellogg Biological Station, Michigan, USA - LAR L8-2 metaG | ecosystem: Host-associated > Plants > Roots > Rhizosphere ...
GTCGGCGAGGACTTCCGCGACACCGAGGACCTGGGCGGCGTCTTCAGCGGCTTCAACCCGAGCACGGGCGCCTACGACGTCACCAGCTGGGCCTACCAGGGCATGCAGCCCAAGGCTGCGGCGGGACAGCGCGAGCAGGGCGAGCACGCCGGTGGCGAGCGCACAGGCTCGGGCGGCGTCGGCCTGCAGCACAGCCGGCCCGATCGCGACCCCAGCCTGCAGCACCCGCGCTGCGTCCTCCAGCTGCTGCGGCGCCACTTCGCGCGCTACACGCCCGAGTTCGTCGAGGAGACCTGCGGCATCCCCCGCGAGCTGTTCCTGCGCGTTGCGGACACGCTCTGCAGGAACTCGGGGCCGGAGCGCACCTCGGCCTTCTGCTACGCGGTGGGCTGGACGCAGCACTCCGTCGGCGTGCAGTACATCCGCACCGCGGCGATCATCCAGACGCTGCTCGGCAACATCGGCCGGCCCGGCGGCGGCATCCTGGCCCTGCGCGGCCACGCCAGCATCCAGGGCTCCACCGACATCCCCACCCTCTACAACCTGCTGCCCGGCTACATCCCCATGCCGCACACCGAGCGCTACGGGAGCTGGGAGAAGTACGTCGAGGCCAACAGCGCGCCGGCGGGCTTCTGGGGACACATGGAGGAGTACTTCGTCTCGCTGATGAAGGCCTACTTCGGCGAGCACGCCACCGAGGAGAACGGCTGGGCCTTCGACCACCTGCCCCGCATCGACGGCGACCACTCCGCCTACGTCTTCACCAAGGGCATGCTCGAGGGCACCGTCAAGGGCTTCTTCCTCTTCGGCGAGAACCCCGCGGTGGGCTCCTCGAACGGCCGCTTCAACCGCACGGCCATGTCCAGGCTGGACTGGCTGGTGGTCCGCGACCTGGTGGAGATCGAGTCCTCGTCGTGGTGGTACAGCGGGCCCGAGGTGGAGAGCGGCGAGATCCGCGCCGGCGAGTGCGGCACCGAGATCTTCTTCCTGCCCGCCGCGGCGCACACCGAGAAGGACGGCTCGTTCACCAACACCCAGCGACTGCTGCAGTGGCATCACAAGGCGGTCGAGCCCAGGGGGGACTGCCGCAGCGACCTGTGGTTCGCCTATCACCTGGGCCGCATCGTCAGGGAGAAGCTGCGCCACTCCACCGAGGAGCGCGACGTCGCCATCAAGGAGCTGGCCTGGGACTACCCGGTCGAAGGTCCCTACCACGAGCCCAGCGCGGACGCGGTGCTGCAGGAGATCAGCGGCACAGGTCCCGGTGGCGAACCCCTCTCCGCGTACACCGAGCTGAAGGCGGACGGCAGCACCGCCTGCGGCTGCTGGATCTACTGCGGCGCGCATGCCGACGGCGTCAACCAGACGGCGCGGCGCAAGCCCCACACCGAGCAGACCTATGTGGCGCCGGAATGGGCCTGGGCCTGGCCCAACAACCGCCGCATGCTCTACAACCGTGCCTCCGCCGACCCGCAGGGCAGGCCCTGGTCCGAGCGGCGCCGCTACGTCTGGTGGGACGCCGCCACCAACCAGTGGACCGGCGAGGACGTGCCCGACTTCAAGAAGACCATGCCGCCCTTCTACCGCCCGGCCGACGGTGCCAGGGCCGAGGACGCGCTGAGCGGCACGGATCCCTTCGTGATGCAGGCGGACGGCAAGGCCTGGCTCTACGTGCCCGACGGGCTCAAGGACGGCCCCTTCCCCACCCACTACGAGCCCGCCGAGACGCTCTTCGTCAACCCGCTCCACCCGCAGCACACCTCGAACCCGGCGCGGCAGGTGGTCGAGCATCGCGGACTCGATCCCTTCAACCACGAGATCGACAAGCCGGCGGCGCAGGACGTCTTCCCCTACGTGGCCACCACGTATCGCCTCACCGAGCATCACACCGCGGGCGGCATGAGCCGCTCCGTCGAGTACCTCGCCGAGCTGCAGCCGGAGTTCTTCTGCGAGGTGTCGCCGGAGCTGGCCGCGGAGCGCGGCCTGCGCCACCGCGGCTGGGCCACCATCGTCACCGCACGCACCGCCATCGAGGCGCGGGTGATGGTCACCGAGCGCATCAGGCCGCTGCGCGTGCAGGGCCGGCTGGTGCACACCGTGGGTCTCCCCTACCACTGGGGCTACACCGGGCTGTCCAGGGGCGACTCGGCGAACGACCTCTACCACCTCGCCCTCGACCCCAACGTGCACATCCAGGAGTCCAAGGCGATCACCTGCGACATCCGCCCCGGACGCAGGCCGCGCGGCACGGCGCTGCTGGCCTTCGTCGAGGACTATCGCCGCAGGGCGGGGATCACGGCATGAGCACCACGCCCACCATCGTCTCGCACGAGGTCGACATCCGCTCCCACGACGCGGACGGTACGCCGCGGCAGATGGGCTTCTTCACCGACACCTCGATCTGCATCGGCTGCAAGGCCTGCGAGGTGGCCTGCAAGGAATGGAACCTGGTGCCCGAGGACGGGCTGGTGTTCAGCGGCGACTCCTACGACAACACCGGCGCCATCGGCTGCAACTCCTGGCGCCACGTCGCCTTCATCGAGCAGACCAAGCCGGTGCGCATGGCCGACCCGCAGGGCGGCGGCGACCTGCGCTGGCTGATGGCCAGCGACGTCTGCAAGCACTGCAGCAACGCCGCCTGTCTCGACGTCTGTCCCACCGGCGCGCTGACGCGCACCGAGTTCGGCACCGTGGTGGTGCAGTCCGACGTCTGCAACGGCTGCGGCTACTGCGTGCCCGCCTGTCCCTTCGGCGTGCTCGACCGCCGCGAGGAGGACGGGCGCGTCTGGAAATGCACGCTCTGCTACGACCGGCTCAGGGAGGACATGGAGCCGGCCTGTGCCCAGGCCTGTCCCACCAAGTCGATCCAGTACGGGCGGATCGACGACCTGCTGCGCATCGCCGCGGAGCGCGTCGAGACGCTGCAGGCGCGCGGCGAGACGCAGGCGCGGCTGTACGGCGCCGATCGCGACGACGGCGTCGGCGGCATGAACGCGTTCTTCCTGCTGCTCGACGACCCCGAGGTCTACGGGCTGCCGCCCGACCCGGTGGTGACCACGCGGGACCTCCGCCGCAGCTACGGCGTCGCCGCCCTGGCCGCGCTGGGCATGTTCGCCACCGTCGCCGGCGCGGCGGTGCGGGGCAGGCGGCGATGACCTCCGACATCAGCGAACCCGTCCCGGGCGCCGACGCACAGCGTCCGCGGCGGCGGCGCGGCGGCCGCGGCGAGATCTCCATGGTCCCGGAGATGACGCCGACCTCCTACTACGGGCGCGCCGTCCTCAAGCAGCCGGTGTGGACGCCGGAGATCGGCGTGTACTTCTTCGTCGGCGGACTCACCGGAGCCTCGACGCTGCTCGCCGCCGCGGCGCGCTCCGAGGGCAACGACGCGCTCGCCGACCGCGCCCTGTTCACCGCGCTGGCCGGCGTCACCGTCAGCCCGCTGCTGCTCATCAAGGACCTGGGCCGTCCGGAGCGCTTCTACAACATGCTGCGCGTGTTCAAGATGACCTCGCCGATGAGCCTGGGCACCTGGCTGCTCAACGGCGCAGGCGTCAGCACCGGCGTGGCCGCCGGCTGCCGCGTCCTCGGCATCCTGCCGCGCATCCAGCGACTCGCGGAATTGTCCGCGGCGCTGCTGGGCCCGGGTGTGTCGACCTACACCGCGGTGCTCGTCTCCAACACCGCGGTGCCGGTGTGGCACGAGGCGCGCTACGAGCTGCCCTTCGTCTTCGCGGGCAGCTCGCTGGCCTCGGCGGGCGCCATGGGCATCCTGCTCACACCGCCGCGACACGCGGCCACGGCGCGCACCCTCGCCGTCGCAGGTGTGGTGGGCGAGTTGACCGCTACACAGGTGATGGAGCGGCGGCTCGGCGACGCCGGCGAGCCGTACCACTCCGGCAGGCCGGCGCGCTTCGCCAGGCTGGCCAGGGGTCTGAACGCCAGCGGCGCGGCCGCAGTGGCGCTGGGTGGACGCAGGCGCAGGGCGCTGTCGGCGCTCGGCGCGGCGGCCATCCTGGCCGGCTCGATGTGCGAGCGCTGGGCCGTCTTCACGGCGGGCCCGGAGTCGGCGGCCGATCCCCGCTTCACGGTCGGGCCGCAGCGCGAGCGGTTGCGTGAACAACGCCGCCGCACCCATGCGCTCGACTGAGGCGCTCCCGGCGCCGGGCCGCGCCTGTTGCGGCCCGGCACCGGAAGCATCGTGGGGGGACGGTCAGCTCGCCGGCGCCGCCGGTGCCGTCGAGCCGTAGCTGACGTTGAAGCCGTCCGTGTCCGAATCCGGGTTGGACGGCGTCGACACCTGGGACCCGTGCTGGATCATCACGCCGCTGTCGGCGACGGTGAGACCCGGGTTGCCGCCGTTGACCGTGCCCGGGTCGAAGAGGGTCGGCGACGAGTAGTTCGCCAGCGTGGCGACGTGGCCACCCACGCTGGGCGCCTCCTGGATCCACTCCGCCGAGGTCTCCTGGCCGTTGTAGGTCTGGACCGTGGTGAAGGACTGGTTCTTGGTGACGTCCTTGAGGGTGATCGTCCAGCTGCTGCCCGAGCCCTTGGTGATGGTGGCGCTCATGGTGTCACCGGGGCTGACGCTGATCGAGGGGATCACCGTCTCGGCGGCGGGCAGGATCTCCCACCAGGCGCCGTAGTGCGCCGAGCCGTTGTAGAAGTCCTGCTCGGTGCCGGTCTGGATCAGGTTGCTGTCGTTGAAGCCATCGATGCCCACCCAGCTCGAGGAGTAGGTGGCCTTGCGGGAGGCGGCCACCGAGGGGACCTTCCAGCTCCCGGTGACGGAGGTGAAGCCCGTGCCGGTGATGGCGTAGCCGGACCAGTTGCTCGAGGCCCAGCCCGCGGAGCGGGGGGTGCCCGCCGAGATGCGGGGATGGTGCGAGATCACGGGACCGGCGGCGGCGGTGCTGGTGACCGCGACGGTCGACCACGTCCCGGCTGCGACGGCGAGCGTTGCGAAGACGCGGAGGGCTGGACGTCTCATCTTCCTTGCTTCCTGTGTGCTGGGTGGCCCCTGGTGCGCCGCGGGCGCACGGCCGCATGACCGTACCACCGCGAAGGTCCCGCGACAACGATTCGTGTCCAAAGTCTCAGACAGGGCGGGGCTGCGCGGCACGGCGGCGGGCCTGGCGGGCGGCCACGGCCAGGTGGTCGAGCAGCCCGTCCGCCTCGGCCGCGTCGCGGCAGGTGAGGTGCGCCTGCCAGCGGTGGCCCGCGGTGTCGACGTGCACCGAGGCCAGCCGCAGGGCACGCTGCACCGGCCCCTGCGAGAGCCGCACGCTCTGCACCTTGTCGAGGGGGATGACCACGGTGTGGGCGGTGACCCGGCCGGTGCGCGCGCAGACCTGGGCCTCGGAGGTCCAGGCGGCCAGGAAGTGGTACGAGAGCGGCGCCTTCCAGCGCGCCCGCGGCGGCGCGCCGCTCCCCGGCGGCGGCAGCATGGGAGCTCCGGGCATGACCCGCGAGAGCAGCCAGGCGGCCTGGTCGAGGGTGGCCACGGGCAGCAGGGTGTGGGCGACGACGTTGGCGCCGCGGTCCTGCTGGTTGCGCATGTGCTGGCGGGCCACGTCGATGTCGAGGCGGCACCAGCCCAGGCTCCGCCAGAGCAGCGGCTGCACCAGCCGCACCGCCTGGACGCGGCCGAAGGGGATGGTCTCGTGCCGCGTCTGCAGCAGGCCGCGGTCGAGCCGGTAGCCGTCGCCCGCCTCACCCAGGCTGAAGTTGTAGTCGTCGTTGAAGAGCCGCACGGCGTTGGCCGCGGCGGAGACGACGAAGATCACGAGCGCAGGCGCGGCCGCCACGGTGCGCGGCGCGGCGACGGCCGCCCCGATGCCGGCCGCCATCAGCAGCAGGGGCAGCGCCACCTGGGCGCGCAGGCAGAGGGCGAGGATGAGCTGGGAGTTGTCGACCCTGGCCAGGTGATAGGCGGGCGGCTCCGGGGTCTGCGCGGCCAGGCCGTGGGCCAGGGCCAGCAGCGCGGCGCGGACGGCGGGCGCCTCGGCGGCCGAGAGGTAGGCGAGCCGGGCGCGCTCGTCACCGCGCCCCGCCGAGACCACGCGCACCTCGGCCAGGCCCAGGATGCGGGCCAGCAGCGGGGCGACGACGTCGATGGCCTGGATGCGCTCCAGGGGGATGCGGATGGAGTCCCGCCGGATCAGGCCCGTCTCGATCTGCAGGTGCCCCTCGTGGACGCGCCAGCGGGTGACGTACCAATGCACGAAGCCGCCCGCGATGAGCAGCGCGGCGACGCCGGCGTAGATGAGCACCCCGGTGCTGGTGTTGCGCCCACCCCGGGCGGCCGAGCGGTTCATCAGCGACGGCAGCACCAGTACGGCAAGGCCGACCGAGAGCGCGCCGACGCGGACCACGGGCGAGAGCGGGTGGAGCCGGCGCCACTGGCCCTGCAGCGCCGCGGCCGCGATCGGGGGCGCGGGCCGGCCGATCACAGCCCGGTGGCGCGCGCCTCGCCCAGGCCGGCCAGCCGGTCGCGCAGCCGCTGGGCGTCGGCCTGGCGCAGGCCGGGGATGCGCGCGTCGCTGGCCGCGGCGGCGGTGTGCAGCTGCACGGTGGCCAGGTCGAAGAGCCGCTCGACGGGACCGGCGGCGACGTCGATGAACTGCATCCGCCCGTAGGGGACGACGGAGACGCGGCGGAAGAGCAGGCCGCGGCGGACCACCAGGTCGTCCTCGCGCTCGGCGTAGCCCCAGGCGCGGTAGCGGCCGCGCTCGATCACCCAGGCGCTCAGGCCGGCGGCGACGGCGGCCGCGAAGAGGACGGCGGTGACCGGGTCGGGCGAGCCGGCCAGGAAGCCGGCGGCGGCCGCGGCCAGGGGCACGGCGACGGCCGCGATCACGGCCTGCCGGGCCGTCCAGAAGCGCGGCGAGACGGGCTGGTAGTCGACGCTGTCGGCCATGGGCGCCCCGATTCTCCCACCGCCGCGGGCGGGCGGGGGTTCGCGCCAGGGGTGGCCGGAACGCTCGCGCTGCTAGGCGATCGGGGTGCCCGAGGGTGCGTCGGGCGGCGTCAGGGCGCCGGACGAGCGCGCGCCGGCCGTGGCGTCCTGCATCAGGTAGCCGCCGAAGATGGTGAGGGCGCCGCCGACGATGGCGACGAAGGCGCCGAACTTGACCCCCTCGTTGGCCAGGTTGGCCACACCGGAGTGGTAGGCCAGCCAGAAGATCACCGCACCGGCGACCTCGACGGCGCCGAGGATCATGATCAGGGCGGCGTCACTGACGCCCATCTCGGGCATCCGCACCTGCTGGGTGAGGAAACGGCGCGCCGTCCAGAGGAACACGACGGCGAGCAGAGCCAGGAAGGTGAGCCAGCCCCAGCTCGCGAACCCGTCCACCGAGCCGCTGCTGGAGGCGATGGTCACACCGGCGAAAGTGGCGCTGATATCCCAGCCGTACCAGGGCAGGAAGAGTGCGACGAGGACGATGAGCGAGCCGCCGAGGATGGCCTTCTCGGCGTCCGACGTCTTGCTGAGGAAATCCTGGCCCATGAGCGAAGTTCCTCCAGGACCGGCGCTGCCTTTCCGGTCAGTCGCGGCGAGAATGGCTCGCCGCTGCGCCGAATGGTAGGTGCCCCCCGTCAGGGCGTCAACGTGGTTCCGGGCATCCGGCCGGACCTGGCAGAGATCGCCATGAAGTTGTCCTTGCTGCCAGATCCGCACGGCTTCACAATGGCCGCCGTGCGTAGCTGCGTCCTGGTCGTCTTCGACGGCTTCCAGCTCCTCGACCTCGCCGGTCCGCTCGAGGTCTTCCGCACCGCCAGCCTGCTCGGCGCCGAACCGCCGTACCGCACCGTGGTGGCCTCGCTCGACGGCGGGCCGGTGCGCAGCGAAAGCGGTGTCGAGGTGGGCACGGTCTCGCTGGCCACGGTGCGGCGGCGGCGCGCCCCGGTCGACACGCTGCTGGTTGCGGGCGGGCTGGGCGCGGGCGAGGCGGCCGCCGACCGCCGACTCTGCCGCTCGGTGGCCGCGCTGGCGCAGACCGCGCGGCGCACCACCTCGGTCTGCACCGGCGCGCTCGTCCTCGCCGCCGCGGGCCTGCTCGACGGGCGGCGCGCCACCACCCACTGGGCGTCCTGCGCGCTGCTGGCGCAGCGGCACCCGCAGGTTGAGGTCATCCCTGACCGCATCTACGTACGCGACGGCGCGGTGTGGACCTCGGCGGGGGTCACCGCGGGCATCGACCTAGCCCTGGCGCTGCTCGAGGAGGACTGCGGCGCCGAGCTGGCCCACACCGTCGCGGGCTGGCTGGTGGTGTTCACCCGGCGTCCCGGCGGGCAGGCGCAGTTCAGCGTGCAGATGCGCGCGCAGCCCGCGCGCACACCGGCGATCGCCGCGCTGCAGCGCTGGCTGCCGGAGCACCTCGGCGAGCCGCTCGGCGTCGAGCGACTCGCGGAACGCGCGGCGATGAGCCCGCGCAGCTTCGCGCGCAGCTTCCGCGCCGAGACCGGCAGCACGCCCGCCGCCTACGTCGAGCAGCTCCGCGTCGAGGCGGCGCGCAGGCTGCTGGAGACGTCGGACCTCGGCGTCACCGCGGTGGCGCGCGCGGTGGGCATGCCACGCGTCGAGACCTTCCATCGCGCCTTCCGCAGGCGCTGCGGCACCACGCCGGACCGCTACCGGCAGCACTTCGCCCGCCGGGCGTCGTGACCAGCAGAGCAGGGAGCTGACACCACATGCAGATCGCCATCGGCCTCTACCCCGGCTTCACCGCGCTCGACGCCGTCGGACCCTACGCGGTGCTCAAGCAGCTGCCCGGCGCGGAGATCGTCCTCTGCGCGGAGCACGCGGGCGTGATCGACGACGACAGCGGCCACCTGCGCCTGCAGGTCGAGAAGTCGTTCGCCGACGTGCCCGCGCCGGAGCTGCTGCTCGTCCCCGGCGGCATGGTGACACGGCGCATCGCCCGCGAGCGCGGCGCCATCGTCGACTGGATCGCGGCCGCGCACGCGACCACGCGATACACCACGTCGGTGTGCACCGGCGCGCTGCTGCTCGGCGCCGCCGGCATCCTCGACGGGCTCGACGCCACCACGCACTGGGGCGCGTACCAGGAGCTGGCCCGCTACGGCGCGCGTCCCACCGAGCAGCGGGTCGTGGTGCAGGGCAAGGTGATCACCGCCGCGGGAGTCTCGGCGGGCATCGACCTGGCGCTCACGCTCGCCGCCATGCTGCAGGGTGACGAGGTGGCCCAGGCCATCCAGCTCGGCATCGAGTACGACCCGCAGCCGCCCTTCGACTCGGGCTCGCCCGCCAAGGCGCCGGCGCACATCCGCGAGCTGGTGTCGGCGCTGATGTCGGCGTCGGAGTCCACGACCCGACACATCGGGCCGCCCGCGCCTGTCTGACCGAGTATCAGGTTCCCGTGGTGCGGGGGGCCGGGTGCCTCAACACCGGTTGGGAGGAGTTTCGACTTGTCGAGGCACGCCACCACATCTCGCCGTGCGCTGCTGCTCACGGCGATCGCCGGCCTGGCGGGGGCCGCCGCCGTCCCCCTCTCGGCCGCCTCGACGCAGGCCGCCGACAACACCGCCGCCCAGGTCGGCGTCTTCAGCCAGCCCTTCCAGGAGCCCGGCCTGCCCGACGGCAGCACGCCCTGCACCACGCAGGACAGCTACGCCGGCAAATGCGTGCCCACCGCCGTGTCCGCCGCCGTCCTCGCCGACGGCCGCATCCTCTACTGGAACGGCCTGGAGGGCTCCGAGCGCTCCGACAAGAGCACCCTGCTGCAGTTCGGCGCCGTGGCCGCGCCCGACCAGAGCCGCGTGCTCAACCTGGCATCGCTGACCTGGACCAGGCCCTCACCCGTCGACGCCGGCACCACCAACCCGGCGCCCGACCTGCTCATCCCCGGCACTCCCTACGACCAGGGCGCCGACGGCGCGCTCTTCTGCTCCGCGCTGGAGCAGCTCGCCGACGGGCGGATCATCTCCGTGGGCGGCACCGACTACTACGACGAGCCCGGCGTGCCCGGCGCCAACCTCGGCGTCAGCGAGCTGCAGGGCCTGCAGAACACGCGCATCTTCAACCCCGCCACCAACACCTGGTCGCAGAGCGGCCAGATGCAGTTCGGCCGCTGGTATCCCGAGACGGTGACCCTGGCCAGCGGCTCCATCTTCGTGGCCAGCGGCGTGACCAAGCTGATCAAGCCGGTGTACTCCAACGATCCTGCCGACTCCGGCACGAACGTGCGGCAGACCGAGACCTACAACCCGGCGACGGGCACATGGAGCTACAACGGCACGTCGGGCGACCGCTCGCTGCCGCTCTTCCCGCGCCTGCACCTGCTGCCCGACGGCAAAGTCTACTACGACGCGGGCGGCCAGACCTTCAACCCCGACGGGCAGGCCTACGACGAGGCCACCTGGAACATCGCCGCGGTGTACGACCCGGCGTCGAAGTCGTGGACTTCGCTCAACATCCCGGGACTGGGCACCACCTATCCCGGCTTCAAGGGCTCGACCTTCTCGCTGATGCTGCCGCTCAAGCCGCCGTACACCAGCGCGTCGTTCCTGGCCGCCGGCGGCGTCTACGGCACTACCCCGGGCGGCTACCTGGCCAACAACGCCAGCACCATCACCACCCTCGACACCGGCGGCGGCGCCGACTCGATGTCGACGGTGCAGACCGGCAACCTCAACAACAGCCGCTGGTACTCGAGCGGCGTGGTGCTGCCCGACGAGACGGTGATGGCCTTCTCCGGCGCCATGCAGGACGGCGTGGTCTCGCCCGGCGACGAGATCCCGGTGCACCAGGCGGAGCTCTTCGACCCCGCCACCAACACCTGGACGGCGATGGCCAGCGGCCACCGCGACCGCACCTACCACAACACCGCCGAGCTGCTGCCCAGCGGCGCGGTGCTGGTCGGCGGCCACTCCCCCATCCCCAACGGCTACGGCATCCAGATGACCACGCCCGGCGGCGTCACCGCCAACAACGAGAAGGATCCCTCCTTCGAGATCTACTACCCGCCCTACTTCACCCAGCCGCGGCCGGTCATCGAGGACGCGCCCGACTCGCTGCAGTACGGCAGCAGTGTCAGCATCGAGACGCCCAACGCGAAGTCGATCGCGCGCGTGGTGCTGGTGCGCAACACGTCGCTGACCCATCTCGTCGACGGCGACCAGCGCACCGTCGAGCTGCCCATCGTGCGGCGCGGCGACGACTCGGTCACCGTGGCCATGCCCGCCAACCGCGCGGTGCTGCCGGCCGGGCCCTACATGCTGTTCATCGACAGGGCGAACGGGTCCAAGCTGGTGCCCTCGCGGGCGGCACAGACCTTCGTCGGCGCGCCCATGCCGGAGTGGGTCAGCGAGCACGCCAGCGCGTCGGCGTCGACGCTGCAGTCGTCGCACAATGCTTCGACCTCTGGGACGGCGGGGGCGGCGTCGTCTCCCACCACGGCCTCGAACCCGCTGAGCGCCGGCGCGGTGCTGCCCGCCGCGCCTGCGGCACGCATCGGTGCGGAGAGCCTGGCTGGCAGCCACGCGCCGCTCGACCGGCGCGTCCCGGTGGCCGGCTGGGTCTTCGCGCTGCTCGCCCTGGCCCTGGCGACGCTGGCTGTGTGGCGGCGGCGCGCCACGACGGCGGCCGCGCGGGAGTAGACGGCGCCCGCGAAGCGGCGCGCGCGTCGGTCCATCGGCCGGCGCGCGCGGCGCGGCGGGCGTGCCGCACAATGCCGATCTCATGAGGGAGCTGGAGAGCGGGGTGGCGCCGGTCGACACCGGCTGGTGGCGCACCGCTGTGGGCCTGTGGCACCTGGCCCGCCCGGAGATCTGGACGGTGTCGCTGCTGCCCTTCTACACGGGCTGGGTGATGGCCTCGCACCAGCTGCTGCCGGGGCTGGGCCTGTGGGCGGCCTTCTGGGACGGCGCCCTGCGCCACGGCGCCACCATGCACGAGTTCCTGTCGACCCTGGCCACATTCCTGCGCCAGGCGCGGCCGGTCCTGGTGGGCGCCGCCGTGCTGGGACCGCTGGGCTGGGGCGCCACCATCTACATCAACGACCTCAACGATATCGAGGGCGACCGGCTCAACCCCCGCAAGGCGAACAGCCCGCTGCTGCGCGGCGTGGTCAGCGTGGCCACCTCGACGCGGGCCATGTACTGCTTCGCCGCCGCCGCCGCGGTGGGCGCCTTCACCATCAGCTGGACCTTCCTGGCCCTGGTGATCGCCTGCGGCCTGCTGGGCTGGGCCTACAGCGCGCCGCCGCTGCGCTGGAAGACCAAGCCAGGCCTCGATCTCATGGTCAACGCGGTCGGCGTCGGCAGCCTCACCCTGTTCGCCGGCTGGTCGATCGCTAGGCCGCTCGGCGACTTCCCCTTCGTCACCCTGCCCGCCGGGCTGCTCACCGGCGTCGGCGTCTACGTGCCCACCCTGCTCATGGACCTGCTGCCCGACCGGGCCAGCGGCTACACCACCCTGGGCGCGCGGCTGGGCCCGGAGCGGACCTACCGGATCGGCTGGTGGGCCTGGGTTGCTGCCAACCTCGACCTGATCGTGCTGGCCGCCACCGGCCAGGTGCTCTCACGCACCGCGCTGCCCATCCTGGCCGTGTTCGTGCCGGTGTTGCTCTACGAGTACCACGCCGGCATCGGCAGGGCGCGCGACCAGGTGGAGCTGATGCGCGGCATCGTCATCTGCAGCGTCACCTTCTTCGCCACGGCCACGCTGGTGGCGCTGACCTACACCCACGTCTGGCGCTGAGGGCGCGACCCGGCTAGGCCGTCCGATGCCCGCGCGACGCGGTGCCGGTGCGCCGTCGTTGTGGCGATGCGCCTCGCCAGCGCGGTCGAGCGGAGCCGCGAGCATCGACCGCCGCGGGCCGAACGCGCCGGGGCGGTGCCACGACGGGGGCCTCGAGGAACACCAGCTCCCCGCTGTCGACGAGCACGTCGCGGTCCACGAAGCGCAGCGCCGGGGCGCCGAGTCGCTGCAGGCGCCGCCACTTCTCCATGTCGTCGTCGCCGAGGAAGGTGAGCGCGGTGCCCTCGGCACCGTTGCGCGCGGTGCGGCCGATGCGGTGGGTCAGCCACTGCGGCGTCTCGGGCAGCTCGACGTTGACCACCAGGCTGACGTGGGCGACGTCGAGGCCGCGCGCGGCGACGTTGGTGGCCACCAGCACGTCGGCGCGGCGGTTGCGGAAGTCGGCGATGGCGCGGTCACGCGCGTTCTGCGAGAGGTTGCCCTGCAGCGCGAGGGCACGGTGGCCCAGGCGACCGAGGTCGCGCGCCAGCTTGGCGGCGCCGTGCTTGGTGCGGTGGAAGACGATGGCGGATTCACCGTGGCGGTGGAGCAATGCGGAGAGCATGGACACGCGCTCCTCACGGCCGACGCGCACCAGGCCGTGCTGCAGAAGCGGTTCCTGCTCACGCTCGACGACCACGTTGACCGGGTCGACGAGGTGGCGCGCGACCATGGTCCGCACCCACGCCGGCATGGTCGCCGAGGCCAGCACCGTCTGCCGCGCAGTGCCGTCCGCGCCGCGCGCCGGCGTCAGTCCGATGATGCGCTCGACGTCGCGCGCGAAGCCCTGGTCGAGCATCTCGTCGGCTTCGTCGAGCACCAGGAACTCGACGCCCGACAGCCTGGCCACGCCGCGGTCGGCGAGGTCGAGGATGCGGCCGGGGCAGCCGATGACCACGTCGGCGGCGTTGCGCAGCGCGCCCGTCTGCGGACCGTAGCCCATGCCACCGACAAGGAGCGCAACCCGCAGGCCGGGGTCGACGGTGCGGAGCACGCCGGCGATCTGCGCCGCCAGCTCGCGCGTCGGCGTCACCACCAGCGCACGAGGACCCGCGGTGCGGTGCCCGGCGAGGCGTTCGACGATGGGCACCAGGTAGGCGAGGGTCTTCCCCGACCCCGTGGGCGCATGCACGACGACGTCGCGGCGCTGCAGGAGTGGAGGGATGGCGTCGCGCTGCACGGGCAGGGCGTGCTCGATGGACGAGCGGCGAAGCGTCTCGGCGGTGCGCGGACGCACGCCGAGCTCGGCGAATGTGGTCAATGGAATCCTTCTCAGGCCGGGAAAGCGGCCGGGTTCCCTCTCAGGGATGCGATGTATGCCGGGTTCTTGAAGACCCGCGAGCTGCGGGGAGAGGGATCGCCAAGAGGCACGCCCGGTGTGAAGGGCTGCCTGCACGGTAGCAGGTCATGGCCGTCGCGTGGTTTCGCCCCGGTGACGGTGCCACACGTCGCGAGCGGATCAGGGACGTGGGTGATGCAGCACCTGGGTCGCCATGAAGACGAAGAAGGTGGCGCTGGCCAGCACCGTGCAGAGGTGGAACACCTCGTGGTAGCCGAAGACGCGCGACCAGAGTTTCGGGCGCTTCCACGCGTAGGCCGCGGCACCCAGCGAATACAGCGCGCCACCGCCGAGCACCAGGAACAAACCTCCGGCGCCCACGGCCTCGACCAGCGCGGGCGCGGTGGCCAGTCCCAGCCAGCCCATGCCGATGTAGATGGCGGCCACAGCACCGTCGGGCAGGCGCACCGACTGGGTCACCAGCGCGACGCCCGCCACGGCGCTGGTCCAGATCGCCACCAGCACCACGGGACGCAGCCACCCGCCGAGCAGGTTGAAGCAGACCGGTGTGTACGTGCCCGCGATGACGACGTAGATGTTGGCGTGGTCGACGCGTCGCAGCGCGGCTTCGATGCGCGGGCCCCAGCGGCCTGCGTGGTAGAGCGCGCTGGTGGTGAACAGCACGACCGACGAGGCGACGAAGACCCCGATGGTGATCTGCTTGGGGACGTCAGGCCGCGCGGCGAGGATGAGCAGCGTGCCGATGACCACGGCGGTGACCGCGGCCACCGCGTGCAGGTAGCCGCGCAACAGCGGCTTGCCCACAGTGGCGGACCGGCTGGTCACCGACGCGGTCAACGTGCGTCAGGCGGCGGCGCGGACTCCGCGGGCACGCAGGCCCTTCTCACTCCGCTCGATGTCGAAGCTGACGCGCTCACCGCCGGTGAGCCGGTCGAACTCGAGGCTGCTGTCGAGACCGCCGCGATGGAAGAAGTATTCCTGTCCGTCGTCACCGGCGATGAAGCCGAAACCGCGATCCTGAACCAGCCGCTTGATGCTTCCAGTGGTCATCTGGACTCTCCGTCCCTTCCCATTACCCAGGGAACGCACGGGCCCGTTCGAGAAGGGGAGGACGACCGCGAGCGCGTCACCGAACAGCCGGCGACTGCCACCGACGGTAGCACACCGGCCCGCGTGGGACGCCGCCCGTCCACCTGCCATGACAGCCGCTTAGAAGGGCGCCCCAGCCAGCCCCGCACCGTGTTACCCTACGTAGGGCAATGAAGAAGACATCGGTCTATCTGAGCGATGACGAGGATCAGGCGCTCAACCGCGCCGTCGAGGCGACCGGCCTAGCGAGGTCCGCACTGATCCGCGAGGGTATCCGCGCAGTCGTCCTTGCCCACGTCTCTCGCCCTCGTGCCTTCCACAGCATGGGCAGAGGCCGGAGCGGCTCAGTCAAGCCCCGCCGTTGGACCTCCGAGGAGTTGCACGCCAAGCGTCGTGGCGAGCGGTCGTGACCCTCATCGTCGACGCTGGAGCCCTCTACGCTCAGGCGGACGCTGACGATGACGCCCATAACGAAGTCGTCCGTCTCCTCCGAGCCGAGCGCGGGCCCATCGTCACAACTGAGTTGGCAATCGCCGAGGCCGATTACCTGATCCTCGACCGCCTCGGAATCGACGTCGAGCTAGAGTTTCTCGCCGACCTGGTGGAGGGAACGTTCGCGGTCGAATGTCTGAGCCACGCCGACCTGGCGGACGCTCGGTATCTGGTGCAGCGGTACCGGGACCTTCGTCTCGGGCTTGCTGACGCATCACTTGTCGTGCTGGCCGGGCGCCACCGGACGAGGCGGGTGCTGACCTTCGACCAGCGGGCCTTCCGCAACGTCGCGCCGCTCCAGGGCGGGCAGTTCATCGTTCTCCCGGCAGACGACTGACGAACGGCACTCCGCTCAAACCGGTTCACTTTCCTTCCACTCGATCCGCCGAATCGAGCGTGCTGGAAGCTGGCCCAGCACGGACTGGGTTAGGTTGGCCCCGGTCACCCCGGCCGTAGACTGGGTCCCTGTCATCCACATCGTGAGAGCAGCCGTGCGACGACGAAGTACCGCATGAGTGAAGAAGACCCGATCAGCAAGTACGTCGTCCCGGTAGTCGAGTTGACCAAGTCGGGTACCACGGCCGGCGTCGGTCGCTTGCCAGGTACCGCCTTTTACATCGGCAACGGCGGGCATCTCCTCACGGCAGCGCACTTCCTCACCCGCGACGAACAGATCGCCATTTGGAGCGCTGAGGGAGCGAAATGGGTGGGCTATCCAGTGGTCGACGTCGAGATCCATCCACATCACGACGTGGCGCTCTTGAGGACCCAGCGCGACGACATCGCTTCCTACTTCGCGCCGTCCTTCAGCTCACGCTACGCTGCAGCACCATACTTTCAATTCAGCTACCCTGAGGACGTCGCCCACGAACTCGTCGAAGGCGGCCGCATCAAGGTTCGCCCTGACCTCGTCTACAGCGAAGGCCACATTCGGCGCCGAATGACCGACATTCCGGTCCCGCGAGTGCGTGAGACACATCTTTATGAGTTGAGCGCCCTCGGCGGGCCTGGTGCGTCCGGTAGCCCTGTGATCTCGAAGCCGATGACGGGTGGGCGCAGTGCTATGCGGTGGCTCGTCATTGGCGTGTACGTCGGCGAACGCGTATCGACTGCGGAGGGTCAGTTGGCTCTTGCGGGTTACGCTGTTCGAATGGACGCGTTGTCCGAATGGCGACCCAGGCTACTCGGCGGCCGCACGCTCGATGAGGTGGAGAGCTCCCGGTAGCGCCCTACTCCAGTGCGCAACCTGCCTGAATCGCAGCAGAGAGGCGAGGACCTTCTTAGCCGGACGACGAAGAGACTTGAGGGTTCAGCTCCATGGACTTGGCGTAAGACCACATAGTGGGCGCGAATCCAAGCCTCTGTAGTGGTGGACCCAGCTTCCCGTAAGTCGAACCATTTAGCCTCGCTGCCCGCCCCTCGGCTCGCGCTCGGGGTGAACCGCGCTCGGCCGCGAGGGTTCCAGATCTGATCCCACCTATGGTAGGATCAGATCCATGACTGAGTCGGCGCACGCGGTCAAGAAGTCGGTCACCATCGATGCTGACGTTCTCTCGTCCTTGGCTCCCGAGCGAACCGAGAACCTCTCCGCGACGGTGAACGAAAGCCTGAGACTGGTCGCAGCTCTCGACAAGGAACGCCGCCTCGTTGAGTCGTGGGAGGCGGAGCAGGGCCATCCGTTCACGGAGGAGGAGTTGCGGCCGTACGTCGAGCTCATCCTGATGGCGGAGGTCCACAACGCCGTCCGCGTCGGGAGGGACGCAGCGCCCTCAGCGAAGGCTGGCTGAGGCGCAGATTGAGTGGCGGGACCGCGTGGTCGGCGACGACGCCTTCACGACGTCACGACCGTGGCAACCGTCGACACGGGGTGGGTGATCGCCGCCGAGCGGAACGTCCTGGCCGCGCGGCGCCTCATTGCCGCTTTCGCCCAGCTCGGCCGGATGCTCGTCGTGCCACCCGTGGTCGTCGTCGAAGCGCGCCAGCGCTCGGCATCCCTCGGCGCGGTGGACGACATCCTTGCTCAGCTCGAAGGCGAGCCGCACACGCCCGCTGACGGCCGACGAGCAAGCGACCTCTTGCGCGAAGCGGGCAGACAGGCAACCGGTCAAGGCATCCAAGCGTCGGCGCGGATCCACACGATCGGCACCGCCGACGCGCTCGTCGCAGCGATGGCAGAGCGGCTCGGTGGAATCGTCTACACGGCGGACCCACGGCACATGGAATGGCTGCGCGACGCAGGCGCGCGGATCACTGTCCAACCAGTCCCCGACTTCACCGCGCACTCGGCCCCTCGGAAGGCGAACCTCCCCCGACCTTGAGCGTCGCCAGCATCACGGGCCCGCAGCCACCCACATTTCGGAGTCGAACCAAATGGGCGGAAGGATCGCGGTACCGCCGCTCGCGCTTGCGCGCTGAACCCGGATGGTCTGCGGTGTCCCTACGACCCAGCCCAAGCAGTGGGCCGGGAGGGGTCTCACTCTGTCCGGACCCGTCCAGTATCGGGCCTGAGCACGTCCACTCCCTCTCAGAGGTCGCCACACGGCCATACGGCGACGCGCCTTGGCCCAGCCGCGGCGGATGACGACGGAGGGTCGGCGCCCGGATATTGTCCGATCAGTCGAGCCGGTCTGTGCTGGTGGGTGTCGCTCCACTGTCGGGTGACCCGCGCGGCCGCGGTCTCTGGTAACCAGTACACCTGGCGATCGCGCGCGGCACTGCCAAAGCCGCCGCGGTCCACACCCGGTCAGTCTTTCCGGCGGAGTGGGCTTCGGTGGTTCGGATGGAAGTTCGCGCCCGACGAAGGACCCGAGCACAGCAAGGCCTATCAAGACCGCCACTCCTGGGGTTTCAACCTTGCGAGCCCTTGCGCCCTCCACGGCGAGCCCTCACCATAGCGGCCTGCGTGACCTATTCGGGAGGCGGAGGCAGTGGCGGCTCCAACCGGTGTCCAGTCGGTCGAGGCGATGCGCGCCGCCGGGGTGGAGGCCTACGCGCGATTCCACCGGGCGGTGAGCAATCCCCAGGCGCTGGAGCGATATCTCCCGTCCGCCGAGATCAAGGACGCAGCCGCGCGCTCTGTCACCGCCAGCCTGCCTCAGCCGGTGGTGTCGCTGCCCTTGCGGTTGCTCACCCAGCTCGCTGTACACCTCCAGCGTGGGCTGCTCGAATGGTTCGCGAGGATGGGGGACGATGGCTCTCTCATCGAGCCCGACTTTGAGGCACCACCAGATTACCCTAGCGCTGCACTGCCTCTGCTACGGTGGCTACGGGAAAACGAAGGCCGCCTGGCCAATCTGCTGGTGCCCTTCCCCCCCGCCACACCGCCACCGACGCCGCCGTGGGCGGAGTGGGTGCCACCGCAGGGCACCGAGCCGACCGATCCTGGGCGGCTGCGCTGGGGGGAGCTGACCGAGGTGGCAACCGAGACGGGACTCTTTCTGTCCCTGAACGCCCCGACGACGGCGGTGTATGCGTTCACACTGGTTCGCGAATGGAGCTACGACCTCACGCCGCTCCTCGGCGCCCTTGGCAGCGACTTGGACCAGGTCCTCGACGTCCTGCGAGGCGCCATGCAGGAGCCGGCGGACGACCCCGTCGCCGAATCCATGCGCGCCCAGGAGGCGGTGCTTG
>Ga0070713_100000881_pt1 | contig 19233 bp, 10 predicted proteins | sample LARL82metaG_FD_65465 | JGI IMG/M metagenome (GOLD analysis project Ga0070713, IMG submission 65465) | Corn, switchgrass and miscanthus rhizosphere microbial communities from Kellogg Biological Station, Michigan, USA - LAR L8-2 metaG | ecosystem: Host-associated > Plants > Roots > Rhizosphere ...
CGGAGGGGACACACCCGTTCCCATCCCGAACACGGTCGTTAAGCCCTCCAGCCCCCACGATACTGCAGGGGCAGCCCTGTGGGACAATAGGACGTTGCCACTCCCCCCGCGCACCACAACTCTTATGCCCGAAGCAGATAGCTTCGGGCTTTTTGCTATCATGTAAGTGGTTATTTCGTTCGTATGTATTTAGATAGAGATAGCATCGCAAACATCTAATGTCTGCTGGTCGTATGTGAGGGGCGAACGATGCAAGGCAAACGTATCGTACTGGGTGTCTGTGGTGGCATCGCCGCCTACAAAGCAGCCGATCTCACCAGCAAGCTGCAACAGGCTGGCGCGCTCGTCGATGTTGTGCTCACCGAGCATGCTATCGAATTTATCCAGCCTCTGACGTTCTCCTCGCTCAGCCACCGTTCTGTCCACACCAACCTGTGGGAACCGACGGGCGAGGCCGCCGCACAGCATATCGCGCTTGGTCAGCAGGCCGATCTGTTGGTGATCGCACCTGCCACGGCCAATACTATTGCCCGCCTCGCGCATGGCTTGGCCGATGATATGCTGACCACCGTGGCGCTGGCAACCACGGCTCGAATGCTCATCGTGCCCGCGATGGAGCACCATATGTATTACCATCCGGCGACACAGGCCAACCTTCACCTGCTGGAGCAGCGCGGCGCAACCATCCTGCCGCCGGAAGAAGGCCACCTCGCCTCGGGCGCGGTGGGCATGGGGCGTTTTCCCGACGCGCCAACGATTCTCGCCGCCATTCATCGTTTGTTGGGGCGAGCGGGCGATCTCGCGGGTCGGCATGTCGTTGTCACGGCGGGCGGGACGCGCGAGCCAATCGATCCGGTGCGGTTCGTCGGCAATCGTTCCAGCGGACTAATGGGCTTCTCGCTGGCTGAGGCGGCGCGCGACCGTGGCGCCACGGTGACACTCATTACAGGCGCTTACAGCGCTACTCCGCCCGCCGGAATTCCCCTGACGCACGTCGAGTCTACGCGAGAGATGCTGGATGCTGTAGTGGATGCGTGCGCCGACGCCGACGCGCTCATTATGGCCGCCGCAGTGGCGGATTATACAGTAGCTAAACCAGCCGCGCAGAAGATCAAGAAAGGGTCGGCGGCAGAAAACGCCGATGGCTCGTTGACACTGCATCTCGTTCCCAATCCCGATATTCTCAAAGAGCTGGCGAAGTTGCCCGCGATGCATTCGCTGGTGCGGGTCGGCTTTGCCGCCGAAACCGAGCACGTCGCCGCGAACGCCGCCAGGAAGCTTGCCACGAAGGATCTGGATCTCCTCGTCGCCAACGATGTTGCCCGAAGTGATATCGGGTTCCAGGCGCCAGACAACGAGGTGACGCTTTACCATCGTGATGGCACGATCGAGCAGCTTCCTCTTCAGGCAAAACGCGCCGTTGCCGACGCAATCTGGGATCGCGTGGCTCCGTTGGTACGTGCGCGCGCCACGAACACCAGCGATTCACACAATTGATGGCGCGCGTCATAATTGGAGATGATATCGGTGCGCGCCGGTCCCATAGCCGTTGCCGCGTCGCAGGGCCGGTGCTACACTGCCAGTGCTTTTCAGTCTAACGTGGCCCACCAGTGCGACTCTACAGTGGGCTTTCCACCAGTGGAGGAGAACGATGCAGGAGGCGTCACTGCTGAACCGCGCTCGGCGCCGCCTACGTCCCGTTTTTGTCGCGATCCGGCCGTCATCGTCCAGTGAAGTCGCGGCGCCCACGGTTGCCGCAACCGGTCAGGCAAGGACTACCATCTCGGACCGCGTCTGGGACTGGCTTGCACGCCGCGATCCGGTGTTCTGGGCAATGATCGTTATTGCGCTCGTTGCGCTAGGGCTACGGCTCTATGGCATCAACTGGGACGCCAATAACCACCTCCACCCCGATGAGCGTGAAATCGTCTTCAAGGCGATGTGCCTTTCATTCCCCGGCACGCCGCGCATTGGCAATTGCGATCCAGTCTATACCGGACCTGGCTGGCTGCTTTCGCCAAATTCGCCGCTTAATCCGCACTTCTTCGCCTACGGTTCGTTCCCGCTCTATCTTCTGGCTGCGGTCGCGCATGGGCTGGCCTGGATTACCCACCTCACTGGTGGGCGCTTTCTGCCGCCCGATGGAGGAACCTGGGACGATTTCAATCACTTTACCCTTGTAGGGCGGGCCATCTCGGCGATCTTCGATGCTGGCACCGTCTTGCTTGTGGGCCTGATTACCCGTCGGCTGGCGGGCCGCTGGGCGGCGCTGCTGGCCGCGGCGTTTGTCGCGACAATCCCCTTCGAGGTGCAGGTCGCGCATTTCTACGCCGTCGATACCCTGATGCTGTTCTTCGTCATGCTGACGCTCTACGGCTGCATCCTGCTCGTACAGGGAGCGGGTACGCCAGCCCCTCAGGATCGCCTCGCGGCAGGCCAGTGGTGGGCATGGCGACTGGGCGTGCTGATCGGCGTCGCGTATGCGCTGGCGATTGCCACCAAAGTGAGCGCATTACCGTTGGCGGCGCCAATCCTTGTGGCGCTGGCGCTCTGCTGGTGGCGGCGAGGATTTGATTCGGCGCTGCTCGCGCTCATGGGCGTCGCCTCGACCGGTCTCATCGTGTTTGTACTGGTTAGCCCCTATACTTTCCTCGACTGGAAGGAATTTCAGCAGCAGGTCACCGAGCAGACGATGCTCTCGCAGGGCCAGCTGGACTATCCCTACGTGCGCCAGTTCGCGGATGCGACCAATTATATCTATCCGCTGCGCCAGTTGTTGCTGTATGACATGGGGCTGCCGCTTGGGTTACTTGGCCTAGCGGGCTTTGTCTGGGCCGCAAGTAAGCTCTGGCGTACGCTCAATACCGACTGGCTGATTCTGGTTTTATGGCTGGCTGTCTACTTTGGCATCGTCGGTGGCGCGTACATGAAGTTCACCCGCTATATGCTCCCCGTCTTCGCCGGGCTGGCGATTTGTGGCGCGGCGGCGCTTGCGGCCTTGAGCGCGTGGGGGCTGCGTCGGCTACGAGCCATCGGCGAAAGTGGCGAACAACGACGCTGGTGGCGCCGTGATCCGTTCGCGCTGCCGCTGGCACGCTGGGCAACAACGCTCTGGGGCGTCCGCTGGTGGCGTGGGGTTTGTCTGGCCATCGCACTGGGTGTGTTGCTGGCCTCCAGTTTTGCCACGCTTGCCCTGCTCAATATCTACAGCGAGCCAAATACTCGCGTGCAGGCATCCGTCTGGATTTATGATCACGTGCCAACTGGTTCAACATTAACCAACGAGGTCTGGGACGATCCACTGCCGATTGGTGCGCCGCCCGCGCGCGTCGATGCGCAGGGCGTTGAATATACCGCCAGTGGTGCGGTCATCAACCCATCGGAGTATCAGCAGGTTGGCCTGAATTTGTACGACGACGATACACAGCAGAAGGCCGACCAACTGGCGCAGAGCCTCGCCAGCGCCAATGTTGTTGTCATCAGCAGTCAGCGGCTGGTCAAGTCCATCCCCAAACTGCCCGACCGCTACCCCATGACAACGCGGTATTATGACCTGCTGTTCGCGGGCAAGCTGGGGTTTAAGCTGGCAGCGCATTTCGACAACCATCCAAATCTCCTGGGCATCACACTGGACGACAGCGGCGCGGACGAGAGCTTCTCGGTCTACGATCATCCGCCCGTCTGGATCTTCACACGTGAGGGTGCGGGCCTGACGCAGACGCAACTGACCCAGGAACTGACAAACGGTCTCGTCTTAGCAGCGGCCTCGCATCGCTCTGGTAGCCAGAAATCGCTGTTGCTCTCGCCACAGGATGCGGCGGCGGATAATCAATCACAGCCGCTCGGGGTGCAATTCCCGGCCAACAGCCTCGCCAATTCGATTCCATTGCTCTGGTGGCTGCTGATCGTCGAGCTCCTGGGTATCGTGAGTTTCCCGCTGGCATTCAGCGCGTTTCCAGGATTGCGCGATCGTGGCTGGGGTTTAAGCAAGCTGCTTGGGTTACTCATCCTCGCGTGGGTGGTCTGGTTGCCATCTAGCCTGCATTTGTTGCCGTTTGATCGCTGGGCGGTTGTGCTGATGTTCGGCGTGCTGGCGGCATTCGGCGCGCTCGTCGCCTGGCTGAGACGCGATGCCATCTGGGCATTCGTCCGGGCGCGCTGGCGACTGCTCGTCATCGGGGAGGCGTTCTTTCTAGCAGCGTTCCTCTTCTTCGTCTGGATTCGCGCGCTCGACCCTGATCTCTGGCATATCTATCGTGGCGGCGAAAAGCCGATGGAGCTTGCCTTTCTGAATGGCATCCTGCGCAGTCGCTATATGCCGCCGCTCGATCCGTGGTTCAGTGGTGGCTACATCAACTACTACTACTACGGCCAGTATCTGATCGCCGTTCTTATCAAGCTGACGGGTATCGTGCCGACGACTGCCTTCAATCTGGCGATTCCGCTGCTGTTTGGCCTGACGTGCTCCGCCGCCTATTCCGTGGTCGCTGGGATGACTGGCCGCTGGTGGGCAGGTATCATGGGCGGGCTTGGCGTAACTGTCGTGGGCAACCTCGATGGCCTGCTGCAATTGGTCGGCCAGGTTCAGGCATCGCTTGCCGGGCAGATTCCGCCCGCCTTCGATTACTGGCGCAGCAGTCGTGTCATCCCGTTCACGATCAACGAGTTCCCGTTCTGGAGCTTCCTCTATGCCGATCTCCATGCCCATCTGATTGATCTGCCCATCGTCGTGTTGATTGTTGCTGCCTGCGGCTCGCTATTGCGCGGCGCGAGCATCTTCGGGCAGCACTGGCGGTCGGTGGTTCCGACGCTGGCGGTCGTGGCGCTGGCGCTTGGCGCGGCCTGGTGCACGAATACGTGGGACTTGCCGACGTATGGCTTGCTGGTCGCGCTTGTCCTGATATTGCGGCTGTTCCCAAGTGGTGGAATAGGTTTCTGGCAGACGCTGAAGAATCTCTCATGGTCCGCCGTCCGCACCGTGGCGCTGGCTGTGGCGCTGACGTTCGCGGGCGCCTATGCGCTCTATCTGCCGTTCCACGCAAATTTCCAGAACTTTGTCAGCGGGACGGGGCCGGTCACCACGCCGACGAATCCCGCCCAGTTTGTGACACTGTTCGGCATCTGGCTATTCCTGGTGGCGAGCTTCCTATTCCTCGAACTGCGGGATCGCGTCGAGCGTACTTTTGGTGGCGAGGATCGCTCCGGCCAGGCGCAGCGGCTCATCTTGCTCACGCTTGCGAGTGCCGCTGTTCTGTTGCTGGCATTCGCCATCAGCCTCAAAGTACTGCTGCTCGTGCTGCTCGGCGCTGGCGCGTATCTCGCACTGAGTAGCCGCCACTCAGCGGTCAAGCAGTTGACCTATCTGGTGATTTTGCTGGGCCTGGCGGTCGCCTTTGGCGTTGAAGTCATCTACGTACGCGACTTTCTGGACAACTCCGACTGGGAGCGGATGAACACGGTCTTCAAGTTCTACTATCAAGTGTGGGCCTTGCTCTCGCTCGGGGGAATACTCGCTCTGACCCAGATGCTCGGATGCATCTTCCCGGTGCTCTCCGCTGATTCGACGCCGCAAGAGAGTGACCGCGAGTCGTATCAGGATTTGATGGATGAGCCGTTGGGCGAGGTTGCGCCCTCGCAATCGCGCGGCGTGGTGTGGGCAGGCGTTTTGCGAGGCGGCATGCGGATCGTGTGGGTAGTGGCGTTCGCGGGGCTGCTCTTTGGGTCGTCGGTCTTTCTGATCGAAGGCACACAAGCGCGGGTGAGCGATCCAGCCGTCTGGGCGGCTGTGCAGCCGCCGCCGGGTGGGGTCCAGCCACAGGGACTCTCGCTCGATGGTATGGCCTATATGCGTGGCTGGTATCCCGGTGACTACGCGGCCATCAACTGGCTCAATGACCATATCGCGGGTGCGCCGACCATCGTGGAGGCGAGCGATGGTCCCTATGCGTGGTATAGCCGGGTCTCGATCTATACCGGTCTGCCCGATGTGCTGGGCTGGAGCAGCCACGAGTCGCAGCAGCGCTATGGTGATCAGGTCTATGCGCGTCAGTCGGATGTGCAGTCGTTCTATGGCACCGAGGATCCCGCCGCCGCGGAGAACTTCCTGCGACAATATGGCGTCAAGTATGTTTATATCGGTGGCCTCGAGCGCACCTGTTACATGACCAATGACCAGGGAAGTTGCGTGCCAATGTCTGGCACGGCGCTCGATAAATTCACAACACTGGCGCATGCGGGCGTGTTGCGGGCGGTGTATCAGAATAGTGATGTGGTGATCTACCAGGTGGTTGGCTAATGGGCGAGACGTTTCTCTGGTGGCTGGCAATCGAAGTGATCGGTCTTGCTGGGCTGCCCTTGACCGCGCTGGTCTTCGCCAATCTGCCTGATCGCGGCTGGACGTTGGCCAAACCGTTCAGTCTCCTGGTGCTTGGCTGGCTGATCTGGTTTCCCCTCACTCTTATCTCAGCGCTGCCCTTCAATCGCGTCTGGATCGTGCTGACGTTGCTTCTTTACCTCGCGGGGAACATTGCGCTCGTGTGGCGGGTGGCGCGTGTGAGAAAGGCGCTCACGGCGCTTTTGGCGCGGCAGCGTGGCTTTCTCATTGTCTCCGAGCTACTCTTTCTCGTGGCGTTTGCGGGGATGGTCTGGGAGCGGTCCTTCACTCCCGCCGTGGTAGACACCGAAAAGTTCATGGATGTCGCGTTTCTCTCGTCGATTTGGCGCGCGCCTCATCTGCCGCCACCCGACCCATGGCTCAGTGGCCAGCCCATCAACTACTACTACTTTGGCCACTATCTGATAGCGCTGCTGGCGAAGCTGCTGGGCACAGTTCCTGGCACAGCCTTCAACCTCGGCGTTGGGCTCGTCTTCGCTCTCACAGCCCTGGCGGTTTTCGGCGTAGCCGCCAATCTCTTCGCGGTGGTGTCCCCCACCCGGCACGGATTCTGGCGCGGGCTGGTTGGGCTGACCTCGGCAATCTTTGTGCTGATTCTTGGCAACCTGAATGCTGCGCAGGTCTGGCGGCAGAATGCGCAGGATCTGGCGCGACAACTGCCAGCGCTATACAGCAGCCCGTGGGCATGGCTACTCCATCGCGACGTCTGGACGCGCTACGACTGGTGGTCGCCATCGCGAGTCATCCCCAACACGATCAACGAGTTTCCTGCATTCAGCTTTGTGCTTGCCGATCTGCATGCGCATGTGCTGGCGCTTCCCTTCGCGACGGTGGCCGTTGGCCTGGCTTTTAACCTGTTGCTCGCGCGCAGGCCCGGTATTCATGCCCTAGGCGATGGGCGTCTGAGCCTGCTCGTGCTACTGGCAAGTGGCGTGGCGATAGGTGGGCTCTATGCCATCAATGGCTGGGATCTGCCTACCTATCTGGGCCTGGCATTGCTGGCGCTCGCGATACAACAGTGGCTGGCGCACGAGCGGCGATTCAGCAAGCCGCTCTTCATCGATTTTCTGACGGTCGCATTGTTGCTCGCTGTGCTGTGTTTTCTCGCGTATTTGCCATTCTATCGCGATTATTCCTCGCCGGGAGAAGGCGTTGGGCTGGTTCCGTCCAGTGCGCGCACTTCGGTAGGCTACGAAGTGGCAATCTTCGGCCTGCCTCTATTCGTTCTGCTCTCGCTGGCGGCAGTGCGGTTGGTGAAACGCTGGCCCGCACCGGGCGCGCAGATAGCTCTGGCCGCGGCGGTAGTGCTGGCGTTAGGATCCCTGCTCGTGCCTAATGCGACGTTCTGGACGTTACTCTGGGCCGCGCTGGTGGTGGCAGTCTGTACCTACCTGGCGGCTGGTATGCTGGGGCTGCGGTTGGGCCGAGTTCTGCCTGTGGATGTGCTCTATCCCCATGAGGATGCACACCAGAATGAGAGGTTGCGCGCCGGAGCATGGGTCTGGTGCCTGGTTGGGACGGCTGTCGCGCTGGTGGCCGCCTGCGAGCTGATCTTTCTCCGCGATGTGTTTGCCGGTGCGGAACAAGGCGCGCTTGGCGCGGGATTTCGCATGAATACGGTATTCAAGCTGTATTATCAGGTATGGTTGCTGCTGGGCATTGTCGCGGGGCCTGCGCTCTGGTGGCTGCTCGCTGGTGCGGTGCGCTGGTTACGCGCGTCGCTGGTAGTGCATGATCAGGCGGAGCCACAACCGGTTCTGGTCGGCATGGCGGTGGGTGCGCGGGTGCTCCGCAATGAGGCTGGCTTACCGGCGACACTGGCCGCGAGCGGTCCAGATGCGCGGCTCGCAGCCGTTGTCCCTCCGGGAGATTCGACATCGGCGGGAACCGATGCGGTTGAGCAGCCGTCCATACAGCATGTGCGTAGACGCACTGGGCTAGATGCGTTGCGCGCGCTCGGCATGGGTGGTATCGTACTCTGGATACTCGTATGTGCGGCGTTGATTGGCGCGGCTGCGATCTATCCCGTCATGGCGACCGCGGCCCGGACAGCCAATTTCACCCTGCCACGTTCTCTTGATGGCACAGCCTATATGAGCACCGACCCGGTAAATCAGGGCGATGCGCAGGCAATCGCGTGGCTTAATACGCATGTGTCGGGTGATGCTGTTATCGTCGAGGGCGCGCAGTATGACGAGTACACGCACAATGCACGTGTCTCGGCTTTCACAGGGCTGCCAACGCTGATAGGCTGGGGCGGCCACGAGTTACAGTGGCGATACAACTGGCTGGAGCAGCCGGGACGCGGCGATATCATCGGGCAGCGCTTAAATGCTGTGGTGAAAATCTATACAGATACCAGCAAGCAGCAGGTACTGGATCTGCTGCATCAATACTCGGTGCGCTATGTCTACGTTGGCGCGGCAGAACGCCAGTTATATCCATCGGCTGACCTGGGACGATTCGCGACGTTTCTCCGTATGGTCTATCGTTCCGCCGATGTGACCATCTATGCGGTTCCATAAAGTCAGGAGCGAGTCTATGGCTCGAAAGAATTACGGGGCTGAGGATGATGCGCCTCGCCGCGCGCGTGCCGCCAATTTCTACCGGTCAGCGCAGCCAACATCCGAGGTGGGTTCAGCTGATGCGGCGCTCTCGCTCACAAACGCCGAGATAGGCGCTCCTGAAGGCGATGTAGCACAAGGCGACGTTATGCCGGTCGTGACGACCATTTATGATCGTACGCCAGTTCGCGAACGACTCGAATACCGGACACGCCAGACGTGGGACTACATCCGATCAATGCGGCTTGAGCAGTGGCTCTGGATCGGCGTGATTCTGCTGGCAACGATCTTACGCTTCTGGGATCTGGGCGGAAAACCGCTTCATCACGACGAGAGCATGCATGCGTTCTTCTCGCTGACATTTGCTCGTAACCCGGCCAGCTATGAGTATGATCCGCTGCTACATGGGCCGTTCCAGTTCCATGCTGAAGGTTTCATCTTCATGGTGATCCTGGCGGCTGAGCGCGTATTCGGCGTCGGCGGCGCGGCAGGGAGCCCATGGATCAACGATGCGACTGCCCGCATATTGCCAGCGCTCTTTGGCGTCGGAATCGTCGTGCTGCCGCTTGGTCTCCGGCGCCAGCTTGGTCGCTTTGGCGCGTTGGTGGCGGCGCTACTGCTGGCCGTCTCGCCTACCTTCGTGTACTTCTCTCGCTTCCTGCGCGAAGATATCTACTTTAACTTCTTCATGTTCGCAATGGTAGTCTGTGCGGTGCAGTACGCCCACAAGCGTACCATTCGCTGGATAGTCGGTCTCTTTCTCTCTGCAGTTTTAGCGTATGCCACGTTTGAAGGTTTCTATCTGACCATGGTCATCTTCGCCTCATTCCTGGCGCTGCTCGTGCTCTGGGAGCTCGCCTACGGCCTGGCGCGTCGCCTGCCCAGGGAGCTGACGCGGCGCGAGCGGCTCTTCTTCAGTCGAGCGGGGCTGTTGCTGGTAGCAGGCGGCCTTGGCGGCATTGTGGCCTTCTTCGGCCTGCACATTATGAATAATCTGAACGCTTATATCACGAAGAATACCGCCCAGGCAGATGTCCAGGTCGTTCAACTGGAAAACACGACGGTGCTGATTCTACTGTATCTGAGCATCATCGTCGCCATCACGGTTATTGGTGTCTTGCTCTGGCAGATTTCACGTGATGATAGCCGCGTCAGCTTTGACGGCGAGCCGTACGATGAAGCTGACGAAGCCGACGATGAAGACGTGCGCGGCAAGTCGTTTGCCAACCGGCTGGAGGCGATCTTCACTGCGCCTGGACGGCGGATTGCAGCCGTTCGCGAGCGTACCGATCCCGCCGAGAAGCCCTTCCTGCATATGTTGCTTGGGATTAGCTGGGTGCACTGGTTCGTTGGGATTGTCGCGGCATGGATCGTTTTTGCCGCACTCTACTGGGTGCTGCCCCCTGGACCTCAGGGCAATTTGACGTGGGGACAGGGCTTCCAGATTGGTATCGGCAGAGGCGTCTGGCAGGGTCTCTACTACTGGCTGCAACAGCAACAGGTCGCCCGAGGCGGCCAGCCGTTTTATTACTATATCTTGCTGCTGCCGCTCTACGAGCAGCTTGCCATCGTCTTTGGCATTGGCGGCGCGGTCTATTCGCTCTTCCGCCCGACTCGTTTCCGTCTCTTCCTGGTCTGGTGGTTTGTCCTCTCGATGGGCCTCTATTCCTGGGCAGGGGAGAAGATGCCGTGGCTCTCGATTCATATCCTGCTGCCGTTGATGTTGCTGGCGGCGATCATGATCGAACGGCTTATCGAGGCCTGCATTGATCTCTCGTGGGATGTGCGTCTTCAGGGTGCGCGCGCGTTACTATTGCGCCCGGCTCAGCAGATCCAACTCGCCACCGAAGCTAGCTTCAAAGTTAGCGGTCCAGATGACACAGTCACCGCGCAGCGCCGAGTGGCCGAATCCGCTGCGGACATTGAAGACGATTTCGTCACGGAACCGGTGCGACGTAACCCCTGGAATCCACCTGCCTTCGTCCTTTCGGTTCAGCGATTCCTGGCCCCTTTCGGACGAATGATTCAGCGTGCATACCAGGCGGTTGCCTGGCGCTCCGTCGGCATAATCGCGGCGGCGGCGCTGGCACTGGCCCTCTTCATTCCAATGATTCACAGCATGGTCGAGCTCGCCTATGTAGAACCAGCAAACGGGCCGCAAGAGATGATGGTCTATGTGCAGACGACGCCAGATGTCACCGCGGCGATGGCGAAGATCAACGCGGCGGACCAGAAGCTCCATGCTGGCAATCATCAGCTTCAGGTATGGGTTGGACAAGGCGAAGAGTGGCCGATGTACTGGTATCTGCGCGATTACTATCTGGATCCCCATCCGAGTACGTATGTCACGTTTGATCCAGCCAGCCTGACCGATAAGTTTGCTCAAGGCGTGCCTGCTCCCGACGTGCTCATCCTGTTGCCGTCCGATGCGGCCACGTTCATGGCGGCGCATCCTGGCTACCATGCGAAACAGTACAAGCTGCGCTCATGGTGGGATGAGTCGTATAAGCTGCCTCTTTGCAGCGCGACGGTCAAGTCAATGTGCACGACGTCCGCGGATTGGGGAACAGGTGTCGGGCCGGGTAACTACCTGAGCTACGGCAGCCAGCCGCCCGCCAACGCGAAGTTCGATCTGGGGCGGACCGTGAATCGGCTCTGGAGCTGGCTCTGGTATCGCCAGCCACTCGGTGATGTCAATGGCTCGTACGATTTTACGCTGGTCGTTCGTGATGGACTTCCCATTCAACCATAGCAGCTACCAGGGGTTTGACGAAGAGGTGGCGTGCCGATGAACCAGCAGACGCAGTCTGGGCAGGCGCCGCTGGATACGCTGGAGGAGCGCATCGGCACATCCTTCCGCGACCGCGCACTGCTCGTCCGCGCGCTGACCCACCACTCGATCTGCCCGCAGACGGCACAGCGCGACGCCTATGACACGCTGGAGTTTCTTGGCGATGCGCTCATCAGCGCCTATGTCGTGGAGCACCTCTTTCATACCTATCCCGACGCGACCGAAGGCGAATTGACCGCGCTGAAGTCGGAGGTGGTCAGTCGGCGCGTGTTCGCGCAGATTGGGCTAGGCCTTGGCCTCATGGAGTTTATCCGCGCCGATCCAGCCAGCCTGCGCACCTTTAATGATCGCTCGCGCGAGTCGCTGTGCGCCGATGTGCTGGAGGCGCTGGTGGGCGCAATCCATCTTGATGCCGGACGGGCGGCGGGTGAAGCGTTTGTCAGCCGGTTTATTCTGCCGGTGATTCCTGAGGTGCGAGCAACTCTCGGCGAACGCAACCCCAAGGGCGCGCTCCAGCAGCACGTCTTACGCCAGACCGGACAGCTCCCACACTATGAAGTGCTTGAGGAGCGTGGCGAGAGCAATGACCGCAGCTATCTCGTCGGCGTCTACGCAGGTGACCGGCTGCTGGGGCGCGGCGAGGGCAGCAGCATCAAAGCGGCTGGCCGGGAAGCGGCTCGTGCGGCGCTTGCAGGCGAATTTCCCGATGGCGCTGGGCCAGTCATAGAATGAGCATAGCATCGCCAAAGCTGTAGAACCGATAGCGTTGGGCAACCGCCTCCTCATAGGCGCGCAATACCAACTCGCGGCCCGCGAACGCGCTTACCAGCACCAGCAGCGTCGAGCGCGGCAGGTGGAAGTTGGTGATCATCACATCCACCGCTCGGAATTCCGAGCCGGGCCGAAGATACAGCGACGTGCGCCCGCGATAGGGCGTCACCAGCGCGTCGGGATCAGCCAATCCACCCTGCGCTCGTTGCTCGGCAGTGAGCGCGGCCACGCTCTCCAGCACGCGCACTGATGTCGTGCCGACGGCGATGATTCGTCCTCCGGCAGCCCGTGTCGCGTTGATTTTCTCCGCCGCCTCGGCATCCAGCTCGATCTCTTCGGAGTGCATCACATGTTCTTCGAGATTGGCTTCCTCAATGGGACGAAATGTGTCGAGGCCGATATGCAGCGTGACCGTTGCCAGGCCAATGCCGCGCGTGGTAAGCGACGCGAGCAGCTCTGGGGTGAAGTGCAGTCCAGCGGTCGGCGCGGCGGCGGAGCCCGGCAGGCGGGCATAGACAGTTTGATAGCGTTCGCTATCAGCGAGCGGCGCATGGATGTAGGGTGGCAATGGCACCGTGCCAACCCGCGCGATTGCGTCGGCGACTGAGCCCTCGCGAGCGGTCAGATGGACGATGCGCCCACCCGATGGCGTGCGGTCGAGAACCTCGGCGGTGAGAAGCCCATCACCAAACAGCACGTGCTGGCCCGCGCGCAACCGTCGCCCCGGACGCACCAGTGCCTCCCAATAATCCGTCCCCACATCGTTGCGGATGGCCAGTAGCAGGATTTCTGCCCGGCCACCACTATCCTGCTTCACGCCCAGCAGCCGCGCGGGCAGCACACGGCTCTGATTGGCGACGAGCAAATCGCCCGCATGCAAGTAATCCCCGATTTCGCGGAAATGCCGGTGCTCGATCCGCTCATCGTCGCGATGCAGCACGAGCAGACGCGAGCTGTCACGTGGTTCAATGGGTGTCTGTGCGATTAATTCCGCGGGCAGGTCGTAGGTGAAGTCGGCGATATTCATGGCTCATATTATATCGTGGCGCGGTAGATTTGGCGCTACCGAACGGACCTTGGCGCATGCTTCGCGGGCGGTGAAAGTCGCCTCTTATCCGCTGCTGGTCCAACTGAGCGGTGGGCAAGTCTTCCGATGAATGGATAGGTATATTTCTTGCCGAACAGGGAGGCAATCGTCCCAATTATTGACGACGAAAAGAAGAATACCGTCGCGCCAGCTGGAATAAGAAACAACCCAATGACCGAGCCAATCATGCTCCCGCCCGCAATTTGTCCCGGCAATCCTTTCGATTCCGATGCGCCAACGGAGAGAATAGTCGTCAGCAAAAGCAGGCCGATAGCCAGAAAGACAATGATGTGCCCTAATGTCTGCCAGAGGACAGCCTGCCGCGCCTGCATCGCCACATAGCGGGAACGTCGCCGCTGAGTGAACCAGATCACTGACGCGAGCAGCATTCCTGGTAAACTGAAGAGAGTCAGTAGATGGGCGGTGGCGGCGAGGATACGTTCTACGGCAGTTGGACGAATGGGATAGCGCACCTCAGACCAGTGTGTTGGCCCGTCATTCGTAAATATTGGCGCCGATCCTTTCACGTAATTTTGCGCGATAATCCGGACGCGGAAAGCGCGATGCCTAGCTTACGCCAGAAGAGGACAGGCGGTCAAGCGATGATGTGCCATTCGCAGAGCGGGGATGATCGCCATTGTTCTCGAATCGCTTGCGCATGTGTGCTATATTCAAGTATCGTGCGGTATAAAGTACCGTTCGGGCACGGGCAACAGGCCAGAATATGGTATGGTGTGGCGATGTGTCGGCGAGCAAACGGGCTAATGGGCAGTGCTGGCGCGGTTGTGACGCCTACCTGTCCCGGAATAATCACCACTCATGAATGAGAGGGCCGCAAGTGGACGACCTTCACCCAGATAGCGATGACGCCAACGTCGTGAAGATCCCCAGTGACAACGGTGACAATAGCGACAATAGCGACAATAGCGACAATAGCGACAACAGCGATGACACAGTGGATGCGTCGGATTCCGAGGTAACAGACGGCGCTGCCGCAGCTTCTGAGGCCGCAGGCAAGGACGACGTCGCGCCTGACAATGGAGCCGCCGAGCAGGTCGATCAGTTGGAGGCCGACAAGATCGCGGAACAGGGCGGAGAAACCGCATCGTCGCCCGAGGCGCATGAAGACGCATCCCCGGCGCAGCAACCCCCGACAGATGAGGCGCGCTCCGCCGATGGCGCAGACGCGGCGGATGTGGCGGATGTGGCGGATGTGGCGGGCGAGGAAGCAACGGATGCTGAATCAGATGATACAGTGCCGCTGCCCGCGATCAGTATCGCAACGAAACGGAACACGCCAGAATTTTCGACGATTCGCGAACTCGGCCGGGATGCCTGGGGCCGCATACTGCTGGCGTGGCGCGGCGATGCACAGGCATCATCTGGCCAGGAGCCACCGGTCGTGCTGCTGGAGCGGACTGCACTCGATTTCGAATCTGCAAGGCGCATGACCGACTATCACCTCTACCATGCGCGTCTCCTGGCGCCGCGAGCGGTCGTTCAGCGTGAAGGGGATACCCACTGGCTGGTCGTCGAAGCGCCCGCCAACTATGAAGCGCCTTTTGAGGCGGTTGGCGATGGGGGGCGATTGGAGGTGCGGAGCGCGCTCAAGGCAGGGGTCGGTCTTGCCAACGCGCTCTCCTATCTTCACACCAATGGTGTCGCGCATGAGAACGTCGGGCCGATGGCGGTCCTGATTCATGATGGTCGCGCCTACCTCAGTGGCGTCGAACGGTGCGCGCTCGTCGAAACAACCGACGCAACGGGCGTGGCCCGCTTTGCGGCGGATGTGAACGCGCTGGGCCGCGCGCTTGCGCTGCTCGCGGGACTACCCGACGAGGCTCCCGACGATGAGACCGCCCCCGCGCAGGCGCTTCGGGCGATCGTGGCTCGTGCGGATGCCGCTGGATACGCAACTGCTGAAGAATTGGCGCAGGAGTGTGGGGCGGCGCTTCAGGAGCCTGCTCTAGCGTTGCCAGAAGCGGATGAGTCTGCGACTCATGCTTTGGTGTTTCATTGCGGAACGGCCACCACAGTTGGGTTGCTCCGCACGCAGAACCAGGACGCCCTCGGTTGCACGGTTCTGGAGATACGTGACGACATTGGCAGAGATCAGCCACTTGGTATTTTCCTCGTCGCCGACGGCATGGGAGGTGAGGCTGCCGGGGAAATTGCCAGTCGCATCGGTGCGCGTATAGCGACGGCGGAGCTGATGCGGCAGTTGCTCGCGCCGACGGTCGCTATGCCCGCGCTCGATCCATTCTCCCCCGAATTCACCACGGGCGCGACAAGCGTCGCGACGCTGGCCCAGGCGCTTGCGGTAGCGGTTGACGCCGCCAATCGGCAAGTGCGCGCACTGGCCACCACGCTACAAGAGTCTACCGGAACGACGCTGACAGCCGTTGTCGTGGCGGGACATCGGGCTGTTCTTGCCCATTTGGGGGATAGCCGCGCCTATCTGCTACGCGCTGGCACGCTGGTGCAGCTAACTAAGGACCACTCGCTGCTGGCACGGCTTATGGAGCTCGATCATCCATTGCTGAACGATCCATCGTTCGGCATGCCACGCAATTACCTCTATCGTTCGCTTGGCCAGGAGGATGAAGCGCCGCCGGACATGATGGAGTTTCCCATTGCTCCAGGCGACCGCCTGTTGATTTGCAGCGATGGCCTGTGGGACGAACTTGACGACGCGACGATTCAGCGTTGCCTCACCAGCACCGATGACCCCGCCGAATGCGCCAACCATCTGGTGCGTCTGGCCAATGCGTCAGGCGGACACGATAACAGCACAGCCGTCGTCGTCTTCGTGGAGGCACAGCGCGATGACCCTGCCACCGAATTCACGCCCGAACAGATTGATGCCATCTTGCGTGCGTCGGGCGCTCTGGATGAGGAAGGCGGCGATGAAGACGAAAGCAACGGAAGCTAAAGGAGAGCGCCAGTGAGCATGCACCCGACCGCATACGATTTTTCGGGCCGGGTGGCGCTGGTTACAGGCGCCACTGGTGGTCTCGGCCCAGCCGTGGTTCATGCGTTCATCGAGGCTGGCGCTGTGGTCGTTGGTATCAGTTCGCGCATGGACGCGGAGCGAGAGGGGGCCATTCGCTCACTCCTTGACAGCACCGGCAATACTCGATTGAGCCTGGTGGCGCTGGATGCGACAAATGAGGCGAGTGTTGCGCAGGTGGTCGCCGATACACGGGCAGCGCAGGGCCACCTTGATCTCCTCGTTAATGGCATCGGCGGGTTCCATGGCGGTGAACCAGTCACACAGACGCCACTGGAAACGTGGGAGCATATGCTTGCCCTGAACCTGCGGCCTACATTCCTCTTTTCCAAGTATGCTGCCCGCGCCATGGCTGACCAGAACTGGGGCCGAATCATTAACCTCTCGTCGCGGGCGGCGCGTAGTGGTCGTAAGAACGCCGCCGCTTATGCTACCGCGAAGAGTGCCGTTGTTACGCTGACGGAAGCCCAGGCCGATGAGCTTCGCGATGTCGGGGTGACGGTCAACGCGATCTTGCCCAGCATTATCGATACACCCGCCAACCGTACGGCGATGCCCGCTGCCGATACCAGCCGTTGGCCCACAGCGGAGCAAGTTACCAGGGTGGTGCTCTTCCTCGCCTCAGATGACGCTGGCCTGATCAGCGGCGCATCCATTCCTGTCTATGGGCGCGCCTAACAAGGTTTCTCGCCTGGCGTCATTCACCAATGGCGATTTCGTTGTGTACCGCGAGGATGCCGGGAACGTGCCAGACATCCTGCTCGGCAGAGGCGCGGTGGCGCGGTGACGGCAGCATTCCGCGGAGAGTTACGTCACCATCGTGCACGAGCACCTGCACCCGTGGCGTGAACGGAGCAATCGCCGGATTGATGTCCAGGATTTCCCAGATAGCGGCGGCCAACGCTCCATCGGAGCGTAGCATCAGGCCCGCGGCGATCTGTTCGGCGCTGGCATCCAGCATGAGCCGTGAGCTACCGCTGCCGAAGGGAAATCCGCTGCTTTCATGAGTTGAGGAAACGACCCAGGCTGGTGGGAGCATAATCTGCTGGCCGCCGACCTCTACCAGCTTGAACAGCGGATCAGCGGGATTGTCCACGTCGACGAGCACATTATTGCGTACGCGCACGACGATATACTGCGCGAGTCCCGCGTATGTGTCGAGCGCGACGCCTTCCAATCTTCCCGCGTAGCCATCGTGGCAGTATACGCGGATACCTCCGCGCAGCTCCACGCTCTCAGGCGTCGGCGTTGGCGGTTGGTCTGTGTTCAGTGGGATGGTGCGTACTTGCCGTTGCCAGGGGGCATCGCTGGTGCGGATTCGCAGCCAGATCTCACCTGACGCGGGTCGCAACAAGGCGGCAACGACACGCCCTGTTGGCCCACCGGGGCCGCCCCGATAGCGAGCAGGAACCGAGGGTACGTTCTCGCCGCGGATCTTCTGGCCGAAACGGAAGATTTCGCGTACCGTACCGGCTTCGCCATCCATATCACCGGAATTGAATGCACCCTCGCCTGTTCCACGAATCGCCACACCGACCTCCACCGCCTGATTTCAGGAGACCACCGCCTGTTTCCGGCGGCATGAACTGTCCTGCACGCAGTCATTCCAGCATATCATACTGAAGCACTTGTCGTGCTGCAAGACCCTTACGTCAAAACGGTTCAAGACAAGCGGACGCCACACGGCGTGCGAATCTGCGCGCAAGGCGGGCGCTCGTATTGGAGGTGGTAGCGTAAGTGGCAAAGCAGGAGTACAATAGACGTGATGCTCATGCGGATGACGATGCAGGCGGATTGCGCGGCAGTGTTTCGCAGAGACTGGCCTCGCGCCGCTTCTTTTCAGGAGGACGTTGTGACTACAGACATCATACTTAGCATCATTGGTGTGATACTTGCGCTGCCTGGCGGGTTGTTTGTCGCCGGATTTTCGAGCATGGCGCGGGCGAAATGGGCGGCGCTCTTTGGAGGACTTATCGGCGGGGTTGTGGTTGCTGCGACGATCCTCTTCTGGGTGAATGCGACCAATATGGGCATCGATGGCCTTTCGTACTTCTTTGGCGTCTTCTTCGCCGCGTCCGTTGGCGTCATGCTGGGCGCGTTGGTAGCGAATTTCCTCGTGGGTCTGGTGAGCCGAAGTAGCAGCGAGTCGGCCATCGAGCGTTAATAAACCTGACTGCCACCATCGAAGAAGAAAACAAGTAAGCCCCTGATGCCAGATATGGCCAGGGGCTCTTGCTTTGGTGATTGTGTGGCTTGTGCGTTGTCAGCTCGCCTGAGCGCTTTCGCCATCCGCCGATGCAGCCAGCTGGAGGCCGAGAATGTCTCCCAGGTCCTTGAGCGCCTGCAATTCTGCTACGGTTGTTCCATCGGCGAGCCTGTCGAGAATACGAAGCGCGGCGGGCGTATCCAGATCATGGCGTAGGGCATCGGCAAACTGCTGACGCGCTGAGTCCGTGGCACTATCGCCGTCGCTGGTGGCGGGCGCGCTGCTCCTCATCTGGGCCACCGCTTCGGCAAAACGCGCGGCGCGGGCGGCGTTCTGGCGCATATCATCGTCCGTGAATTGCCAGGGCTCGCGGTAGTGGTGCGAGAGCAGCAGCACCCGTACAGCGGCGG
>Ga0070713_100000883_pt1 | contig 19190 bp, 15 predicted proteins | sample LARL82metaG_FD_65465 | JGI IMG/M metagenome (GOLD analysis project Ga0070713, IMG submission 65465) | Corn, switchgrass and miscanthus rhizosphere microbial communities from Kellogg Biological Station, Michigan, USA - LAR L8-2 metaG | ecosystem: Host-associated > Plants > Roots > Rhizosphere ...
ACGCCGGCGTCCTTGGCTCGGGCCGCGGCCTTTTCATAGAAGCGCCGGCTCTCTACTTCCATCGCAGCGGCCTGATTGCGTACGGTATCGAGCCCCAGCGGCTGCACCAGCCAGACCGGCGTCCGATGCACGAACCCGCGCACGTCCTGACGCCGGATCAGCGGGATGTGCTCGCCGAACTTCTGCCGGAAAAGCTCGATCAGCCGGCGGCGGTGTCCGGATTCTTCCTCCCGCATGCCATCGAAAACGGCGGCCGAGGCGGGGAAGGTCTGGCGCAGTCCCTCGCCGTATTCGGCATAGACGCGCTCGTCTTCTTCTTCGAGGGAAATTGCAAGGGCCAGGATCTCGCGTTCGGATAGACTATCGAAGCTCCGCATGATCTCTCCAGTATGCCTAGGCGGGCGGCCTGTTGTTTCAGGCGCGGAGGCGGAGGAAAAACCACACCACGCCGACGGTGAGCAGCAGCGACGCAGCCACCGGAACCACGCGCCGCATCCAGGTGAAGCGTGCTAATCGGGTCACGATCAGCGCCAGTACGCCGATCAATAGCAACTCGGCTAGGGCGACGCCGGCCAGGAATGTCGCGGCGTTATATCCGCTCTGGGCTAAGAACATCGAGAAGTAAGTGCCGTGAAACAGGCCCAGAACTCCGACTACCAACAAGCGGAAGGAGGAGTGCGGCAGCAGCACGATTTCGAAAGCCAGATAGGCGATGGTCAGCGCCGCGGCGGCCTCAATAAATCGCGGTGACAATGGAAACGTAATCCTTGGCGCAAGAAGACAGGCTGCCGTTTCAGCGATTAGAAACGCTCCGGTCAGCGCCGCAAGTTCACGCCAGTTGCGTGCCGCCAGCACCAGTGCCACCAGAAACAACAGCGGGGCGAGGCCCCCGGCGGCTCGCATGAACCCGGCCGCCAATTCCTGGACAGCGATCTCGAACGCAGTGGGCGGACGAAAACGGATCTGGGTGTCGGTGAAGGACAGATCAAAAACCGCCTGGTCGACCTTGTCTCCGAGATAGGCGTGCAAGAGATGGACATGATTCGGAACGGTCACCGAAGCAAAGGTGCATTCCGCTTCTACTTCTTCCAACGGGGCAGGGAATTCGTAATCGGCCGCGCACACGTAGGTGCCCTGGTCTTCATGGCACGCCTCGTTCGATGCCTTGCCCCACGCCCCGCCGCCCTTGAACCGTATATGTTGAAGCAGCGTTTTTGCGGGATCGTGCACGTGCGCCACTTCGTACATCGGCATGAACAATTCATAGTGCGCGCGATTGCCGGTTACCTTCAGCTCGCCGGTACTCATGCTGACCATGTGCGCGCTCAGGGGCAGAGAGCATAGCAGCCACCAAAGCCTGCTCATGTCCGAACCCTGGGCGTCACCATATCTCTAGTCCGAGCTCGCTGCAGCCGGACAAAGACAACGCGTAGCGTCGCGAGCACCGGCACAGAAAAGAACATGCCTGCGATACCGCCGATCTGCTCGCCTGCCAGCACACCGAACAGGACCAGCAACGGATTCAGTTCCACGCCTTTGCCCATGACGTAGGGGTTCACGACGTAATCCTGGAACATACGGAACACGATCCAGAAGAGGATGAAGGCGACCAGGTGAGTGTAGCCGCTCAGTCCCGTGACCGCCAGGATGATAGCCGCGCCGGCGGCGGGCCCGACTACTGGCAGGAATTCTCCGAGCGCTGAAATCCCGGCCAGCAAGATCGCATAGGGCGCACCGGTGGCGGCGAGAAAGATGCCATTACCGATAAAACTGCAGACTGACAGCAATACCAGGGCGCGAATATATTGGCCAAGCAGGCGGTTGATATCGTCAAGAATTTCCTCGACTACCAGCTGATTAGGCTCGTCCAGGCCTATGATGACATCCTGGCGAATCTTCCGGCCGTCCTTCAGGAAAAAGAAAGCGAGGATTGGCACCAGGATGATGTACAGGATGTATCGCGCACCTGTGATCAGCTGACCACCGAAGCTCTTGACATACGGCAATATGTCCTTGCCCCCGCTGTTCATCTCATCCTGCAGCCACTGCACCATGCGTGTGCGAGCCGGTTCCAGCCAGTAAGGCAACGGAATTTTGTCGATCCACTCGCGATTTTTTAACAGATCAGGCAGGCGGACGGCCAGATTGTTGGCTTCATCCGCAATGCGCGAGCCCAGCGTGAAGGCAAGAGCGACAATGAAACCAACCAATAACAAATATACGATGGCGAGCGCGAGAGTCCCCGAAACACGCCGGGGCGTGTAGTGCTGCACGGCGTCGACCAGCGGCATCAAGAGGTAGGCGAAAAACACCGCGACCATGAAGACCGCTAGAGTCGATCGGATGGCATAGGCTGCGGCCGCCACCAGGGCCAGCAGCAAGACGGTCCACGCGGCGCGGGCCGCCCGCGGGTCGATGCCAAGCATGGACCCAGAATAGCAGCGGTCACCGCGATATACTGCGCAAGGTCGGGCTAGTGCGTGCCCACGTGGCCGGCCAACTGCTCGTTGAGCCAGGAAACGATCATCGGTTCCAGGTCGGAGTGCTTGGCGAACATCGGGACACCGTGTTCGGTGCCTTGATAGATCTTGATCGTGGAGTGGGGATTCTTCGACGCCTCCACGGCCTCTTTGATTCCCTTGGCCGCGGCTGCATCGCCTTCACTGGCCGCGCCAAAGACGGGGATCGAAGGTGTGCTGCTGATATATGCCCTGGCCTCGTCAGTGGCCACACCGGAGAGCAGCATCAGCGCTTTGATTTCGTGATGACGCGTGGCGAGATTCGACGATTGGGTGACTCCGCAGCTTGCTCCGCCGGCGGCAATGCGTGCTTTATCGACGCCCTTCTGTTCAGTGAGGTAGGCGTAAGCGGCGTCGACGTCGCTGGGCCATTTCCCCTGCACGATCTGACGGCGCTCCTCCGGGTTGGAGAAGTGTCCACCACTCTCACCGTATCCCCGATAGTCGATTGTCAGCACATGGAATCCGCTGGCTGCGAGGTCGTTGGCCAGGCTGTCCCAGGCATGCCGGTCCATATTGCACTGGTGCAGGAGCAGAATCGCGGGTCCGCGCCGCCCCGCTGAAAAATACGAACCCTTCAGATTGGTTCCGTCGGATGCTTTGATGTCGACGTCTTTCTTCTGGACCTCGGCTGACAGGCCGAGAGCAAACGTCAAGGCTCCTGCGAGAGCAAGTCTAAGTGATTTCATCTGGCCTCCCTGCGCCGGAGATAGACCGGCGTGTCAACCAGAGTACAACATCGCTCAGGGCTTGAATTGCACCGTCACGCGCAGTCCGACCGGGAAGACGTTGGCCGCCTGGTCCAAGCGGGCAGTGACTTCTAAAACGTCACGGTCTTCCTTCTCAGCCGGATTACCGGTGAGGACGGTCTTGCGCCCCATGATGGACGCCAGCTTCGTCACCGTACCCGAAAAAGTCTTGTTGGGATACGAATCGGAAATCACGGTCACTGTCTGCCCGACATGCACGCTACCGACATCGCGTTCATCGACTTCGGCCCGCACCTTACGTCCGGAGATATCGGCGATGCTGAAAAGAGGACGAGGCGCGAACGTTGTGAACGATTCGCCTTCGCGCAGGTGGACGCGTAAAATGGTGCCGCTGATCGGCGCACGTACCATGCACTTGCTTAGCTTGTCCTCGGCCAGTTTGATCCGGTTTTCCGCGGCGTGGACATCCGCATCTGCGCGGGCGATCTCTTCGCCCAAGGGCCCGGCGTTCACCAGCTCTTCATTGTGTTTGGCCTGTTCGAAATTCGCCTTAGCGACATCGTAATCGCGCCGCGTTTCTTCGTATGCTTGCTTGGAGACGGCGGTGGCTTCGCGCAGCTGAACCATCCGGTCCATTTGAACGGCAGCCTGCTCCACCACGGCTTTGGCCGCTGCCGACTTCTGTGCGGCGGATTGCCGTTCTTCGTCGCGGCTGCCTCGCAGCAAACGCACGCGCGCCTGTTGCAGGCTTTCGAGTTCGGAACTCGCCACCCGTAGAGCTGATTGCAGATCGTTGCATTCCAGCTCAGCCAATACGGCGCCTTGTTGCACCTGTTGGCCCTCTTTAACGTGGATGGTCTGAATCACCCCATCGATCGCCGCACCCACGCCCACGAGATCAGACAATCCTTCGATCCGCCCCGGGGACGCCAGCACTACAGGTTCCGACCGAACGGCAGCCGCGCGCACTTCGGTACCCATATGCGCCGAGGTTCCGGTCTTGGTGGCGAACGAATAAACAATCAGGATCGCCAGGCACAGGCTGAATACGGCGATCAGTATGCGGCTGAATCGAACTCTGGTTGGCTTTACGTGAACCTTCATTACTAGTTTCTCCTATCGTCTAACAAGCGGCCGTCTTCCAGGACGACGGTCCGGTGAGCAAAGCTGGCCCAGCGATGATCGTGCGAAACCACCACGATGGTTCGTTTTTGTTGTTCTGCAAGATCTCGCAGGATTTCGCCGATCTGCCGTCCCGCACCGGCATCGAGTGCAGCGGTCGGCTCGTCGGCGAGCAGAATTTTCGGATTGGGCAGCAGGGCGCGCGCGATAGCAACGCGTTGTTTTTCGCCTCCGCTGAGTGCTTTCGGTTTCAGATGAAGCTTGTCGGCAAGTCCCAACTTTTCGAGCAACTGCCGCGCGGAGTCGGAATGGTGCTGGTCGCGCTGGCCCGCGATTTCCGCCGTGATCATGACATTTTCGAAGGCCGATAAAGAATGAAAAAGCCGGAAGGCCTGAAATATAAAGCCGATCCGCCCTCTGCGCAAGTCGGTCCGCTCGGATTCGTCCAACGACGCCACTTCCGCGCCATCCACACATACGGAACCGCTGTCGGGCGTCAACAAGCAACCCAACAAAGACAGCAGCGTGGTCTTGCCGCTGCCGGACGGGCCCATGATCAGGGTCAGGGCTCCGGTGGCGAACGAAAGTGACACGTCGTCCAGCGCGCGCACCTGAGTGCCTTTTGATCCATACGAAACACTTACATTCTTGGCCGCCAGGATCGCTTCAGGCACGGAACACCTTGGCCGGTTCCACCGCCAACGCGGCGCGAACAGAAATAATCGACGCGAAAACGCACATGGCCAGAGTGGGAAGAGCGATCGCCGCCGGCAGCCAACCCGGCGCCGCCACCCACGGAATGCTGGCTTGAGCGGCGCGTATCATCGGGCTGGTGATGAGGAGGCCCAGTACATACCCGCCGATACCGCATACCACCGCCTGACCGACGATCACACGCCGGATAAAACCGTTGGTAGCGCCCAGCGCCTTCAGAGTCGCGAACTCCTCGATGTTCTCCATGGTGGTGGCATAGATCGCTTGCGAAACTACCGCCAGCCCGATGAAAAAGCCGAGCAGCGCAGCCGTTAGAATGGCTCCGCCGGCGCCGGTTTGCGTGATCCAATAAAAACGTGCCTTGTTGGAAAATTCCTCGCGCGTCCAAACATCGATATTGGACATGCGGGCCTGCAGCCCACGTTTTACATTTTGGATTGAAGCGCCAGGTTGCAGCCAGACCAGGACGAACATGGTCTCTTCCGGACGCAAGTTAATGTAACGCGATCCGTCCGCATAAGACGTGAAGACATAGGGGCTGCCCAGGAAAGAGCTGAAGCCGGACGTCTCGGCCACCACGCGGGCTCGCTGATCGTTAACCTCTACATCCAGGGGCAAGCGCGACGCCACGTTCAAGAGCTCGAGATTACTTTTGTCCACCACCAGCGCGTCAGGCTGGATAGCGGTGGAATCGCCCGCCACATGTGGCATTGGAAACTGTCGCCCCACGTCGGAATCCGCCCCCACCAAAGCCACCAGCTGATGACTCCCGTCTGTTTTTCTGAATTGCACCAGGCGGGTACAAATCCGGCTGGTGTGATCGACGCCTCTGACGCTGTGGGCGATGGCGCCCAGTCGTCTCTCTACCGAGACCGGAAATTCGAAGCACTGTACTCCGCGGCCCGTGATCCAGAGATCGGCGTCGGTTGCATCTATGATCTTCGAGGATGCCTGCAGGAATCCCAACAGGATACTGCCTTGGAAGATCATGAGAAACACGGCGCAGGTGATGCCCAGTACCGTCACCAGAAAGCGCGTGCGGTCGTGCGCGATGTTGTACCAGGCTAGCCGCATGCCGTCGCCGGTATCCTCATTGTGAGCGCCGACCCAGCAGAAGTTTCATGGGGTTTGGAACCAACCAGGAAGTGCGCGCGCGATAGCTCTGATATTCCGCGGCCAGCGAGCTGCGCGAAAACTTCTCCTCTTCGATGCTGGCCGCCTTCCAGTAGATGATTATCATCACTGCCACGGTGGGAAGCAGCCACCAGCGGGCAGTAGCGATTGTTCCCGACAACCAGGCCAGGACATAGGAGCAATAAAACGGATGCCGGATAAACCGGTATGGGCCGTCCTCCACCAGATGAACCGGGAGATCCGGGGAGAAGGCGGCTGAGAGGCGCGCGGCGACGTTAGTCTTGATCGCCCACCAGAACAACCCCAAAGACCAGGCGTAAAGAAGGACTGCCACCAAGCCGCGTTCCGGTGTAATGCTGCTGGTAACCAAAATCGCGAAAAAATGCAGTGATGCAAATAGTACGCCGCAGGCGCTGATTACCCTCATGCCGGGCGTACTTCCCGATGGTTGTACGAAAAACTTCCGCATACCCCAGGCGAAGCTGGCGAGGCAGGCGAACAGCAGCAGCGCTAAGGTCGCTTGCCAGGCGGAAACCGGCATAGCCAAAGCTCCTTCATGGGATGTTGATATGACCGGCCTGTCATCATGCCACTCCGGTGGTCCGCTCCCATACAGGCTCGGCGGAATCTGCTGCAACCGTTGGATTTTGGCCAGTATGGCGGAACCGATCCAAGATTGCAACTCGAATTTGTTCCAGTGACCGGTCCCCAGCTTTCGCACAAATTACCGGAGCCGTCTGCAAGTAATTCCGGCAGTCATCGATCCAGGTCCGATAACGCGGGCTGGGCCGTTCCGAATCAAAACGTAGAATTTCCATCTCGCAGTTGTAATGTGGATCAAAGTAGGGCGGCAGTTCGGCTCCTCGCGACCACAGCGATCCGCCACCGATCCGCCGCAGAATAGAGGAGGATCCGTGCCTGGTCGTGACGGTGCTGATTCCCAGCGCCCCGCCGAACATTCTAGCTAAGCCGTAGGACGTCAGCACCATTCGAACAGCCTCGGTGGTGCATCGCAACGATTCGGAAATTACCCAACCACCCATCTCTACATAAGAACATTGTCGCTTCCTTGCCAATCCCAATTCGGCTTCAATGGCACTGCGGAATGCCCGTCCCCAATCGTCCGATTGAGCCATCCCAGAACTGGAAACAGTCAATTCCGAAAATGAAACCGTACTGGCATGGGGCAGATACCGAGTGCAGGCCGCAACTCGACCTTGGTCATCCAGCGTAAGCAGATGCCAACTCTTCTGGTCGGCCGCTTGCATGTGTCTTCCATCCGCGGATAATTGCGACGTCTGAATCGCCCCATCTTCGAGATAGATCCTGCCGCGCAGTTTTTGGGCGTCGGCTAGCAAGCGTTGATGCAATGACGGATCTACGCTGCTCTTAGTGAAGGAATTCGTGAGGCGACGATCAGGCGCCAAGAGTACAAATCGTCGCCGTAAGTCGCTACCTGTACCAGGGATCAATCGCACGCTGACGTACCTCCATGCGGAAACGTATGAGCCTTTCCGGGGAGCGTACTGAGTGAACGTGCCATGGGTTGAGCGAGCAAAGCCCAACTTCTAGTTGAGAATAACAGTACTACGAGAACCGCGGATTTCCAAGCTCCAAGTCGAATTGCAAGTCCCGAGCCCAATCAGCGTCTGCTGAACCCGGGTAGCAAGTACTGCTCTGAATTATTAAAGGTGATAGTACCATCGGTCGTTGAGTACTTGCAAGAAAAATCTTTCATTTTTGGAATCCGCCACCCTTTCGGGGCTCAATGTCTTCATCGGTTGAACTGCACAAGTACTTTAGTCGCTTGCGTACCATCGTTGCTGAAATTGTCGAGCCTATAGGTAACAATAGGTTACATCGACTCCAAAATAACTTAGTGCTTCGGTGATCCGACAATTCTCCCCCAGAGCCTACGTATAGCGATGCTGGAATTCTTTCCAGTTCCCGAATGTAGATGCATAGCAGTAAACTCAGTTGTCGGCTTCGTTGAAGTTGATTCAGCAAGTGGACCAAGGTCTACTTGTCGGAGGAGGATAGATGAAAAGTATGAAATCAGTCGGAGGAGAGATTATGAATTTTTGCGGAAGGTTTTGGACGAGTGGCAAGTTCTATCTAGGGATTGCTGCCGTCGGTAGCTTACTTTTTGTTCCGAATGCCTCGGCAACAGTTATGGGCACGTTGCTCACCGGGTCTACTGGAACGGTGACGGCAACGCTTAACAATGTGGTTTTCAATTTCGATCCTTCAGCGGTCGGGGTGTGCGCTCTAGGCCCATGCAATTCGGATGTCGCGACGAGTACCAGTTTGACTTTTACAGGAGGGCCACTGGCTACTGCGGAAGGTATACATGTGAACAACAACGATCTGACCTTGACAGCTCCTTCAGCGGCGGATGCTAATACTTTCCTCACTTTTGCGGCCCATCCGAATCTTGTGTTCAGCATCAGTTGGCCCCCCGGTCCAGGCTCGGCCAATACCAATTGCGCAACAGCTAACGCCAATGGATTATCCTGTTCGGTTTTCGCAGGTTCACCTGGCGTTCTAACGTATCAGAACGGCCACACGGTCGTGAGTCTTGGGGTTGTTGGTAAGGCCAGCGATACTGGCGTCGCCGGGCTTGCTGCCGGATCCAATTACGTTGGAGGTTTTTCTCAGACTTTCACGGACAACCTTCCCAATGGCTTGGCGCCAACGCCGCAGAATATCCAACTGTTCTTCTGCCCGAGCGGTACCTGCACCGCGGCGGATTTCTCGTCCGGCCGGAGCCTTACGAGTTCGCAATCCGGTAGCTTCACTGCTTCCGCTGTTCCGGAACCGCAGACCACTGCCCTGGTGCTGGGCGGACTCCTGGTGCTGCTGGGCCGCGTCGGCATGCGGCGTTATAGCCGGGGCCGCTAGTCCATCGCAGTAATGGGTGGATGAAATGAAACTGCTAGTGTCTCTTGCGAGCCTGCTGCTCGCCTCAACGGCCGCGATGGCAACCACAACCTCTTGCCAAACCGCGTCGTTGAGCGCCTACCTGGCGTCGGGTTTCACCTGCCAATCTGGTAGTCTGATCTTCACCGATTTTGACTATCAGGGGACGGGCAGTGACGCCAGCTCGATCACCGTAAAGCCCCTTACCGCTTCCGACGATGAGGGCTTTCAATTCCAAGGCGGATGGAACGCTCATTCCGTCAACGGCGCCTCCACTTCGGAGGATTCGCGGATCACTTACACCGTTCAGCATCCCGGGGGTTTGATGGATACGCTGAGTCTGGCCTTCGGCAGTAGCGTCAGCGGCACGGGCGTCAGTTCGGTACAGGAACGCTTCTGCCTCGGGTCCTCGCTGGTCGGTTGCCCAAGTGCTAACCAAGGTTCAATTACTCTAACCAATCCCGGGACGATGCTCAGCAACCGAGCTTTCTTTGCCGGAGTGGGAAGCGTCTCCGTGTCGAAGGACATTAATGTTACATCCGGCATTAATGGGACTGCCAGTATCTCAAACGTTATAGACACCTTCTCCTCACCTGAACCACTGTCCTTTGTGCTGCTGGGAACTGGCCTACTGGGCATCGGCCTGATGCGCAGGAGGCTGAGTAAGCGCTAGGACAGCTTTTTCAAATAGCTAAAGCACGGAGCGTTCCGGAGGCGTTCCGTGCTCTTTTTGTTCTTAGCTTCACTCCGTGTCCGTGAATTCAGTATTCTGAAGTCGTGCAGACCACCACCGCCGGCCACATGAAACAACTGGTGGACAGCCTCCTCGAACTGGAAGATCAGCTTCGCCACGGCGGCGGACCCCAAAAAATAGAAAAGCAGCACCGGGATGGAAAGCTCACGGCGCGTGAGCGGATCGCGCAACTGCTCGATCGCGGTTCGATGTTTCTTGAAATCGGACTGCTGATTGCGCACGACCGGTACGAGGGCCAGGCGCCCGCGGCCGGAGTCGTCACCGGGATCGGCAAAATCGAAGGTCGGCCGGCGGTAGTCGTCGCAAACGACGCAACTGTAAAGGCCGGTGCCTGGTGGCCGGAGACCATTACCAAAATCCTGCGCGCGCAAGAGATCGCCATGCGCAACCGCGTGCCGATCGTCTACCTGGTCGATTCAGCCGGAGTGAACCTGCCCTATCAGGACGGAATCTTCCCCGGTCAGTACGGAGCCGCTCGCATCTTCTATTACAACTCGCTGATGCGCCGCAAATTGCACGTACCCCAAATCGCCGCCGTTATGGGACCATGCATCGCCGGAGGCGCGTATCTGCCCGCGCTGAGCGACGTGATCATCATGGTGGATGGCACCAGCTTCATGGGACTGGGTGGACCGAATCTTGTGAAGGGCGCCGTCGGCCAGGTGGTGGATGCCGAATCGTTGGGCGGGGCTCGATTGCACACCGCATCCAGCGGCGTCGCCCATTTCATGGCCCAGGACGACTCGGCTTGCCTGGAGATGATCCGGCAAAAATTCCGTGCTATGCCGGCTGCCCCACCCTCTCCCAAGGGATCGCAGCCACCCAAACCGGCGGAGGGTCTTTATGACCTGATGCCTTCCGACCACCGCCTGCCTTACAACGTCGAAGAGGCGATCGAGCGGATCTTTGACGGCGACGACTATCTAGAATTTCAACCGGACCATGCCCCTGAGATGCTTTGTGCAGAGGCCAGGCTCTCCGGGCGTCCGGTGGGGCTGATCGCAAATCGGCGGGGGTTCCTCAAGACTGAGAGCGGCGCGCGGATCGGCGGAATTATCTACACCGAGTCCTCCCGCAAAGTGGCCTACTTCGTCGAAAACGCTGAGCGTAATAACGTGCCTTTGATCTACCTTCAGGACGTCTCCGGATTCATGGTCGGTGTCGAAGCCGAGCGCTCCGGAATCATTCGAGCCGGAGCTGAAATGGTGGAGACGATGGCTTGCTCTACGGTGCCGAAAATGATTCTCACCATGAATCACGCCAGCGGCGCCGGCTACTACGCCATGGCCGGTCAAGGCTTCGATCCGAATTTTACATTTGGATGGCCGACCGCCCGCATCGGTGTGATGGAAGGTGATTCCGCCGTTCAGGCCGTTCATGGCCCGGAACTGGAGAAGCTGAAATCCGAAGGCCAGCCCGTTCCCGACGAGCTCCAGCGGCGCATCGACAAGACCCGCGCCGATTACGAGCGCTGGCTGGATGCCCGCTACGCCGCCGCTCGTGGCCACATGGACGCTATCATCGATCCGCTGGAAACCCGCCGCGTCTTGAGCTTCGCTCTGGAGGTCGCGTGCGCCTCCCGGCATCGCCAGCACCTGGCATTAGAAACGATTTAAGAACTTCGCTTTAAGACCCTGGCCGTACTTGACTTTGTGGCGTAATATCGTTTACTTTAACGATAACGTAGCACCGAGGGACCCCTATGAAGAACCATGTGATTTTCGGCATCTTTGCTTTGTTTGCCAGCCTTGGCATGGCCTTCGCGCAAACTTCCAGCGGCACCATTAGCGGACAAGTGGAGGATCCCTCCGGACTGGCAGTAGCGGGCGCCAGAGTTGTCCTCACCAATGAGTTGACGGGCGACACTCGTTCAGCCACCTCGGACACGGCCGGCCAATTTGTATTCACCTCCGTCCAGCCCGGGAGGTTCACCATTACGGCCGAGGCGGAGGGATTCAAGCAGGTGAAGAAGACCGGAATCGAGCTGACGGCTTCCGATCGTCTTTCCGCCGGCACGCTGCAGCTTCAAGTCGGTACCGTGAGTGAATCCGTGAGCGTACAGGCAGAATCCACGCCGGTGCAAACCACCAGCCAGGAGCGCTCGGGATTAATCGAGGCCAAGCAGGTGGAGGGACTATTATCGGTCGGGCGCGATTTCATGAGCCTGCTGCGGACCATCCCGGGTGTCGTAGGAGACGAAGGCGGCTCCAGCCTGGGCACTTCCGGAACCCCAACCATTAACGGCGTGCGTAGCGAATACAATCAAGCTACAGTCGACGGAGTTACCGGCAACACGCGCGGCTTGAACACGCTTGATACGCCGCTGAACCTGGATGCCATCGCGGAAATTAAAGTCCTGACCGCCAACTACCAGGCCGAGTATGGGAAGGGCGCGGGCTCCATCATCAATATCGTGTCCAAATCTGGCACGCAGCAGTTTCACGGCACGGCTTACTATTACATACGCAACGAAGCTTTCAACGCTAACAGTTTCTTTAACAACCTCAATGGCCAACCCCGCGCTCGCTATCGCTACGACACCATCGGCGGCAACGTTGGCGGCCCCATCTACTGGCCCGGAAAATTCAATAGCAACAAGAACAAGTTGTTCTTCTTCTATTCACAGGAGTATCTGCCGAACAACCGGCCCGACGGGCTGAAATACTACACGGTGCCCACGCAGCTTGAAAGGCAAGGCAATTTTTCGCAGGGTCCCAAGGTCATCGACCCCAGCACTGGGCAGCCATTCCTAGGCAATGTCATTTCCTCGAGCAGGATCAATCCGAGCATGCAGAACCTGCTCAATATCTTTCCGCTGCCGAATTTCACGAACACGGCCATCAGCCGAGGGAATTACAACTATGTCACCAACACCACCGCGCAAACTCCGGTCTCGCAGCAGGTTCTTCGAGTGGATTACAACATCACCGACAAGTGGCGCATGTTCTTCCGCGGGATGAATATGTCGGTAGACAATAACGGCTTCAACTCCCCGGCTAATAAGACGCAGTCGCTGGTGCCGATCGATTACAAGACTCACAACCCCAACGTGGTGGCCGACCTGGTGTGGACCGCCAGCCCGACTGTGGTCAATGAACTGACGCTGGGGACCGCCTTCTGGACCGAGGATCAGGGCATCGCGCCGTCGGATCTCGCCAAGCTCGAGAAAAGCAAGATCGGGTATAACCTCAGCCAGTTCTATCCCCAGAATAATCCACTGGGTGTCGTCCCAGCCGCCAGCTTTGGAGGAATTACCAACGCGGCCAGTATCGGATTCGACGGCCGCTTCCCGATGCACGACGTCGTCACTTCTATCAGTCTCACCGACGGCCTGACCAAAGTATGGAGAAGCCACCTCTTCAAAGTTGGTGTCGACCTGCAAGGCGACCAATACCTGCAAGCGCACAGCTCCGGCGGTGGCGTCTTCTCGGGTAGCTTTGATTTTCAGAACAACGCCAATAATCCTGGGAACACGGGCTACGCTTACGCCAACGCGCTGCTGGGCAACTTCTATCAATATTCGGAGCCGAACGCCCGGCTGGACTATAAGCCGCGCACCAAGGCGATCGAATGGTACGCGCAAGACCAGTGGCGTGTCACTCGCAAGCTGACGCTCGATTACGGCGTGCGATTCACCTATGCCGTGCCGCAGACCTTGAAGGTCGGGTCGAACTTCGTGCCGGGCCTTTTCAATCCTGCCAATGCTCCCTTGCTATACCAGCCCGCCAAAGTGAACGGCAAGAACGTGGCGGTGAATCCATTGACTGGCGAGGCTCTGCCGCAGGTTTACATCGGCTTGTTCATCCCTGGCACCGGCAATCTGGCGAATGGCACCATTAGCACCGGTACATCCGGCTATCCGAGCGGTCTGGTGTACGGCAACGGCGTGCTGGCTGCACCACGCCTGGGGTTCGCCTACGATCCGTTTGGCGACGGCAAAACGGCCATCCGCGGCGGCTTCGGTATCTTCTATAATGCGCGCGCGCGTTCCGGCCAGGAGGGCGATCTCACGTTCAATCCACCTTCTCTAAGCGTTCCACAGCAATACTATGGAAATGCAGCGACGTTCTTGGATGCCGGCACGGTGCTCGCTCCTTCTTCTGTCGGCCATGGCATCGAGCTGCATCCCAAAATGCTGGCTTCGTACAATGTGAGCCTCGGCATTCAGCGCAAGCTCGGTTTAGGAGCGGTGGTGGATGTCGCTTACGTCGGCACGCTCGGCCGGCACCTGAGCGACTTCCGTCAGATCAACAATGTCCCCTACGGGTCGCATTTCCTGCCTCAATACCAGAGTCCCATCGGAGGCGTGCTGCCCGACAATTTCTTCCGGCCGTATCCCGGTTACGCGAACATCCCGATGCAGTATTTCGATCTGACCTCCAGCTATCATTCGCTACAATCCCAGATCACCCGGCGTTTCTCTCACGGGCTACAGTTCGGCGCGGTGTGGACCTGGTCGTCTGCGATGGATTACACCGATACCTACAACGGCACGGTCGCCACTTACAACAACATTCGCACTTGGAATTACGGTAAGGCCGGCTTTGACCGAACCCATATCGTCAATCTCACGTGGCTCTGGGATATCCCGCAGGCCAGCAAGCTGTGGAACAACGGCGTGTCCCGCTGGGCTTTGGATAATTGGCAAGTATCCGGCTTGGCGTCGTTCGTCAGCGGTGCGCCGCTGTATTGGAACAACACGACCACCGCGGGCAACAGTAATTCCAGCTTTGGCACCGGTAATCTGACTAATGGCGTTGATCTCTCGGGCGGAGGCGACGGCTGGAGACCGGTTGTGATCGGGAATGCTGCGAATGCGCCTCGCAATTTCTATCAGTGGTTCAACTCGTCTGCGTTTGGGTTGCCTGCTCCAGGAACGGCCGGGAATGCCGGGCCCCTGGTGGCGCGCGGCCCTGGCATCAATAACTGGGACATCTCATTGTTTAAGAACTTCGTAGTTCGAGAAAAAGTAAGATTGCAGATCCGAGTCGAGTCTTACAACACTTTCAACCACACCCAATTCGACGCCGTATATACGCAGGTGAAGTTCGATCCAACCGGCAAACAGGTGAACGGCCAGTTTGGGCAAGTGGTCACAGCTCGAGATCCACGTATACTTCAGTTCGCTGCGCGCATATCATTCTAAGTATGAGCACGCCTGCCCGGCGTCGTGTCGCTCGCGCGCTGCGTCCTGGAGGACCGGATGTCATCGAAGTTGGCGTAGAGGACCTGGCTCCTCTGAAGGCCGGCGAGGCACTGGTCGAAGTCTCGGCCGCCGGACTCAACCATGCTGAAACCTTGATCCGTTCCGGCACCTATGCGGTTCGTTTGCCATTCCCACACGCCGTCGGCGGAGAGGGCGCCGGCACGGTAGTCGCGAGGGCCCCAGATGTGAGTCTGCCAGTAGGCGCACGTGTCTGCTGGGCTGCGGTTCTCGGGTCTTGCGCCACTCATGTCATCGCGCCGGCCTTCATGCTGGCGCCGATTCCCGATGGTCTTAGCTTCGAGGATGGCGCTTGCCTGGCCGTCGCCGGTCTGACGGCCGGAGGTCTCGCGCGTGTTTGGCCCGTGAAAGACCAAGCCGCTGTAGTTTGGGGCGCGGCGGGCGCTGTCGGTCGAATGCTGGTCGCGCTGCTGGCCGACCGTGGCGCGCACGTCATCGGCGTAGCGAGCGGCCAGCGGGTGGATGCGGTCCGCGCTGCTGGAGCAACCCACGTAATCGATCGCGCCAGCCAGGATGTCGTGGCAGCAGTCCGTGAGCAAACCGCCGGCCGGTACGCAGCAGTCGTATTCGATCCTATTGGAGCGGCAACTTTCGACACCAGTTTGCAACTGCTCGCGCCTCGCGGCTGCCTGATCAACTACGGTGAACTCTCGGGCCCCGTGCCCGCCATCAACTTGCATCAGCTATTTTCGAATTCTGTTTTCGTGACGAAGTACAACGGCATGCATTGGGTGGAAGGCCTGCCGGAGTTCGCTGGTCTTATCACGGCAGCATTGACACTGGCTGCGAGGCGTCGCGCAGTCATCAGTGAGGTCGCCGGGCGCTACCGGCTTGATCGAGTCATCGATGCCTATCGGACGCTGGAATCGGGCATAGTGGGAAAAGTTCTGGTGCTCCCCACCGCGTCAGTTTGATCGGGCGCAGGCACAAACAAACGCCTTGCGCGGCTCCGGCTCGTCCAGCCTTGAAAAGTCATTTCTAGCTTCTGACTTTCCACCGAATGTCCGACCGACTCCGACAGTGATTACGGCAGCGTGCAAATGCCCATTGGTCCCTTCGATGGAGCGTCCCACTGAGGCGAACAGCTGCCACGACCGATTTACTGCCCACACCGCGCCGCCTCCCAGGTCGAGCAGGCTCGCCTTGCCAATCTGGTCGTGATGATGCCACTGATCGTCGGGTAGACCGGCGTGAAAGACTCCGTTGAGCAACTCGACCCCGTCATAGGTGTGCATCCACTGGCCTAAGGCCAACAGTGAAAAGCGAGGCGTCAGAAAATAGCCAAGTTGGAATTCGGCATTGCTGTGGTTTGGTCTGATGCCCAGGATGCGCTCGACAAAAGCGTATGAGTAGCGCCCCTGAAAATACGCTCTCGGCAGAATCGGATCCAAGCGCCGTCCGAAGTTCGTCCCGATATGATATTCGTGCAGATCGCGGCCGACCGCGGAATGTCCGAAGTACTCATAGCTGTGGCTCGGAATCACGGCTCTGAAAAAAGGAGTGAGCATCGCCTTGCGCCGGACCAGATTGTATCGCAAGTCCACCGTGACATCCTGAAAGCCAGAGTTGTACCTTCCGTTATCGAAGGGAAGTTGGTGCGGCTTGGTTCCATCGTATTTAGCTGCGATATAGGGCAGCGTGACGCGTAGCGCCAAGCGGTCGGTGAGCGAGTAGTCCAGGTCAATAGTCAGCGCATGGGACAGAATGTGGCCAACGTCCACAGCCTCGCCCTTGGAGTAAACATGATCGCGCACGAAAAGGTTCTGATAACTGAAAGCAACAGTGCCTTCACCCTTGGGGAACAGCCAGGCTTGAGCCGATACGCACAGTGGGACGGCTAAGAAGATGAACTGGAGTTTTGCGAGCAAAGCGTATCGCTAGCGCGAAGTCCCAGTGGATCCGGCTTTGTCTCGCCTTTCGATGGCATCGTCGATTTCGGCCAGATACCGGCCCGCGCTGGCCGGCGCTTTCAGAACGGAGTGATATTCCTTCTCAGCCGCCTTGGCCTCAGCTTTAGTGGAGTTGAACATAACCGGCAACAACGTGGGCTTGGATGTCGCCGCCCGAAGCTGCTGCCGCAAGCTTTCTGCATCCGTAACATCGACCAAAAGCAGATCGTATTTCCCGGTCTTCAAAGCTTCCTCGAGTCCGGTGAGATCTTCTACACTGTCGAACTTATAGCCCCCTTGCTTTAGAGCCCGTTGTAGTTCGACGTTGCGCACAATTCCGGGGACCACCGAATCCGGCCGATCGTACGCCAGGATGGATGCCGGATGGTCGCTACGATAGACCTGCCGGAAATGCGCTCCTCCAACGAGGAGCATCAATTTGTCCCCGCAAGCGAGCGCAACTGTAGAGGCGGAGATCGCAGCCATGACGACCAAACCAACCCGGAAAAATTTGCTCACCATCCACCTCCGGTCGGGAGCGGGCGAAATCTTCTGAGAATGTGAAGCAATTATGGCTGGATTACAGTTGCGTGTCAATCCCGCTTGGTTCACACTTATCAGCATGGAGACGAAAACGGTCTACCAATTCGGCCATTTTCGCCTCGATCCGCAGAGCCGCGTTCTCCTAACTGGAGACAAGATCGTCCCCCTGACCCCAAAAGCCTTAGACCTGCTCCTCGCTCTGGTGGAGAAGAGCGGCCAAGTGGTTGTTAAAGATGAACTGATCAAGACCGTCTGGCCTGACACGTTCGTCGAAGAAAGCAATCTCAGCTCAAACATTTCCATCCTCCGTAAGCAGTTGGGTGTGCTTCCGGAAGGCGGCGAGTACATCGAGACCATCCCTAAGAGGGGCTATCGATTTATCGCGATTGTGACGCCTGTATCGGGCGATCCTCCCACCGGGATCACCGAGGTAAAGCCCGCCACCCGCCGCAAAACGATCATAGGCGTGGCGGCCGCGCTATTGGTTCTGGTCCTGGCAGTACTTTATTTGGAAAGATCGCGCATTTCACTGCCTGGTTTAGCCGCCCCACCGCACATCCAGACTTTGGCGGTGCTGCCGCTCGCCAACCTATCGGGAGATCCAGCCGAGGACTACTTCGCCGACGGGATGACCGAAGCGCTGACCGCCGATCTGGCTCAAATCGCGGCGTTGCGCGTGATTTCGCGCACCTCGGTCATCCAGTACAAGAGCACCAAAAGACCACTGCCGGAAATAGCGCGGCAGTTAAAGGTCGACGCCGTGGTCCTGGGCTCGGTGCTTCGATCCGGCACGCGGGTACGAATCACTGCCGAATTGATTCTTGCCTCGACTGATCGCCACCTTTGGGCCAGGACTTACGAGCGCGATTTGGGCGATATTCTGGATCTTCAAAACGAAGTCGCGCGCGCCATCGCCGCCGAGATCCGCCTGAAGGTTACGCCCCAGGAGCAAGCCCGCTTAACGCGAAACCGCACCGTCAATCCGGACGCCTACGAAGCCTACCTCAAAGGACGGCATTTCTGGAATCAATTCACCCCCGAGCCGTTGATGAAGAGTATCGAGTACTTCGAGCAATCCGTGAAGCTGGATCCGAGCTACGCGGCTGGTTACGCCGGATTGGCCGACGCCTGGGCCTCACTGGCGATGATCGGAGCCGTTCCGAACGATGAGGCCAATGCCAAAACAGTGCAAGCTGCGGGTAAAGCTATCGAACTCGACGACGGCCTTGCCGAGGGCCACAATGCCATGTCCCTAGCCAAAGCCCAGCAATGGGACTGGGCCGGTTCCCGCAGCGAAAGCGAGAAGGCCCTTGCGCTGAATCCCAGCTACGCGCTGGCACACTTGTTTCATAGCAATCAGTTGCGGCATGGGGGCCACGCCGACGAGAGCATCGCAGAGGCTCAGCGGGCTCTCGATCTCGACCCGCTGTCCGCCCTGACTAACGAAGGCTTGGCGAATGCATATTTGAGTGCTCGTCAATATGATCCGGCGATCCTGCAGTATCAGAAGACGCTCGAGCTGTTCCCCGACCACACGGTAGCCCACGATTCCATGGGCTGGGCTTACATCTATAAAGGACTCTATTCACAAGGCCTGGATGAGATCAACAAGAGTATTGCAAACTACGGAGAAGATCCGGCCCTCTCGCCTGAACTTGCATA
>Ga0070713_100000884_pt1 | contig 19181 bp, 19 predicted proteins | sample LARL82metaG_FD_65465 | JGI IMG/M metagenome (GOLD analysis project Ga0070713, IMG submission 65465) | Corn, switchgrass and miscanthus rhizosphere microbial communities from Kellogg Biological Station, Michigan, USA - LAR L8-2 metaG | ecosystem: Host-associated > Plants > Roots > Rhizosphere ...
GCTCGATCAGTGCCAGCAGCCGATTCCACGGAATGATCTCGTTCATCTCCGACAGGAACCGTTCGCGTCGCGTCGTTTTGCCCTTGTTCTTCCACGCCAATCCAGCGAATGTGTGCTGTTTTCCCACGCGTCCCTCGCTCGTGCTGCTTTTTCAGCAGTATCCGGCAGAACTGCGTTTTCCACAGCATCGCCCCGGCGGACTTGTGCAGAGCTTCCCTAACCGCTACTTCTTGAGGGAGAGGGCGATGAGCAGGCGCTTCATGCACGCAATGCTACAAGCGGTTGGCGATTGGCGGTTAGCGATTAGGGCCCACCCAACCGCCAAGCGCTAACCGCTACTTCTCGAGGGAGAGGACGATGAGCAGGCGCTTTATGCGCGCAATGCTACAAGCGTTGGCGATTGGCGGTTAGCGATTAGGCCCACCCAACCGCCAATCGCTAACCGCTAACCGCTACTTCTTGATCGGAATCCTCGGCACCGCGTCCGGCGGCATCATGATCGCCGCCCGCCGTCCCTTCTGGATCGGAAGCTTCGTGTAGACCTGCGTCGAAAGGATCGAGGCGTGGCCGAGGATCTCCTGCACTTCGCGGATGTCGGTGCCGGACGACACCAGCATCGCCGCCATCGTGTGGCGCAGCGCGTGCGGCGTGATGTGGCGCTTGATCTCCGCGAGGCGGACGTGCTTCTTGAAGATGTTCTCGATCGAGTAGATCGTCAGGCGCGTGCCGGCGCGGCCGACGAAGAGCGCCTGCGTCTCCAGCTCGCGCTCGGCGCGGATGTCGAGGTACGTGCGCAGGCCGTCGGCGAGCTCGTTCTGGGCGATCGTCACCTCGCGGCCGCGCGTGGCCCGGCCGGTGATGTGGATCTGGCGCGCGGCCAGGTCGACGTCCTTCACGTCGAGCGCGACCAGCTCGCCGATGCGGATGCCGGTCGAGAAGAGGAGCTCCAGGATGACGTCGTCGCGCACGGCGCAGAAGAAGCGGTTGCGGCCGCCCGGCGAGGCGTCGCGCGACGCGCTGAGCGCGCCGATCTGCTCCTTCGGCGCGGCGAGCAGCGACTTCACTTCGCGGTTCGACAGCACCGTCGGCACGCGGCTCTCCACGGGCCGCTTGATCTTCAGCTTGCGCGCCGGCGACTCCGTCACCACGCCGGTCTCCTCGAGGTAGCGGAAGAAGACCTTTAGCGCGGCGACCTTGCGGCGGATCGACGTGTCGCGGTAGGGGCCGGTGCCGAGCTTGACCAGGTAGGTCTCCAGGTGCTCGGGCGTGATGTCGACCATGTTCGCGCCGTCGACGTGGACGTGGAACTGCGTGAGGTCGGACTGATAGGCGCGCAGCGTCCGGTCCGACAGGTTGCGCACTGCCTGGCCGTGCTGTAGAAAGTCGGCAATCGCCTGCTGCACGTTCATGGTCACACTCACAAGTTCACGGAATATTTGCTGGAAGGACTGGGACGAGAGTCTATTTGAGGCCGCTGCTTTGTCAAGAATTATTTGTCTTCGGCGTATGCTGTAAAAGCATTTGACGGAAGCGCTTAGCCCATGCGCGGACAAAAACTCTTCGTTCGTCCCATCGACGCCGCCGACTACGACGCCATCCGTGCGTTCCTCGCTTTGCATGCTCCGTCACACGAGCGTGTGCCGTCTTGCGGACTGCTCGGCAAACTTCTCGGCGACATCGTGGCGGTGCTGTCGATGGAGATCACGCCCGACGCCGTGCGCGTCGACGGCCTCGTCGTGGCGAAGGAATTGCGAAGGAAGCGCATCGGCCGCGGAATGCTCGCGGAGCTCGACGCGCTCGCGGCCAAAATGGAGCGCCAGTGGCTCGTGGCCGACGACAGCGCATTCCTGCGCCACGTCGGCTTCAGCGGCGACGGTGTGTTGAGGAGGAGAGTCGCTCGATGAAGAGGTTCGTGTGGGGGTTCGTCGTCGTCGCCGTCGCTTGCCAGAAAACAACGCCCACCCCTCCCCCGCCGCCCATCGCCGCGCCGCCCGCGATCACGCAGACCGAGCCGCCGCCGCCACCCGTCGTCGCGCTCACGCTCGACGACGCGCGCAAGCTGAAGGACAAGCCGGCGGAGTACGAGGCGGCCCTGACCGCACTCAGCACCTCGGCCGACCCGAAGACGCAGGGCCGCGCGCTCGCGCTGCTCGGGCTTCTCTACGAACAGCAGAAGCAGAGCGAGAGCGCGATCAAGGCGCTCTCGGTCGCCGCCGGCATGGACACGATCGTCGCGCCGTGGCTGGAGCTCCGCGTCGCCGAGCTCCAGCGCGCTGCCGGCAGGAGCGACGACGCCATCGCCGCGCTCAAGCAGATCGTGCAGCAGACGCCGGCGAGCAGCGCGGCGACGACGGCGCGCCTCCGCCTCGCCGCGCTCGTCCCCGAGGCCTACGCCGACACCGCATCGATCCCGATCGACGACTACACCGAGGCGGAGTTCGTGAAGCTGGCCAAGGCGCGGCCGGACGTCGCCACGCAGATCCGCATGCGCCTCCTCACGGAGTTCCCGCAGGGGCGTTACACCGAGGACACGTACGCGTTTCTGGCGAAGTCGTCGCCGTCGCCGCTCGACGCCCTCGGCTTCGACGACGCGCTGCGCATCGCCAACCAGCTCGCCGCGCGCGACCGCTACGACCAGGCCCTCGATCTTTACAAGCGCATCGCCCAGCGCTTCCCGAGCGCGGCGAACCAGGCCGCCTATCGCAACGCCCGCGTCCGCGCGCTTTTTCACTCGCGGCACTACACCGACCTCCTCGCCGAGCCGCCCAGCGACGACCCGGCCCTGCAGCTCATCCGCGCGCGCACCGCCTGGCGCCTCGGGCAGAACGACAAGTTTCTGGCCGGACTCGCGCGGATCATCGACGACAATTCCGACTCGAAAGCGGCGTCCGACGCGCTCGTGCTTCGCTCGAAGTTCTACACCAGCGACGAGCCGCGGCTCGACCTTGCCGCGCGCGACCTCGAGGCCGCCATCGACAACGGCAACACCGGCAGCGACGGCGAGAACCTCTGGGCCCTCGGCTGGACGTACTTCCTCGCCAAACGCTTCGACGACGCGCTGAAGACGTTCGACCGCTATCAGCAGCGCTTCCCCGACGGCGACTACCTCAGCAACTCGCTCTTCTGGGCCGGCAAGATCTACGACCGCCTCGGCGATCGCGCCAGGCGCGACGCCAAGTGGCACGAGCTCGAGGCGAAGTACCCGTACGGCTACTTCAGCTATCGAGCGCGCGAGCTCGAAGGGAACGCGTCGCCGGCGCCGTCGGAGATCGCGAACGGCAACGTCTTCCCGAACGTCGACGCGCTCATCGCCACGGCCGGCGACCCGCGCATCGACGCCGTGCGCGAGCTCGCCTGGCTCGGCCTCTACACCGACGCCGTCCCGGAGATGCGCCGCGTCGCCGCCGCCTATCCGACGAACCTCGGCGTCGCCTTCATGCTCGCCGACGTCTACGCGCAGGCCGGGCAGCCGTTCAGCGCGAACAACGTCCTGCAGCGGCGCTTCCGCGACTTCGTCCGCCACGGCGGCAGCGGCGTGCCGCAGCGGTTCTGGGAGATCCTCTTTCCGCTGCAGTATTGGGACGCGATCAAGGCCGAGGCGGAGAAGCGGCAGCTCGACCCGTACCTCATCGCGTCGATCATCCGCCAAGAGAGCGGCTTCGACCCGAGCACGGTCTCGAACGCCGGCGCCGTCGGCGTGATGCAGATCATGCCGGCCGAGGCGACCGCCATCGCGAGCGCCGCCGGCATGACCCCGCCGACGCGCGAGCAGCTCTTCGATCCCGCCACGAACATCGCCGTCGGCGCCGCCGAATTCGCCCAGAAACTGGCGCGCGAGAACGGCAATCCGATCCTGGCTATCGCGGCCTATAACGCGGGCGAAGACGCGGTCGGCAAATGGCTTGCACAGACGCCGGTCGACGATGTTGATTTATTCGTAGAATCGATTCCCTACGCCGAGACGCGGCTCTACGTCAAGACCGTTTCACGGAACCGATTCGAGTACCGGCGGATCTATGAAAAAGCAGCAAGTTCCTCGCAGCAATCGCAACATTAATAGTGTCGCTCTCGGCCTGATTCTCATTTTCCTCACAATAACTTCTGCTGCGGCAAACACGCAGCTCGTCCTCACCCGCGACGTCCATCCGGACGGCGAATACAAAGGAATGGTCGACCTGACGGCCGTCCCCGGCTTCGACGCCGCGCGCGTGACGATCACCGTCGACGGCGAGAAGATCGCCGAGGCGCTTCCGTCGCCGTACCGCGTCACCGTCGACTTCGGCCCGGCCGCGGTGCAGCACAAGATCGTCGTCACCGCGCTCGGCGAAGACCACAAGCGCGTGCAGTGGCAGCAGACGATCAACAAAGGACACCTGCCGCTCAGCGTGAAGATCGCCGCGGTCGACGCGGCCAACCGCGTGTTCGAGGCGAAGGTGACGGCGCCGGAGGACAACCCGATCGTTGCCGTCGAGCTGTGGGACGGCGGCCAGAAGATCGCCTCCGCGACCGAGCCGCCGTACCGCTTCACCATCGCCCCCGAGCACTTCACGCAGCAGTTCGTGCAGGTGACGGCGCGGGCGAAGTCGGGCGAAGAAGCCGCCGACTTCTGGACGCCCGGCGGCGAGGCGCACGTGGAGACGGTCGACGTCCGCACGGTGCCGCTGTACGTGTCGGTGGTCGACGGCAACGGCGCCACGCGCACCGACGTCGACCGCGCGCTCTTCAAGGTCATCGACAACGGCAAAGAGGGACAGATCCTCGAGTTCGGCAAGGCGTTCGATCAGCCGATCTCGATCGCTCTGCTCATCGACGCCTCGGCGAGCATGACGTACTCGATGGAGCAGGCGGAGAAAGCGGCCGTCACGTTCGTGAAGGGGACGATGAAGCCGGGCGACCGCTGCACGGTGTTCTCCGTGCGCGACGTGCCGCGCCGCGAGGTTCCCCTGACCTCGGACCGCGAGGCGATCGAGAAGGCGATCCTGTCGATCCACGCCGCCGGCCGGACGTCGCTCTACGACTCGATCGCCAGCGCGATCCGCGAGATGAAGGACGAGAAGAACCGGCGCGCCATCGTGGTGCTGACCGACGGCGGCGACAACACGTCGATGCTCGGCTTCGACGAGATCGACCGGATGACGAAGGAGTCCGGCATCCCGGTCTACTTCATCGCCTACGACAGCGGCGAGCCGACGGAGGTTCAGGACGTGAACCGCCTCTCGTACCTCGCCGCGGAGACCGGCGGATTCCTGGTGACGGCGTCGGAGAGGAACCTCACGGCGAAGTACGGCGACATCGAGCGCGACCTCCGCGGCCAGTACGCGATCCTGTACAAGATCGTCGACTTCGCCAAGCACGGCGCCTGGCGGCGCGTGCGCGTGGTGCTGGACTCGCCGCGGCTGACCGCGCGGACGATCAACGGCTACTTCGCGCCGTGATTCCTCGGACATGCTGAGGAGCCGAAGGCGATGAAGCATCAACCAAGGCGCCGCCGGCAACCGCGCCATCGACGATAATGGCACGGCAATCGCGGCGCCTTGACTGACTCTTCGCTTCGCTCAGAGTTGACGAACAATCTCATCTCCCAACTCCGCTCCCTCGTCGCGAAAAGCGCGCCGTTCCGCTCCATCGTCGAGCGCGACGGCCGCGTCGAGGTCACCGGCGCCTCGGTCGAGGCGCGCGCGCTGATCCTCGCCTCGCTTCACGAGCAGATCCGCCGCAAAGTGGCCGTCATCGTCCCCGGCGACGCCGCCATCGGCGACTTCGAGTCGGCGCTGCGCCTCTTCCACAGCGAGCCGCGCTGCGTCTCGGCGTACCCGTCGCCGTCGCTCTCGCCGTACCAGGACGTCGCGCCGTCGCTCGGCGTCATGCGCGAGGAGATCCGCGCCCTCGGCCGCCTCTGTAGTGCCGCCGTCCCGGCGGCGTCCCGCCGCCCGCGAGGCGAGACGCCTCGCGACCAGCCGACGGGGACGTCGGCGCTCCCAGTCAACGAAGGCGTCGACGTTCTCATCGTCCCGGTCCGGGCGCTCTTCGCGCGGCTGCCGCGCGCCGAGCAGTTCGCGAGCCGCATCGTGCGCCTGGCCGAGGGGGACGAGCTCGACATGCGCGCGCTCCTGGAGATGCTCGTCGAGAACGGCTTCGTCCGCACCGACCTCGTCGGCGAGCCGGGCGAGCTCGCGTTCCGCGGCGGCATCCTCGACCTCTTCCCGCCGAACACCGAGAAGCCGCTGCGCGTCGAGCTCTTCGGCGACACGATCGACTCGCTGCGCTGGTTCGACGTCGAGACGCAGCGCTCCGAGGAAGCCTCGGGCGCGGTGAGCGTCCTGCCGATGACGCACTTCCCGGTCGCGCGCGAGACGCGGCAGAAACTCGCCAAGCGCCTCTCCCTCGACTTCATGGACCCCGTCTTCAAACGCGACGTCGCCGAGCGCATCGAGCGGCTGAGCGAGAACGGCACGTTCCCCGGCATCGAGCATTACCTCCCCGCCGCGATCGAGACCGCGTCGTTCCTCGATCTGCTGCAAGGCTGGACCGTCGCACTCGTCGAGCCCGACGAGATCACCACGAGCGTGGCGCGCTTCGAGGCGCTGCTGCTCAACGAGTACGAGGCCGCGGCGGAGAAGGGGCGCGCCGTCTACGCGCCCGAGCGCATCACCACCTCGGGCGTCGACGTCCTGAACTTCGTCGGCGCGGCCACGCTGTCGTTCGCCGAGGTCCACATCGCCGCCGCCGGCGCGATGGAAGTCCGCATACACGCGCCGTCCGTCGACCGCTACACGAACCGCCTCACCGAGTTCGCGCACGACCTCGGCGAAGGCCGCGACAAAGGCCGCAAGCAGCTCTTCTTCTGCGCGACGAAGGGCGGCCGCGAGAAGGTCGAGCGCCTCCTGCGCGAGTTCGAAGTGCCGTTCGCCGCCGACGCCGGCGAGCTGCGCGACGAGATCGTCCTCACCGCCGGCGCCCTCGCGCGCGGCTTCGACTTCGACGACGTCAACCTCGCCGTCTACTCCGAATGGGACCTCTTCGAGCCGCCGACGTCGACGCGCATCGGCGGCAAGAAGCGCGCGAGCGAGGCCTTCGTCACCGACCTGCGCGACCTCAAAGTCGGCGACTACATCGTCCACGTCGACCACGGCGTGGGCCGCTTCCACGGACTGCAGCGCATCCCCTTCGGCGCCACCGAGCGCGAGGTCATGGAGATCGAGTACAGCGGCGGCGGCAAGCTGCTGATGCCGATGGAGTCGCTGAACCTGATCCAGAAGTACTCCGGCGGCACGGACACGCAGCCGAGGCTCGACAAGCTCGGCGGCACGGCGTGGGCGCGCACGAAAGCCTCGGTCAAAAAAGCGATGCGCGACATGGCCGACGAGCTGCTCAAGCTCTACGCCACGCGCCAGATGGTGCAGGGCCACCCGTTCTCGAAGGACTCGCCGTGGCAGTTCGAGTTCGAGGACGCGTTCGAGTTCGACGAGACCGAGGACCAGATGAGCGCCATCGACGACGTCAAGGCGGACATGGAGTCGCGCAAGCCGATGGACCGGCTGCTCTGCGGCGACGTCGGCTACGGCAAGACCGAGGTGGCGATGCGCGCCGCGTTCAAGGCCGTCATGGACGGCAAGCAGGTGGCCGTCCTCGCGCCGACGACGATCCTCGCCTTCCAGCACCACCGCACGTTCCTGCGGCGCTTCGCATCATTTCCCGTGACGATCGAACTGCTCACGCGCTACTACTCGGCGAAGGAGCAGAAGGAGATCGTCAAGAAGCTGGAGTCGGGCGAGATCGACGTCGTCATCGGCACGCACCGGCTGCTGTCGAAGGACATCGCCTTCAAGGACCTCGGCCTGCTGGTCATCGACGAGGAACAGCGCTTCGGCGTCGGGCAGAAGGAGCGGCTCAAGCAGCTGAAGAAGGCCATCGACGTCGTGGCCATGTCGGCGACGCCGATCCCGCGCACGCTGCACATGTCGATGGTCGGCATCCGCGACATCTCCGTCATCGAGACGCCGCCGAAGGACCGCCTGGCCATCCAGACGAACGTCGTGCCGTTCAGCGACGACTTCATCCGCGAGGCCATCGAGTTCGAGTGCGGCCGCGGCGGGCAGGTCTTCTTCGTCCACAACCGCGTGGAGTCGATCTACGCGATGAAGGAGTACGTCGAGAAGCTCGTCCCCGGCATCCGCGTGATCGTCGGGCACGGGCAGATGGACGAGCGCGAGCTCGAGCGGGCCATGCTGGCGTTCATCAACCGCGAGTTCGACGTGCTGCTGGCCACGACGATCATCGAGAACGGCATCGACATTCCGGCATGCAATACGATTCTGATCAACCACGCCGAGCGCTTCGGGTTGTCGCAGCTCTACCAGTTGCGCGGCCGCGTCGGACGCAGCGACCGCCTGGCGTTCTGTTACCTGCTCGTGCCGAGCGACCGCGTGCTGACGTCGGACGCGCGCAAGCGCCTGGCGGCCATCCAGGAGTTCTCCGACCTCGGCGCCGGCTTCCGCATCGCCGCGAAGGACCTGGAGATCCGCGGCGCCGGCAACATCCTCGGCGGCGAGCAGTCGGGGCAGATCGCCGCGGTCGGCTTCGAGATGTACACGAAGCTGCTCGAGGAAGCGATCCGCGAGCTCAAGGGCGAGAAGATCGAGGAGGAGGTGGAGACGTCGATGAACCTCGGCGTCGACATCTACATCCCCAAGGACTACGTCGGCGACGAGAACCTGCGCATGGTGTTCTACAAGAAGATCGCCTCGGCGTCGACCGACCAGCGCCTCGACGACATCCGCAACGAGATGCGCGACCGCTTCGGCGCGCTGCCGCCGAACGTGGAGAACCTGATCCGCTTCGTGCAGGTGAAGCGCTACGCGCAGCACCTCGGCGTGCTCTCGATCGTGCGCGAGGGCGGCCGCGGCGTGATGAAGCTGACGCAGACGGCGAAAGTCGAGCCGAACAAGCTGCTCGAGCTCATCGCCGAGGACCCGCAGGTGAAGTTCTCGCCGAACGGCGTGCTGTCGTTCCCGCTGCACGCGCACGGCCCCGAGGTCATCGCGCACATCGACGAGCTGCTGCGGCGGATCAGCGCAAGCGGAACGAATTCATGAACGCGCCGGCGTGCGACGGCACGAACTCGTCCGCTCGACGAAACCGAGCTGATAGAGCCGCCGGCCGACGGTGAACGTCCGCACGACGACGCGGTACTTCCCCGAGGCGAAGTCGATGCTCTGCCCCGGATGGCCGTAGAACGACCCGCGCCGCCGCTCGACGATGCGCGGCTTCTCCCACGAGCTGAGGACGCCCTCGATCGCGCCGTCGAGCGAGATGCGCGTCTGGCTGTCGTAGTCCGAGGTCGAGGCCATGTACGCGCTGCGGCCGAGGTCGACGGTGTACGTCGTATAGCGGACGGCGTGGCCGTTCTTCGCGGTCAGCGACTGCGTTTTGTACGCCGGCTGGCCGGGCATCGAGATCGAGAATCTCCGGTCGTAGGATTCAATGCGCTGCCAGCGCGGAGCCGGCGGCCCGCCGCCCTGCGCATGCGCCCAGACCGCGGCGAAGAGGAGGGCCGCCGTCATCGTCGCTCTCATGATTGAATGATGATAATGCGGAACGTCGACGACCTCCCGCCCGCGCCTCCCGACCGCGAGCGCGATGCGCGCGAGCTCTTCCCGCTCGACATGAGCCCCGAGGAGTACGCCGCACGGCACCGCCACGAGTGGCTCTGCTTCTCGTTCGACGACTACCGCTACGCGGATCCGGAGCTGGACCGATGGATCCAGCGGCTGGGCGACATTTTCTTCAATAGGTGAGCCGCGGATACCAGTCCGTCCCCCGCCCTTCCGGCGTCAGATCGAACAGGTTCCACAGCGGCCAGAACATGTCGACGTGCCGCCCGTCCTGTCCCGCCTCGGACGGCTCGTACAGGAGCTCCGTCGAGTAGAAGTGGCGCACCTTGCCGTCGCGGCGCACGAATACGTTCGCGGCCGGAAGCTGCGCGCCTTTCGCGTCCTCGCTGTGGTAGTCGCGGTTGTACGTGTTGCCGGCCGACGACAGCAGCCGCAGGTTGCGCCAGCCGCGCGGCCGCGTGAAGCCGAGGATGCGCTCGATCGGCGACTTCGCCACGACCGCGAGGTTCACGCGCTGCACCACGTGCGGCGCTTCGCCGTCGAGCGCGTCGAGGATCGACGTGCAGCTCACGCACGGCGCCTTCATCTGCGGACCGAACATGTAGCTGTAGACGATCAGCGAGTCCTTGCCGTCGTCGAACAGCTCCGAGAGCCGCACCGGGCCGTTCGTGCCGTCGAAGACGTAGTCCTCGGGCGGCTCGCCGCCGAGCGGCAACGTTCTGCGCTTTGCCGCGACACTCTCGACGTTGCGCCGGAGGTCCTTCTCCGCTTCGAGAAGCTCGTTGCGGGCAGCGCGGTACTCAGCGTTTTCGCCGGGGAAGCTGATGTCGTGCATGGCGCCATGCTACACTCCGCGCGCTTCCGTGCGCCGGTTCCTACCGATCCTCGTCGCAGCGCTCGCGCTCTTCGCCTGTCACCGCAAGCCGTCCACGCCGCCCGACGTCATCGTGCGCGTCGGCGACCGGCTGGTGACGCTCGCCGACTTCAAGCGTTACATCGAGCGCAACGCCGGCACCGACCTGGCGCAGGTCACGCCCGAGGTCGCCAGCGCCATGCTCGACCAGTACGTCGAGGAGATCCTCCTCTCCGAGTACGCCGCCGCACATGGCATCGAGGTGCCGGCCGAGCAGATCGCCTCCGCCGTCCGCACCGAGGCCGGATCGACGGTGATCGAGAAACGCGACGAGATGCGCCGGCAGAAGCTCGTCGCCGACCTGGTGACGGAGAGCGGCGCGCCGTCGGACAACGACATCCGCGCCTATTACGAGCAGCACGCCGCCGACTTCCGCAGCGGCGAAGAGGTCCACGTCAAACAGATCCTCGTCCACGACGAGAACCTGGCCAACGACATCGAAGACAAGCTCAAGCACGGCGCGGCGTTCGAGGAGCTGTCGAGCCAGTACTCGCTCGCGCCGAACGCCAAGAAAGGCGGCGAGATCGGCTACGTCAGCCGCGGGCAGCTGCCGAAAATGTTCGAGGACGAGGTCTTCGCGCTCAAGCCGGGCGGCATCAGCCCGGTCATCCGCACCGAGTCGAGCTATCACATCTTCAAGGTGGAGGACCGCCGCGCGCCCGGCCTCATCGACCTGCAGACGGCCGCGCCCGTCATCCGCGAGAAGATGAAGGACGACGCGCTGCGCCAGCGGGTCGCCGACACCGTCAAAACCGCGCGCGGCGAGCTCGCCGTCGCCGTCCTCACCCGCCGGCTGCCGTTCCGCTACTCCGGGACGCTGCCGAAGAACGAGAACGAATAAAGAACTGCCGGCGGGGGTTCTGCGTCGAAGCCGATATGAAGAAAACCCTTCTCGCTCTTGTCATTGCGGCCGTCGCCAGCGCGGCGGGCGCCGCGCAGCTCCTCGAGGCCATCGTCATCCGCGTGGGCGACCGCATCGTCACGCGCACGCAGTACCTCCAGCGCCTGGCCGAGGGCTACAACGAAATCGAGCAGACCGTGCCGCCGGCGGATCAGGCCGCGAAGAAGGCCGCGTTCAAGAAAAACCTCGTCGACGAGATCGTCTCCGAGCTCCTGCTCAAGGACCGCGCCGACCGTCTGAACATCACCGTCACCAGCGACGAGATCAAGGACTCGATCCTGCGCGTGAAGCAGCAGTTTGGCATCACCACAGATCAGCAGTTCGACGAGTCGCTCAAGAAGTCGAACATGACCCGCGCCGAGATGGAAGGGCGCATGCGCGACACGATCCTGACGAACAAGCTGTTCGCGCGCGAGCTGCGGCCGCGCGAGGACTTGACCGACAAGGAGCTCCGCGAGCGCTACGACCGCGAGAAGGAGCATTACCGCCTGCCCGAGCGCGCGCACCTGCGCGAGATCATCGTGCTGCGTCCGGACAATCCGGCGCAGGTCGCCGCGGCGCGCCAGCACGCCGAGGAGCTGGCCAAGCAGGCCAGCAGCGGCGCCGACTTCGCGCTCCTCGCCAAGACCGCCTCCGAGGCGGCCACGAAGGACAAGGGCGGCGACCTTGGCGAGGTCGCGCGCGGCGAGCTCCTCCCCGAGCTCGACAAAGCCGTGTTCAATGCCACGTCCGGCCAGGTCATCGGCCCGATCGAAGCGAAGACCGCCTGGCACATCATCAAAGTCGAGCAGCGCCTCCCGTCCGAAGTCCCGGCCTTCGAGACCTTGAAGGAAAAGCTGCGCAAGGACGTGAGCGACGAGGCGTGGCAGCGCGACTACAAGGCGTACGTCGACCGCCTGCGCAAGGACGCCTTCATCCAGATCAACGACGCCAACATTCCGACGACGTAGTCTACGTCGCGGAGAACCCCCTCCGCCCGCCCACCCTGAAACGCCGCCCGTGACTCCACGGGCGGTAGTGTTTTGCACGCTTTGCGCGATGCGGTCGTACCCTTTTGCGCGTGAGTACGATCGGGGAGGCCGCGGCGGCGATTCGCGCGCTGCGTCCTCGCAACGTCGTCGTCTTCACCGGCGCGGGCGTCTCGGCCGAGAGCGGCATTCCGACGTTCCGCGGCGAAGGCGGGTTATGGCGCAACTTCCGCGCGGAGGAGCTGGCCACGCCGGAAGCGTTCGCTCGCGATCCCGCCATGGTGTGGGAGTGGTACGAGTGGCGCCGCGGCCTGGTGCGCGCGGCGGAGCCGAACGCGGCGCACCGCGCCGTGGCCGCGCTCTCCGACGCTGTCGTCGTCACGCAGAACGTCGACGCGCTGCATGCGCGCGCCGGCTCCGCGGACATCGTCGAGCTGCACGGAAGCCTCTTCCGCGTCCGCTGCGTGCGCGAGCAGCGCGTGCGCGCGGCGCCGGAGCCGTTCGCGGTGCTTCCGCCCCGCTGCGAGTGCGGCGCGCTGCTCCGCCCCGACGTCGTCTGGTTCGGCGAGATGCTGCCCGAAGACGCGCTGGCGCGCGCGTCGGCGGTCATGCAGGGCGCCGACCTCGTCCTCATCATCGGCACCTCGGGCATCGTCTATCCCGCCGCAGGGCTCGTGGCGCTCTGCCGCGGCACGACGATCGAGATCAACCCGCAGACGAGCGCGCTCGGCTCGCGCTGCACGTACGCCGTCGCCGCGACCGCGGCCGCCGCCACGCCGCCGCTGGTCGAAGCGATTCTGGAGACACGCTGATGTTCGACTCGATGATTGCCGATCTTCCGCTCGACGACCGCCCACGCGAGCGCCTGCACCGGTACGGCACGAGCCGGATGTCGGACGCGGATCTCCTGGCCATCCTCCTCGGCTCCGGGACCGAGGGGAAGAGCGTCATCGAGTTAGCGCAGGACATGCTGGCCGAAGGCGGCGGGATTCCGATCCTCGCCAGAAACGACCTCGACCAGCTTTTGAAAACGAGAGGCGTCGGCCTTGCCAAGGCCGCACGCATTGCCGCGGCGTTCGAGCTTGGACGCCGCTCCGCCCTACAAGCGGTCAAAGAGCCGCCGGTGTTCGACCCGCGAACGCTGGCCAAGAAAGCGATCGCGCGGATGCGCGACTTCATGCAGGAGCACCTGATCGGCGTCTTCCTCGACAGCCGCGGACACGTTCTCCGCGAGCGCGAGATCTACGTCGGTACGATCGACCGCGCCATCGTCTCCACGCGCGACGTTCTCCGGTTCGCCCTCGATGCGAATGCCACCGGCGTCGTGCTCTACCACAACCATCCGTCCGGCGACATCACGCCGTCGGCGGAAGACTGCGAATTCACCGACCGCATGTCCGAGGTGCTCGAGCTCGCGAACATGAAGCTCGTCGACCACTTGATCATCGGGCGGAAGGTCTACAGCTCGCTGAAAGGAAGGAGCCTCTATTGATGATGTAACCTCGCTGCATGACATCGACGGCGTCTCTCGACGGCAAGACCGCGGTGGTGACCGGTGCGTCCAGCGGCATCGGGCGCGCCGCCGCGGTGGAGCTGGCGCGCCGCGGCGCGAACGTCGTGGTGGCAGCACGGCGGGCGGAGCGGCTGGAGGCGGTCGTCCGCGAGTGTGAAGCGCTCGGCGTCCGCGCCACGGCGGTCGTCGCGGACGTCACCTCGCGCGACGATTGCCGCCGCCTGATGGAGAGCGCTGGCGACGTCGACATCCTCGTGAACAATGCCGGCTTCGCGGTCTTCGAGGCCATCGAGACCGCGAAGCCGGATGACCTCGCGGCGATGCTGGAGACGAACTACCTCGGCACGGTCTGGTGCACGCAGGCGGCGCTGCCGCGGATGTTGGCCCGCCGCGCCGGGACGATCGTCAACGTCGCCTCGATCGCCGGGATCATGGGCTACGCGCGCATGGGCGGCTACTGCGCGACGAAGTTCGCGATCGTCGGCTTCACGGAGGCGCTGCGCGACGAGGTGCTCGGGCGCGGCGTGCGCGTGGCGCTGGTCTGCCCCGGCACGACCGACACGGAGTTCTTCGCGCAGGCCGAACGTGGCAAGATGCCGGGCGCGTCGCGGCTGATTCCGGCGGTGAGGCCGGAGCGGGTCGCGCGCGCGATCGCCGACGCCGCCGAGGATGGGCACTATCGTCGCATCCTGCCGCTCGGCGCCGCGCTCTACATGCGACTGAAAGAGATGTTTCCGCGACTCGCGCACCTTCTCATGCGCCGCGTCTCCGCGATGCTGGAGAAGGGATGAAACGCCGCGCGCCGCTGACCACAGCGCTGCTCGCCGTCATCACGCTGGTGTGGCTGTTCGAGGCGTTGACCGGCGCGCAGAACGACACGAACCAGCTGGTCGCACTCGGCGCGATCGTGCCCGGCACGCTCGGCGACGTTCATCAGTACTGGCGCCTCGTCGCCGCGATGTTTCTGCACGGCGGCTGGCTGCACTGGGCCTCGAACTGCTGGGCGCTCTACCAGCTCGGAACGCTCTACGAGATCCTCTTCGGCACGCGCCGCTTCGCGATCGTCTACTTCGTCAGCGGCGTGATCGCCTCGGCGGTGAGCGCCGCGCACCTGGTCGACGAGCCGGCCGTCGGCGCCAGCGGCGCGATCTTCGGCGTCCTCGGCGCGTTCATCTTCTCGATCTCCCGCTCGCCGCGCTATCGAAGGCAGCCGTGGACGCGCAGCCTGATCTCGCAGCTGGTGTTCTGGATCGGCCTCAATCTCGTGATCGGCTTTTCGATCAAGTACATCGACAACTTCGCGCACATCGGCGGCCTGATCGCCGGCCTGCTCCTCGGCTTCCTTCCCCACCACGAGCCGCCCCCGCCGCCCGCGGAAAGCGTGATCGACGTCGAGCCGCGCTACGACCACTACGGAAGCGAGTAACGCCGGCGTCCCGCCGGCCGCGCGGCGTCCCGCCGCGCGTCACGCCTTCCGCAAAATCACCCGCAAATCCTGTCCCCCAAAAAACCGCTCGTTGAGCGCCGAAACGAGCGCCGAGTCTCCGGCGAACCGGTTCGCCTCGGGAAACGGATGGACCGCCCCCACCTCCTCCACCGCAAACCCGTGCTCGCGCGCGAGCAGGACGAGGGCGGCGGGGTGGCGGGGGGCGAGGTGGGTGGGGTCGCGCCAGAAGTCGGAGGCGGTCATCGCGAAGGCTTCGGCGTTCGGCGTTTCGATGATCAGCAAGCCGCCGGCGCGGAGCACGCGCGCGGACTCGCGATACAGCGCGAAGAGCACGTCGACCGGCAAGTGCTCGACGACGTGCATCGCCACCACGGTTCCGATCGAAGCGTCCGCGAGCGACGCGAAGCAGCCGGGGACTCCGGCGACGCCGGCGTCGATGCCGCGCGCGCGCAGATCGGCCACCGAGCGCTCGTTCGTATCGAAGCCGCGCGCCTCGACGCTCGCATCGCGACACGCCACGAGGAGCTCGCCGCGGCCGCAGCCGACGTCGATCAGCGGCGCGTGCGTCTTCGCCAGCTCCACGTACGGCGCCACCGACGCGCGCACCTCGGCCTCGCTGCCGCGCATCCCGTCCTCGAGGCGGCGATAGAGGAAATCCTCGCGCACCGCTTCGGGCGCGCGATCGAGGAACGGGTTCGTCACGTCGCGCAGGCGCGCCGCCACCGACTCGATTTTCTGATCGAGCGCGGCGATCAGCGCGTCGTTGCGGCGCGCCGCCACCGGGATCAGCTCGCGCACCTGCGCCAGGTCGCCGGCCAGCGCCTCGTCGGCGCGGCGCACGTCGCTTTGCACGGCGGCGAGATCCGCCTTCAGGTCGGAGCGCAGCGCGGCGATCTCGCGGTGAAGATCCGCGAGCAGATCGATGAGAACGACGTTGAAGTTCTTCTGCCGCTCCGCCTCCTGCTCGTTCGCACGGCTGACGAGGCGCCGCACGAAGCGGAACAGCCACTCGAACTTGGCCGGGCGGGGGCGGTAGCGCCGGTCGTCCTGCCACACCTCCCGCCAGGCGTCGGCGCCGGCGGGAGGTGTGTCGACGAAGTGCGGCATGGGGAGATTATGCGTTCGCGGCGGGCTCTTCGACGGACTCGACGCCCTCGGCCACGACCTCGACCTGGATCTGCGCGGCCACGTCCTTGTGCAGGCGGACCTCCACGTCGTGCGTGCCGAGGGTCTTGATCGGGTGCGCCAGCTCGATGCGGCGCTTGTCGACCTTGTGGCCCTTCGCCTCGAGCGCGTCGGCGATGTCATTCGCCGTCACCGAGCCGAAGAGCTGGCCGTGCTCGCCCACGCGCTTCTCGATCGTGATCTTCGTCCCCTTCACCGCCTCGGCGGCCTTCGCCGCGGCGTCCTTCTCCTGCTGCGCGAGGAGCGTCCACTTCTTGCGCTCCTGCTCGATGCCCTTGAGATTGCCGGGCGTCGCCTCGCGCGCGAGGTTCTTCGGCAGCAGGTAATTGCGGGCGTAGCCGTCCTTGACGGTGACGATGTCGCCGCGTGCGCCGAGGCCGCGGATCTCGTCAGTCAGAATGACTTTCATCTGAGTCGTCCTTTCGCTTCATAAAGTGTCGGAAATCGAAGAATGAGTCGAACAATCCGGCCATGCTCAGCAGCAGCGGCGCCACGAAGCCGGCGAACGTCAGCACGACCAGCATCGCGTACGCGAGCAGCGACACGCCCAGGCCCGCGCCGAACGTCACCAGCAGCGAGCGGAAGATGGCCAGCCCTTGCACGAGATAGAGGAAGACCACCACGGCCAGGATGTTCGCGCCGACGTGCTGCGCCACGCCCTTCATCAGCGGCGAAACGCCGCCGAGGATGAACGCGAAGAGGAGCCAGTCGGGAAACGCCAGGTTGCGGAACAGGTACGGCGTGGCCAGCGAGACGTCGCCGCCTTCGACTGCGGCGCGCCACCCGCGCAGCCGCCCGAACAGCAGCAGACTGAGAAGGAGGACGACGCTGACGTCGATGACGCGGAAGCCCGGCGTGCAGAAGACGGCGATGTCGGTCAGCTTCTTCGCCGCCGACGACGCCTCCATGCCCACCTTCGCGTACATGTCGGCGAACGCCGCGCCGGTCTTGCGCGTGACCTCGACCTGATCGGCGTAGAGCGAGAAGTCGAGCAGCGCGCGCGAGCCGAGCTCGGCGAGGAACATCCCGCCGGCGGCGAAGACGAGCGCCACGAGCAGCACGCGGCCGAACGCTTCGCCGCGCTGCACCATCGGCAGCACGGCCATCGTCGGCAGGGCGATGCAGAGGATCAGCGCGCCGAGGTACGCGTAGTCGCTGCGCGGCAGCGGACCGGTGGCCACGGCGAAGGCCGTGAAGAACGCCGCGAAGGCGACGCCGAGCGCCAGAGCGAGCCACGCCGCGCGCTGGCCCAGCCGGATCCCGCAGTGCAGCAGCACCGCCGGAAGCAGCGTGACGACCTGCGTCACGAGCATCAGCACGGTCAGCCCCGCGTGGATGACGAAGCTGCGCGCCGCCGGCTTTCCCGACGGACGCCCCGGCACCGCCACCGGCTCGCTCTGCACGGACGTTTCGGTCATCAGTCGGCCGTGAACGGCAGCAGCGCCGCGATGCGCGCGCGCTTGATCGCGTTCTGCAGCTTGCGCTGGTGCAGCGCGCAGGTGCCGGAGATCCGGCGCGGAAGGATCTTGCCGCGCTCGGGGATGAACTGCTGCAGCGTCTTCAGATCCTTGTAGTCGATGTACTCGATCTTCTCCACGCAGAACTTGCAGACGCGCTTGCGGCGGTAGAAGAACTTCTTCTTTCCGCCCTGCTGGCCGGGTCCGCCGGCGGATGCGCCGCCGCCCGGGCCGGAACGACGAGGTCCAGTCGTTGCCATCGTTTTTCTCCTTTACTCCGCCGCGGCTTCGCCGCCGCGGGGCTCTTCCGCCGCGGGAGCGGCAGCCGCAGGAGCAGCAGCCGGCGGAGCCGGCTCCGGCGCCGCCGCGGGCGTGAATGCAGGCGCCGGGCGGACGCGCTCCTTCTTGGGGTTCTTCTTGGCGAGCTTGTCGGCGCGTTTGTGCTCGAGGTCCGTGCGCACGATCATGTGGCGCAGGATCCGGTCGGAGTTCTTCATCCGACGGTCGAGCTCCGCGAGCGAGCCTTCGCTCTCGAAGACGAAGAGGTGGTAGTTGCCTTCGTTGAACTTCTGGATGGGATAGGCGAGACGCCGGCGCCCCCACGCTTCTTCGTGCGAGAGCTTCGCGCCGGTCCCCTCGGCGATCTTCTTGAATTCGCCGACGAGGTTCGTCGCTTCCTCCTCCGGTACTTGCGGAGTGAGGATGAACAGGACTTCGTAAGTCCTCATGATTCCTCCTTCTGGCCTAGCGGAGTCCCGTCGCTGCGGGGCTCAAGGAGCTGGCAGATTGTGAAAGATGTCCGGCACCAAACCGGGGCCGGCAAGTCTACGGAAAGGGCCGAGGCCGCGCAAATATTTCTCGCCGCTATAAGATCCGCGTTCATGCGCCGCTTCATTCCGCTCTGCATCCTCTTCTTCGCCGCCGCCGCCCTCGCCCAGCAGGACCCCAAGCTCTTCCAGGAGCTCCGCTGGCGCGGCATCGGTCCGTTCCGCGGCGGCCGCACCGTCGCCGCCGCCGGCGTCGCCGGCCAGCCGCACGTCTTCTACATCGGCGTGAACAACGGCGGCGTCTGGAAGACCGACGACGCCGGCCGCACCTGGACGCCGATCTTCGACGACCAGCCGAGCGGCTCGATCGGCGCCATCGCCGTCGCGCCGTCCGACCCGAACGTCGTCTACGTCGG
>Ga0070713_100000889_pt1 | contig 19162 bp, 20 predicted proteins | sample LARL82metaG_FD_65465 | JGI IMG/M metagenome (GOLD analysis project Ga0070713, IMG submission 65465) | Corn, switchgrass and miscanthus rhizosphere microbial communities from Kellogg Biological Station, Michigan, USA - LAR L8-2 metaG | ecosystem: Host-associated > Plants > Roots > Rhizosphere ...
GAAGCTGAGGCAAACAACTCAACATAGCCGGTAGCCCGCGTCGGGTCGGACCAGCTGCCACGCTCCAAGATCTCGAATGCCGAGAAATCGTTCATCGCTGCCCCCCTTAAAAGGCAGATCAGAAGCATATCGATGTGCAAGCTCGTTGGGCAGCCCGAATGTCCGCTTTGGGTCATCAGCGGACGTCTGCTGGGCAATGGCGCGTGTCGGCTAAGGGCCCAATAGCAGACATCCCTGCAGCGCACGCATTGCCAGATCGGCAGTCTTCTCGACTTTGAATGGCGGCCCACAGGCAGATCTATTCCCGTGACCTTTCGCTTTGAATTCATAAAAACGTTATCGGGAATGAAGCGTTCATTGCCACAGACCAGGAATAGCCTGGTGCATTCGGCAGTCTTTCCTGTGAATCCAAACACAGGAGAGAAACATGAAGAAGCTTCTTATAATCTTGGCCGCGCTCAGCATCACGGCGTCAACAGCATCTGCCCAGTCCTTCTGCACATGCGATGGCACGGGCAATGTCCTGAAGTTCACAAATAATCCGATCACCTATCAGAATCGGGCGCCTGCAATAGCTGCAGTTCGTCCGAACGGATCACAGGCGTTCGCCATGGCCCCAGGACGCGGGACAGGAGTTAATTCGAATGATCCCGCAGTTACGGGCGGCGGCACCCTCGGCTACAACGAAATGATCCGTAACTATTAGACTCACGAAAAGCAGGGCGGTCGTCAGCCGCCCTGTTTCTCTTGTCTGAGGTCGAGGCGAACGCCAGTCCGTACAAACGGGCACCTCCAATCGCGCTACGTGTACGAATGACCGATGTCCGCTATGGGTCAGAAGCAGACATGTGCAGTGCGAAGGCCGGTGTCCGCTAGGTGGCAATAGCGGACTCTCAAGCAAGTCACGATTTACGGCGTCATCGCCGCGGCGGCGCGCGTTCTAAAATCAGTACGGTCAGCCAGTATGCGCGTTACAAAATCATAGAAAGCACACGAGCCACACTTTTTGGTTCCTTTTGCTCCCGGCCACCCTCTCGGTAGAAGCATTGATTGTTACTAGGCTGCTAGCCTTGTTTCCTTTAACTCGATGACGCTGAGCCCGAGCTGCTGCAATAGACGATAGATCGTATCAATCTCGACTTGCTGTGGTCTTGGCATGGGTGCCCGCATGAACGGGCTCGGGATTAGTCCGCGCAGCCACGCAGCAGTTTTGTAACGTATGTGTAGGCGACCCATGTCGGCCACGTATTCTTGCAATTGAGAAAGTCCGCCGTCCCAAATCTCGCGGGCCTTGTCGATGTCTTTATTGTCCCAGGCTTCAAGGTGATCCAACATCGGATCGAGCGCAAAATTCCAAAAACCCGATAGCGTTCCGTCAAACATCCCTGTTGCCTTGTATTCATGAAAGCGGGATGCGAGAGCGCCCATTACCGCAACGTGCCGATCCAAACCACGCAGACCGTTGGCGATGAGGCGGAAGCCATCGTACATGTAGGTCATCTTCCAGCCGACTATGTTTTTAACTTCGTTGCAAATTTTTAGCGTCGCCCCGAGAGGGAGCCCAGGATGGAACGGCGGCTTCGCGCCACCGACCGGGTGAGTAACGATCGGCAGGTCAACCGCCCGATCCTGAGCAATAATCTGATCGAGCCAAATCTCGGGATAATTGTCGGCGTCCCAACACGACGTGACGTCCTGAGCACCACCCGGCGGCGTGACAAAAATACCGTCGACGCCAAGTGCCTTACAGTCCTTGGCCGTCTCCACTGTCTCTTCCGTTGTCAGTGCCCAGGTTCCGGCGATAACGGGGATCTTGCCGTTAATCTCTTCCATCGCGACCTCGAGGACGCGGCGTTTTTCAGCCCGGGTCAGATAGAAAATCTCGCCCGCCTCGGGATTGATGCATAATCCGCCGCCCATCCGGACGAATTTTTCGTTCTTGAGGAAATGTTGCAGGAATTGGCGGTAAGCCAATTCGTCGACCTTCATCTGACGATCGTAGGGCAGCAAAGCCGCAACGTAGAGACGGTCTCCGATAGTTTTCATGATCCTCGCTCCTGCACGCATGGGCGTTAATTAGGGGGATACTTCCTCGAGCACTCGACCGTTCGTCTCAATCGCAAACAGGGCGGTGACCACGGCTGCTAGGGCCGCAATGAGACCGAACGCAAGAAAGACATTTTCTAGTCCGCCGGCGATCATCAATCCGACCACGCTCGGTCCAATCATCGAGGCGAGCCGCAGCCAGGCCGTCGCTACTCCGACTCCCATTGCTCGTGCTCGCGTCGGATAAAGCTCTGGCGTGTAGAGGTAGACACCGATTGACAAAACGGATGAAAAGAAAAAAGCAATGCTGACCATTGCCAGGACTCGCTCAGGTGAATTTGCGCCGATGAACCACAACGTTCCTAACGCAATTGCTGAGCCGGCAAAAGAAACCGCGAACCAAGGACGCCGGCCAAAGTAGTCAATCGTTAGGGCGCATGTCAGAGTTCCAAGCAAGCCTATGACTTGTGTGAGCAGGCCATATTGTAGTGATAGGGCGAGCGGCAAATGGAAAACCGTGCGATAAATTGTAGGCAACCAGACAGTCAATCCATAGGTAATGAGATAAGCCGCAAACCACATTAGCCAGACAACCAGCGTGCGTCGGAGATACTGCGCACCGAAAAGGTCTGACCAAGAAGCTGATTGTTGACGCGTGGTGACAACGGGCTGCGCCGGGGGCAATGGCTTACCGCTTGACGTTGCAGTCTCTCGTTCAATGTACGACATTGAAGCTTCGGCTTCATTGTCGCGCCCACGTACCGCCAACCAGCGCGGGGATTCCGGCAGCAATCGCTGCATAAATACAGCAAGAATTGCAGGGGCTGCGCCAACCAAAAACATGTAATGCCAGCCGAGATTGGGCACGACCCAACTGCCCAACAGCGCCGCACCTACAAGACCGATCGGAAAAACCAGCTCATACAAAAGGACGAAACGGCCGCGCCCTTTGGCACGTGTAATCTCACTAATGTAAACAGCAGCAATCGGTACTTCGCCGCCGAGCCCAAAGCCCTGTAGCGTTCGAAACACGAGTAGCGACTGGTAGTCCCAGGCGAACGCGCAGCCGATGCTCATGACGGAAAATAACAGCACGGACCAGACCATCGCCCTCACGCGTCCGAAACGCTGCGCAAGCCAGCTAAAAAGCAATGCGCCAAACAACTGGCCGAGATAGCCTACCGATATCATGAAGCCGACTTGCGGCGACGTGAGTTTCCACAAAGGCACCAGCACCGGCAACACGAACGCAATTGCCAAAGCGTCGAATGCGTCAAAAAATGTGGCTACACCAATGATGACCCGTGCTTTGACGTGCCAACCTGAGATTGGCAGTCGCTCAATCCGCGAAACGATCTCATCGATTTTGGAGCTATCGATACTTGAAGCGACTGCGTTGATTGCGGCCATGCCATTCCTCCCCAGGAATTTCGACGTCTTTTGTGGTTGAGATCATTTTTTTGCGTCAGCCCAAATAATGGGCCATCTACGAAGAAATACAATTCAGCTTGTTCTCATATTGATATGAATATGCTTCATGATAAAATGGCCGCATGAATCTCAAGTCTGTCGACCTTAATCTGCTCGTTGCTTTTGATGCGCTGATGGCAGAGCGCAGCGTTTCACGAGCGGCCGCGAAGTTAGGAATCACGCAGTCTGCGCTTAGTCATGCTCTCAAGCGCCTTCGTATCATGTTCGGTGACCCCCTTATGCGGCGTGGGCCGCGGGGCATGGAGCCAACTGAGCGCGCGATATCGCTCCAACAGCCAATGAATGGCATTCTCGCCAATATTCATTCGATTATTAGCACCAAGCTGGCCTTTGATCCTGCGCGAACAAAGCGCACTTTCAAATTGTCAATGAGCGACGCGATGAGTGTCGAAGCGCTTCCTTTGATCGTCCGCAAACTGCGCAAATACGCTCCGAATATCGATTTGTTGGTTACATCGTCGGGACCAAAAGATGCTTGTTCCCGGATTATCAATGACGAAGTAGAGATTGCAATCGGTGTTTTTCCGCACGTGCAGCCGGAGCTCTTGCGACGTGAACTCTACCGAGATGAACTAATATGTGTGGCCGATAAAAATAATCCCCGATTGAGGCGCGGACGCATGGACGAGAAATCATATCTCGCCTCCCCGCACGTGACAGTCGCGCCCAATCTCGATTCTGGCGTTCAGTTGGATGAGATATTTGTCGCGATGGGGCTGAATCGTCGCGTCGTTGCCACCGTTCCACATTACATTGCACTTCCCGCGTTGATACGAGGAACGGATCTGATCGGACACACGCGCTTGCGTCTCGTCAACGTGCTTCGTAGCTCGTCGAATCTTGTCGTGTTTCCAATCCCGGCGCAAATTCGCGTTCCTGAGCTGTCGTTTGAAGAGATTTGGCATGCTCGTTATGAGGACGACCCGGGGCACCGCTGGTTGCGTGATCTCATAATTGATGCAGTGCGCAGTTAGGCGGTTAACTTAGAGAATTTGCGGAACGTGGCCGGCAAGCCGGGGGCCTGTACGCTGACATCCCAGCGCGTTTACTTCGCAATTACGGGGCTCAATGTACGCTTTGGTCATTAGCGGACATTCTGCGATCCGAAAGCATGTCCGCTCTTACACCGAAAGCAGACATTCGATGCGCCATCACGGCGAGATGTGAAATTCGTTCGGTAAATTGCAGTCTTCAAAATCACGCTTGTTTGTGTCGAGATTTTCAAGGTTGAAGAATAGGCACTCGTCATGAACAAAGTGCGGGCCCGCATGCCATGTTGCAACGTGAAGTTTGATCAGACAGTTGCCAGGAATTCGAAATGCTGCAATCCGGCCGATCTCCGGTTGCGTGCCGTCAGCAAGATCGCTGGGCGGAGCTACGCCGATAAACCACTCGTTACCCTGCATTGACCCCAGACACTGGCTAACGCGCCGATGCCGCGCCATCTTGGAGAAGGCAAGCCCATTCTTCTTAAGGTCCATAATCCACAAGCGCGGCGTGCCATTCGTAAGAATCAACTTCGGCTCTTTGCCGCTAGTTTCAGGATCGTAAGGATTGCTGTCGAATTGGCTGCCCGCAGCGCGGGGATAAATAATTTCGCCGAATGGCGCAAATTCCTTCGGCTCGAGCGCTTGCGCTGGGAGTTCGGTCACGGCAAGTATGGTCATACGCGATGTGCCGCATTGGCGGTAATTGTGAACATTTAGATCATCAATGGCTAAGCCATCCTACGTCAATCACCTCCCTGCTTGTAGACATTTCAGGTTTTCTCTCGTGCCAATAATAACTAACCGCTTTACCCGAAAGCGGACATGTGCAGTGCAATTCGGCGTGTCCGCTAAGTGCCAAAAGCGGAAATCCAGAACGGAATATCATGCGCGGAGTTGCGCTAGGACGCCTGCGATATCGCCCATGCCCCAATGCTCGACGATCCGTTCATTTTGCACCCGAAAAATATCGCACGAAGTAAAGCGCAACGACCGACCCGTTGGCGCGATGCCAAAATAGGTGCCTTTGTGTGTGCCGGTGTAGACGAAGCTCGCCGCTACATGGTCCTTATCTGCGACCACAGCTTCGATTGTGACTTTCAGATCCGGTAGTCCAGTTAGTCGTGCATTGAAAAAAGTAATAGTCCCTTGCTTTGGAGTCACATTCGGAGGCGGCGGTGGCGCAGCAGCACTGGCTTGGTGGTTGACGTAGTTATCGTCGAAAAGCGTAGCGAACCCCTCAATGTCGTGCGCGCTCAACGTCGCAGCGAACCGCTCGGCCAATGACATCGTCGACGAACCACTTTGTGCAAATACGGGCGAAGCGAGGCTCCCAGAAACCAGAAGTCCTACTGCTGCTACTGCCTCCCTACGATTCTGCATCATATCCTCCGTCAACAGTTCGCGTGCCTGCTGCGCAGCGCGTTGCGACCTATTTCAATGGGACGACTGCGGTGACGTCGATTTCGACTAGCATGCCCGGCCAGGCAAGTTGGCTGATGGTCAGGAGCGTGTGAGCTGGCATCGGTATCGTCCCAAATATATCCTGCCGGCACTTCCCGAACTCGGCCTGATATCGCACGTCAGTCATATAAGTGACCATCTTCGCAATATCGCCAAGTGTGGCACCGTTCTTTTCAAGCGCACGCTTGATCTTGTCGAACGCATACTTGCACTGCGCGGTGAAATCGCCCTTGTGCAGAATATCACCGCCCTTCCCATTCTCATCCTCGGACCCAACGCCAGCGAGAAAGATCATCTTACCAGGGCCCGTCACAGTCACCGCTTCCGAGAACCGTCCTTTGGTCCATTCGCTATAGTTGTAGTTTTTCTTTTCGAATGTCTGAGCCGACGCTATCAACGGCATCATGGCAACCGACACGACCGCAAGGGCCACAAAAGCGCACAAATTTCGCATAGCGCTATCTCCTTAATTGAACGATTGAGGGCTGAGCAGTAGCTATCCCAGTGTTTCCAGGTGAACTCGGACTAGATCGGTAATTATAGTGCCTGTCCGGTCAAATGTCCGCTTCGGTCCCCTATTGGGGCTAAATCCCACATTGCGTCCGCGCGCAACAATTTTTACGCCCGCATCTCACCGGAGCCGTGCAGTCGCAGCGGCGCAGTTGACCCAATATTGGATTTCAAGAACACTCGTCGACCGAATAAGTCGTGCCCTTGTATTGTTGGGAGGATGAAATGCGTTCCATCTCCGTCGTGTTATTCACCGTCATGATCTTTGGCAGTGCACAAGCGGGCGAATATATGGAGAAGACGCCATTTCAATTGTCGCGCGCGTTTTCACCCGGCGTCATCACATCAGGAGGAAATACGGTATGGGTCGCCGGCCAGACCGCGACGCAAGACAGTCAAGGCAACAACATCGCCAATAATTTCGAAGCCCAAGTCAAACAAGTGTTTTCACAAATTGACGGCGTCTTGAAACGCGCCGGCGGCAGTCTCGACAACGTCGTTACCATGACGGTTTTCATCAAGGAATCGCGCTATGGCGATAAGTTTGTGGAAATGCGCAAGGACCTTTTTAAGAATGGGAATTATCCGGGCAGCGCACTAATCACCGTGACGAACTTCGCGAGGCCCGGAATTGAGATCGAGGTTCAGGCTGTCGGCGTGATCGGTGATACTTGCTCGACAGAAAATCCCTGTTCGGCCGAAGGAAGAGCCAAAAAAGTACAAAATAAATAGGTCACTGCTTCGAACCCACAGACACAATGGCCTTGCGATTTCGTGACTGGACGGGCCTTGGTGCCGCAGAGCATGCACGGCTTACTGCAAGCGCCGGAGAATTTGCGCGCGACCTTGAGCCGCGGCTAAATGCATTCGTCGCATTCGAAGATGAAAATAACGCCCCAACTCCTGGCGTCCTCGATGGAACGCCATACGCGGCAAAGGACATTTTCTTGTCCGACACGCGCATGCCGCATGGTGGACTTTCCCAGCCGCCGTTGGTGATGGAAGGCGCGCAAGCGTCCGTGCTCGACCTGCTCGATCGCGCAGGTGGCCGGCGCATCGGCTACACCGCGATGACCGAACTCGCCTATGAACCATCCGGCTACAACGCCGTACACGGCCGCGTCAGGAATCCATGGAACGTTGATTTCGTCTCTGGTGGTTCATCATCCGGTTCGGCCGCTGCAGTCGCGAGTGGCTCGGTCGTCTTCGCTTTAGGGTCGGATACCGGGGGTTCGCTCCGCATTCCCGCGCATTGTTGCGGCGTCACCGCATGGAAACCAAGCTACGGCGCCGTGTCGGCCGCGGGTTCGATAGCTCTCGCACCGACTCTCGACACCATAGGCATTCTGGCTCGCAGCGCATCCGATTTGGCTGTTCCAGCACAAATCTTGTTTGGACCCCGCCAGGCAGCAACGGTCCGCAAGGCCGTTTTGGCCGGCGACGTCCTTGATCTTGCCGAAGCACCGATCAGCAAAGCATGCCGGGACGGAATTGATGCGATCGCCGGGTGCGGGGTCGAGTTTGTCTCTTGTAACGCGGTTGCAGCCATTGAAGCACTCGACCCTCACGTTTTTACGGTGATGCAGGCAGAGGCGGCGCGCATGCATCGGAGGCTCCTGGAAGGCGGTTCGCTTGACGCGGTCTTAACAAGACGATTGGAAAAGGGCCTGGCGATCGAAGATGAAACGCTCGCCGCTAGCGTGTCCGCGCAATCACAATTGGCTATTGATTTTATCGACAACATTTTTCGAGATGCCGAAGCACTCGTCCTTCCCGCGATTTCGATACGAACGCCGCGCGCCATCGAATGCGACCCGCGCTCGGCATCGTTCGATGCCAAGACACTCTACGAGCTCAGTCACTGGACGCGATTCGTCAATATGCTCGGCTTTCCCGCCGTAGCCATTCCTGTCGGATTCGACGATCGCGCCATGCCGATCGCCTTGCAGATCGTCGGCAAACCGCGATCCGATCATGCATTGATCGCCCTGGCAGGGGCGGTGCAAAGTCGCAGCGATTGGCACGGGCGCGTTCCCACCGGGGTGTGCGACCTGGTGACAATGTCAAATAAGGCACGGCTCCAATGATCGCTAAACCATCGACCGCGCTGGCGAAACTTCGCGTGCTGGATCTGACGCGCGTGCGCGCGGGTCCAACCTGTTGCCGCATCCTCGGCGATTTTGGCGCGGACGTTATCAAGATCGAGGCGCCTCCCGGCGTCGATCCGAATGAGGGCATGAGCGGGGCACGCGATGGCTCCGACATGCTCAATCTTCATCGCAACAAGCGATCGCTGACGCTCAATCTCAAAGAGAAGGCCGGGCATGAGATCTTCATGCGACTGGTCAAAGGCGCCGACGTCGTCGTGGAAAATTTTCGTCCTGACGTCAAAGAGCGCATGGGAATCGCTTACGAAGCGCTCAAGTCCGTCAACCAACGCATCATTCTCACGTCGATTTCGGGGTTCGGGCAAAGTGGTCCCTATCGCACGCGCGCGGGATTTGACCAGATCGCCCAAGGCATGGGTGGGCTGATGTGGGTCACGGGAATGCCCGGCGAAGGACCGATGCGCGCCGGCATCGCGGTGGCCGACAGCTCGGCCGGGGTTTACGCCGCGGTAGGGATCCTGATTGCGCTTGCCGAGCGCGAACGATCCGGCCTTGGCCAATGGGTGCAAACCTCCCTGCTGGAAGCGCAGATCGCATTGATGGATTTTCAAGCGGCACGCTATCTGGTCGATGGCGTGGTTCCCGGCCAGGCGGGCAACGATCACCCTTATTCGACGCCGATGGGCGTGTTCGAAACGTCAGATGGTTTCATCAACATCGGCGTCGGTGGCGATGGCCAGTGGCGCGCGCTCTGCGTGGCGCTCGAGCGGCCCGATCTCGGCAAAGCGCCCGAATATGCAACGCTCGAATTGCGGTTCCGCAACCGGCCGAAGCTGACCGCGCTCCTGGCCGAAATTTTCAAGACGAAAAGCTGCGCACAATGGCTGGAAGTCCTGGAACGGCAGGGTGTTCCAGCAGGCCCGATTTACAAGCTCGACGAAGTCTTTGCCGATCCGCAGGTGCAGCATCTTGGTATCGCCGCGCCGCTCCATCATCCCACGCGCGGTGACATCCGCGTCGTCAATCAACCCGTCACGCTGTCACGCACCCCGGCAAGTGTCGTTTCCACATTGCCTGAGTTGGGCGCGCAGACCGATGAAATCCTGCACGATTTGGGATATAGCGAAGCAGAAATCACCAGTTTCCATGCCAGCAAGATCGTCTGACGAACGTCCCGAATGTCGAACAACGTAACGCTGGTAACAGGCGCAAGCGGGTTCCTCGGCCACGCCGTGATGAAATTGCTCGCCCACACCGCGCACCGCGCCATTGGGTTTGATCCGCGGCCCTCGCCGACGACGCAAATCCTTGACGATCTCTCGGACCGCGACAAACTCAAAGAATTGCTCACGCGCGAGCAGGTCACGCACGTCATCCATGCCGGTGGTGTGTCCGGCCCGATGGTGATGGCCGACGACCCCGTCGGTGTCATGGGGATTAACGTCGTCGGCAGCCTCAATTTGTTGAGTGCCGCCGTAGAGGCCGGTGTCAAAACATTTGTCTATTGCTCGTCGGTCTCAGCACTTGGCAATTTCTATGAAGACCAACCCGTCGGCGAGGAGTATCCGTTGCGTCCGACATCGGCCTACGGCGCCTCAAAGGCGGCAGTAGATATTATGTTGCGCGGGTTGTGGGACAAAATACCGCTCGACCTCTGTTCGTTGCGCTACACGGCGATCTATGGCCCTGGACGACAGACTGTTTTCACTATCGAGAAAATTGTCAGCGCCGCTTTGGCAGGCGGTGTCGCGCGGATTGAGCCCCTGACCGACTGGCCTTACGTCTATATCGATGACGCTGCTCAAGCCGCCGTCTCCGCCTGTTTTTCAGAGGGTCGCAGGCAGCTCAGCTACTTTATCGCTCACCCCGCAAAGGTAAGGCCGGACGATATCGCGACGGCGGCGGCGGCGGCTGGAAAACCAGTGCGGCTCGAAGTCGACGAAAGCAAGCCGGTTTCGGCGCGAGGGCCAGTGGACACCGAAGCTGCAGCACGCGATTTCGGATTTCGCGCCAAAATAGGCCATCGCGAAGGCATTCGCCGTTTGATCGAAGCGGCGCGCTGACCAGAACGGTTGCCGATGGTCGACACGGCGGCCATAGTCACTTTATTGGGTTTTCGTGAGGGGAGCACCGATGGACTTAAAGCTGGCTGGCAAGACCGCATTGATTACCGGAGGATCGAAGGGGATCGGCCGCGCCGCCGCCGAGACTATGGCTGCCGAGGGTTGCAACGTCATCATCGTGTCGCGCAGTGCGGAGGCGCTTGCTGCGGCGAAGACAGCTATCGTGCAAAAGACGAACGTGCGCGTTGATACCGTCGCCGCTGATCTGTCCGACAGCGCCAATGTCGACCAGCTCGCTCGCGATTATCCCGGTATCGACATCCTTGTGAACAACGCGGGCGCCATTCCCGGCGGCACACTACTGAACGTTGACGAGGCGACCTGGCGCAAAGCCTGGGACCTCAAGGTGTTTGGCTATGTCAACATGTGCCGAGCTTTTTACGCGCTGATGCAGAAACGCAAGCAGGGCGTGATCGTCAACGTTGTCGGCAACGCGGCGCAAACCCATGATCCCGAATATATCTGCGGTGTTGCAGGAAACGCGGCGCTTTCGGCTTTCACTCAATCGCTCGGCAGCGTCAGTGCGAAGGACGGCATCCGCGTCGTGGCGATCAATCCGGGGCCAGTGGCCACCGATCGATTGATTGGCCTGATGAAAAAGAAGGCGCTCGATCGCACCGGGAGTGCTGACAACTGGAAGGATCTGTTCAAGCCGCTGCCGTTCGGTCGCGGTGCCAGCGCCGAAGAAATTGGCGCCGCTATTGCGTTTCTTGCCTCCGAACGTTCGGCCTATACCAGCGGATCCGTTGTGACCATCGACGCCGGATTGTCCGCACGCGCGCAAGCCTTTTGAACGAGGAATTCATGCCACATCTCACGACGGACGATGGGATCAAGCTCTACTACGAGGAAACCGGCAAAGGCATCCCCATCGTATTTATTCACGAATTTGCCGGTGACTACCGTTCGTACGAGCAGCAAGTTCGTCATTTTTCGAAGTACTATCGTTGCATTACCTTCAATGCACGCGGTTACCCACCTTCCGACGTTCCAACGGACGGCGAACGTTATTCGCAAGACCGCGCGCGCGATGACATTCGTTCTGTGCTCGACGGCCTTAAGTTAGACAGGGCGCACATCGTCGGCCTTTCGATGGGTGGCTTCGCGGCCCTTCATTTCGGTTTTACGTATCCGGCGCGCTGTCGCTCGATCGTGGTAGCCGGTTGTGGATATGGCGCCGCGCCTGGCGAGCGGGCAAAATTTGCGGAGGAAGCGGAAGCCTCCGCTAAGCGATTTGAAGAGCTGACGATGAAAAAGGCGGCAGAAGGCTACGCACTTGGCCCTACGCGCGTACAACACCAGAACAAGGACCCACGCGGCTGGCGAGAATTCGCGGATCAACTCGCCGAACATTCGACTGAAGGTGCCGCCTTGACCATGCGCGGCGTCCAGAAACGTCGCCCGTCGCTGTTTGACCTGGTCGATAAAATGAAAACGATCACCGTGCCGACGCTCATTATGACTGGGGACGAAGATTGGCCTTGCCTTGAGCCCGGCATTTTGATGAAAAAGAATATCCCAACCGCGGCGTTGGTGGTGATGGCGAATTGCGGGCACAACATTAATCTGGAGGAACCCGCGCTGTTCAATATGCACTTGTCCGATCTCTTCCAGGCGGCGGACGCCGGCGGCTGGCCGGCACGCGACCCGCGCGCAATGGCGGGCAGCATTCTCGGGCGTTGAGCAGGCGCTAGGTCGCGTTATAGCCGCCGTCGACCAGCAGGTCGGCGCCGGTCATGAAGCTTGACGCATCGCTTGCCAGAAACACCGCGGCGAGCGCGATTTCCTCAGGCTGGCCGAGCCTTTGCAGGAGATGTTTCGGACCGGACACGCGACGCGCCGTTTCCATGTCGCCAAAACGCTGGATCAACCGCTCGGTCTCGACCGCACCTGGCGATAGCGTATTGACGCGGATGTTCTGCGCTGCGTGATCAGTTGCCATCGCCTTGGCAAGTTGGATGAGTGCGCCCTTGGTCGCGCAATAGACCGCGCGGCGTGGCGCAGCGACGGATCCAAGTTGCGAGGCGATATGAATAATACTGCCGCCACCGGCTGCGATCATGGCGGGCAAAATAGCGCGGCTCATCAGAAATGCTCCGCCAACATTGACCGCAAAGACCCGGTTCCAGTCTGACAAGGTGAGATCGAGCACCGTGCCATTCGGGTCGTAGCCGGCAGCGCCATTGACCAGAATGTGGATGGCCGGACTTTTACCCAAAATCGCCTTTGTCGCGGCCTCGACATCAACCTCGCTGCCAACATCGCAATGCACACTGAAAGCCCCGGCACCGCATTTCGCAACCGCCGAGGCTGTTGCTTCGGCGGCGCTCGCATCCAAGTCCACGCAAGCGACGGCCGCCCCGGCCTCTGCGAAAGCAAGCGCGATCGCGCGACCGATCCCGTTGCCGGCGCCGGTCACAACCGCCCACTTGCCTGCCAGCGAATATTTGTTGGTTGTTGCCACAACACGCCCCTATGAAACAGCAGTGGCGATGCGGCCGAGATAGGCTTCTTGGACCCGTGGGTTTTGTTTGAGCTCTGCGCAGGTCCCGCTCGCAATCACCGAGCCGGTCTGCAGCACGTAACCGCGGCTGGCGGTTTCCAGTGCGTAGCGGGCATTCTGCTCCACCAGCAGCACGCTGGTGCCGGTCGCGTTGATGGCGCGGATGGTTCGGAATATGTCCTGCACAACGATCGGCGCGAGCCCGAGCGATGGCTCGTCGAGACAAAGCATTTGCGGCTCCGACATCATCGCACGGCCGAGAACCAGCATCTGCTGTTCGCCGCCGCTCAATGTTCCTGCGTTCTGCGCGCTCCGCTCAGAGAGGCGCGGGAACATGTCGAATATCTCGCCGATCATTCGGCGAATTTTTGTATTATCGTTTCGATTCTTGAAGCCGCCGAGTTCAAGATTTTCCCGTACCGTAAGAAAAGGAAATACGTGCCGGCCTTCCGGAACGAGCGCGATGCCGAGCTTGCTTCGCTCATGCGAAGGCATTGTCGTGACGTCACGCCCGCGAAATACGATCGAGCCATGCCGCGGTGGCAGCAAACCCGCGATCGCGCGCAGCGTGGTCGATTTGCCCGCGCCGTTCGCCCCGATCAAAGCAACGACTTCGCCTGGTTCGACGTGGATCGAAATGTCGCGGCAAACAGCCACCTCGCCGTAGGCGAGCTCGAGCTTTTCGGCCGAGAGCAGCGCACTCACAACAATTCTCCACCGAGATAGGCTGCGATCACGGCGGGGTTTTTCTGCACGTCGGCCGGCGCGCCCTGGAACAAGTACCGGCCGTATTCCATCACCATGATGCGGTCGGCGACGTTCATCACCAGGTCCATATTGTGCTCAACGACAATGACGGTAACGCCATTACCGCGCAGGGTGCGGATGCGGTCGAGCAAGACGTCAACTTCAGCGGCATTCAAGCCTGCCGCCGGCTCATCGATCAGCAAAAGCCGCGGCCGGGTCGCAAGGGCCCGCGCAATTTCAAGCATGCGCTGCTCGCCGTAAGACAACACGCCGGCAAAGACGTGCAGACGCGCGCTCATGCCGAAAAATTCAAGCAACCGCAGCGCTTCCTCACGGCAGCGTTGCTGGTCGTCTGCAAAGGCCGCGCCGCGCAAGACATATTGCCAGGCCGGAATTTCGTGGTGGACGTGAAACCCGGCAAGAACGTTGTCGAGGACGCTGAGTTGCTTGAACAAACGTATCTTCTGGAATGTGCGTGCGAGACCAAGCCGCACACGCCGATGTGAGGGCATCCCGGAGAGGTTGTGACCATCGAACGACAGCGACCCGGAATCGGGCTGATAGATGCCGCTGATCAGGTTGAGCAATGTGGATTTGCCGGCGCCGTTGGGGCCGATAATCGCGAAGATCGAGCCGCTCGGAACCTCCACCGAAATATCGGAAACGGCGCGCACGCCGCCAAAGCTCTTATGCAGACCTTGCACGCGCAATAACGGGGCCCCCGCCCCTGAAGCACGCGCATCAACTGCTGCGGCTGCGGTCACAGCCCTCGCCCGCCAAATGTGAGCTTTTCCCGCACGACACGGGCGGCCTGAGCGAGACCGCCGGGCATAAACAACACGACAAAGGTGAGCGCGGCGCCATAGACGACCAGACGAAGATCCCCGATCCCGCGCAGGAGCTCGGGCAACAGCGTCAAAAGAATCGCACCGAAGACCGGGCCGATCAAAGTGCCCATGCCGCCGACGATGACCATGGCCAGAATATTGAAGGCCTCGGTGACGAAAAACGCATCCGGCACCAGTGTCCCAACGAAACTCGCGTAAAAACAGCCTGCCGCGCCGCCAACGGCAGCGCCAACGCCAAACGCAAACACCTTCCAGGCGGCGCCGTTTATGCCGAGCGCGGCTGCGGACACTTCGTCCTCGCGAATTGCGGTCAGCGTTTCTCCAATCGGAGAGCGCACGAGCTGCCTCAGCAGCAGATAGACGAGAAACGTGAACCCGGACACCAGGTAAAAAAAAGCAGCAAGGTTATGAAAGTCTGCCAGCTGCACGCCGGCGATGATGAGGGCCGGCGGTGGTGAAATTCCATAGATACCAAGCGGCCCCTGCGTGAGGCTGATCCAGTTCAGCAGGATTTGATAGACGATGACCGCAAAGCCGAGCGAAGCAATCGCGAGGTAGTGGCCGCGCAAGCGCACTGCGAACAATGAAAGGAACATTCCCGCCAAGCCGGAAAAAGCGACACCGGCGGCGAACGCGCCCCAAAACGGAACGCCGAGCCTGACGATCAGCAACGTGGAGACGTAGGCGCCGAGCCCGTAAAAGGCCGAATGGCCTAGATTGAGTTGACCGGCATAACCGAGGATAAAATCAAGGCCGAGCGCGAGCAGCACGTTGATCGCGCAAAGAGTCAAGTTCGTGCGCCAGTACGTGTCGTTAAAAATCAACGGTAGCACGATGATCGCAAATACCGCGACCAGAAATCCCATGCGCCGCGTCAGCAGTGAGACTCGTGGATCTGCCGAGTACTCTGAGATCGCGCGGTCAGACATTCTCTTCGCGCCTCTCGGAAATCAAGCCAGTCGGCTTGATAGCCAGCATCAACAACAAAAGCGCAAAAACGACGATGTCGATCAGCCCGGGGTCGAGATACTGCGTCGTGTAGCTTTCAATGAGCCCAACAATGAGCCCGGCGAGAATCGTTCCTTCCACATTGCCAAATCCGCCAATAATGACGATGGCAAAAGCCTTCACGATGACCGACGTTCCTGCAAATGGAGTAAGAACGAGTACTGGCGCCAGCATGGCGCCAGCCATGCCGGCAAGCGCCGATGCGATGACGAACGTCAGCATGATGAGTTGATTGGGATTGATGCCCATCAGCCCGGCGGTCTCACGGTCCTGCGAAACCGCGCGCAACGCCTTGCCGAGAAATGTGAATTTCATGAATGCGTAGAGCAGTACGATTGTTATGGAGGAAACCGCAATGATGATGACACTTTGCCAGGACACGAACATGCCGGCAAAGCGGATGACCTGACTGCTGTACGACGTCTCAAACGCGTAGGGGATCGGTCCGAACCACGTCAGCATCAGGTTCTGCATCATGACCGAGACGCCGATCGTGGCAATCAGCGGCAGGAGTTCATTTCCCTTGCGCCGTAAAGGCGTGAATATCGCCGCATTGATCAGCCAGCCGAGCGCGGCGCCGACAACAAATGCGGCGCCGATGCTGGCGATATAGCCGGCGCCGGCCAGGTGCATGAAGAAATAAGCGGCGAAGGCACCGAGGGTGACGAAGTCGGCGTGCGCGAAATTGATCTGTACGAGCACGCCGTAAATCAGCGTCAGGCCCAACGCCACCAGTACATAGAGACTTCCGAGAACGACGCCGTTGATCGCCTGTTGGACGACGATCGTAGTCATCGCCGGATCAGTTCCACTTCAAGCTTGTCCACGACATGTCGGGCTTGGTTTCCATGTAGTGGACGGTGTCCATCTTGGTGTTCTGGTTGGTCTTGTCGAATTCCACACTGCCCGTGACACCGACATAGCTTTTGGTAGCAGCAAGACCGTCACGGATAGACTGGGGGTCCTTGCCGCCGCGCTTGACGACGTCTGCGATCAACATGATCTGGTCATAAGCGTGGGCATTCAGGTGCGTTGGATCGGCGCTAAATTTGGTCTTGAACGCCGCGCTGAAGTCCTTGACGGCGTCGCGGGTCTCGGTCGGATCGAACTGCACGATGCGGATATAGCCCAATGCGGCCTTTCCAGCCTTTTGCTCAAAGCCGAACGGCAGCCAGATCGTGCCGATCTGGATGGCCGCACCGCCACCTCCTTTGGTGACTCCGGCCTGTGCAAGCGCCTGCGTGATCTTCAGGCCCTGCCCTTCCAGCGTATAGGTCGGAATCACGTCGATCTTGCCGAGGCCTGCGACGCGCGTCGCGATCGAGGTGAAATCGTTGACGTCACGGCCGAAGCCGATTTCCGCCAACACCTGTCCGCCGAGCTTGGTGAAAGTGTCCTTGAAAACCTGGGCGTTGCCAATTCCGGCATTGGTGTTTTCGAACAGCAGGACTGCGGTCCGCGCATTAAGTCGCTTATAGGCATTGTCCGCGAGGTTGATGCCTTGCATGACCTCGTTCGGCATAATCCGGAATGTCCAGGGGTTGCCGGGCTCGGTAACTTTTATGGAGGAAGAGCCGGCATTGAGGAGCGGCACCTTCGCCTGCTCGACGATCGGCATGACGGCAAGTGTCGCGTCCGAGCACTCTTCTCCAATGATGACGTCGGGCTTGAATTGCTCGATCAGGCGCTTGGCCGCCTGTGTCGCAGGAAGAGGCCCGCAGCTCGAATCTTCGTACTGAACAGCGAATTTATAGCCGTTCACGCCAGTCTTATTGAGCTGCTCTAATGCGAGTTCGACGCCTTGTTTGTCTTGCGCGCCAAAATACGAACCCGGCCCAGATATCGGGAACAGCGCCCCGATCTTGATCGTCTTGTCTTGCGCCTGCGCAATTGGGGCGACCATCATCAGACTGATCGCCGCGGCGCTTGCAAAAAGAGCACGTACTGTCGTGATCATTTTTTTATCCTCCCCGGAACGGTCGTCATTTGTGTTCAAAAGCCTACCAATGATCGCCCGGCCCGGTAAAGTGACGTCGCGGCGTGCTGCTCATTGCCTCAGGGCTAAATGGCCATTCAAAGGTACTTTCATCATCGCCGGGTTGTTTTTTTGCCGATTTCACCAAAAAGGACGTCCACCTCGCATGCAAAACTACGTCGCAGAATTCGGATAATCCGCCGGATAGCGGCGACCCCTTATGGCCATCTCCCATCGTAGATTTGGATTGCTGCTCGGATTCATCGGCATGTGCCTGTTCGCCGGCACGCTGCCGGCGACACGCCTTGCGCTTGCGGGTTTCGACGCCTTCTTCTTGACAGTCGCGCGTGCGGCGCTTGCTGGTTCGGCGGGCCTTGTCCTTCTCAGTGTGACGCGACGTCGTATTCCGCCGCGACCCCTCTGGCCGGAACTGTTTGGAGCCGCCCTTTGTACCGTTGTCGGCTTCCCCTTGCTCGCAGCACTCGCGATGGTGACCGTGCCTGCCGCTCACGGCGGCGTCGTTCTCGGCATCATCCCGCTCGCGACGGCGGCGGCCGCGGCCATATTCGCCCACGAGCGGCCGAGCATCGGATTCTGGTTGGCGAGCGCCACTGGCGCCATCTTGGTTTTAACGTTCATGCTGCGCCGGAACGGAGGTGGCTCTGTCTCCGCCGGCGACTTGTTCCTGCTCGGCACGGTCGCGTGCGGGGCACTTGGATACACGCTGTCTGGCCGCCTCACGGCCGTGATGCCCGGATGGGAGGTCATCTCATGGCAGGTGGTGATTTTTCTTCCGATCGCAGCACTGGCGACATTTGTTTTATGGCCGTCCGATATCGTAAGCGCGCCCATTTCGGCATGGGCCGGCCTCGGCTATGTTGGATTTGTAAGCCAGTATCTGGCGTTTTTTGTCTTTAACGCGGCAATGGCGATCGGCGGTATCGCACGCGTCGGGCAAGTCATGCTGCTGCAGCCATTTGTGATTGTCGCGCTCGCGCCACCGGTGAACGGCGAGCCCATCGATGTTGAGACCATCGTTTTTGCCACAGCGGTTGTCGCAGTGGTTCTGATTGGTCAGCGGATGCGTGTGTCGCGCCGGTAAAGGCGGCCGCGGTCTTACAGCCGCAATTGCGTGGGTAAATGTGTGGCTACCGCAATTCCATTCAGTTGATCGTCAAGCCGATCAATGTCCTGGCGCTACAATTCAAATGAAGCTGTCTCCGTTTAGCCTCTTCGGAAGGTGGCGGAGGGAGTGGGATTCGAACCCACGTTACGGTTTCCCGTAAACACGCTTTCCAAGCGTGCGCCTTCAGCCACTCGGCCACCCCTCCTTACCAACTTCGCAAAGGCGCA